>Ga0222425_100225_pt1 | contig 30152 bp, 36 predicted proteins | sample 2B1ome_2_FD_180089 | JGI IMG/M metagenome (GOLD analysis project Ga0222425, IMG submission 180089) | Enriched microbial communities from leaf-cutter ant dump, University of Wisconsin, Madison, United States - 2B150A (version 2) | ecosystem: Environmental > Terrestrial > Nest > Insects nest > Nest... | reverse complement strand
GCATAGCCGGGGGATGTAGGCCAAAGGCCGTTAAACATCCCCCGGCGACGCCCAGCGGCGAGCGATGGCTTTTATGGTTTCCCGTTTTCGCGCACGCGAAAACATGCCCGCCTCGGCGGGCCTGCATCCGTCATTGATCGCAGATCAGTGATTCGGGCCATACCCTTTGCCGGGATACGGGGTTGAACCCGCTTGGGCGGGTTCAAGGGCTACCGCCCCGGCCCCTACCGGCAAACCGGACAGTCCCCCGGACTGTCCGGCTTCGGGGCACATGGCCCTCTAACCACGCCGGGAAGCGCAACGCTCTGAGTTGGGCTTTCAGGTGGGTTAGGTGGGTGGTATTCGCCTTGGAGCAGGGCGCGCAGCGCCTGGCGTGAGGCGATGGATTCCCGCTCTTATCCACGGGGCGAACCTGTGGGAAAGCCGACTGCAAGCCCGCGCATTGCACGAGGCGGCTTTTCCACGGGCGACGTGCGCGAAGCGCGCGGCGGCACGGTGGGTAAGAGCGGCTGTTTGTCGTGGCCGGGCTGCAAGCCGGGCCGGTTTCCGGGGGATGGCCCTAGCGGCCGGGGGTTGCTGTCAAGCATCCCCCAAAGAGCGCAGGCAAGTGGTGGCCTGGAAGGTGGCCAAAGGCCAGTCGCGCAGCGACCAAGGCGAATAGCCGCGCCTGGAATGGGCATCCCGGTTTTTCGCGTAGCGAAAAATGCCCCGGCCTATGCCTTCATCCTCTCAAGAATCCCTGCATCACAACCCCATTTTGCACAAAATTGCAGCAACGATATTTTGATAGTCGAATACGCAAGATGTGCTATATTGCTTGCGCAAACTGTCAGAGTTTGTAACCCTATCAACCAGTCAATCAGCATGCGAAGGAGATAGCGAAATGAAACTGCGAAGGCTCGTCCTGACTGCCACGCTTGGAGCCGCAATGACGGCCCCGGCGATGGCCCAAGAAGTTCTCGAAGGCGATACCCGGCTCGCTTGCGAAGCCATCCTCTGCCTGGCCACCGGCAAACCGCCGCATGAATGCCAGCCGTCCCTGCAAAAGTATTTCAGCATCACGGCCAAGAAGCTGTCCGACACGATCAGGAAGCGCCGGAACTTCCTCGATCTGTGCCCCGTGGCCAACCAGACGCCGGAAATGTCGGCGCTGGTCAATGCCATGTCGCAAGGCGCAGGCCGCTGCGATGCCAGTTCTCTGAACGCCACGTTGCGCAGTTGGGGCGGCGGCGACAACGACTATGTGTATATCGCCAACAGCATGCCGAGCTACTGCGCGGCCTACACGAACCACGCTTACACCGATCTGCAAGACACCAAGCCCCGTTATGTCGGCATCCCCGAGCGCGGCGGCTATTGGGTCGAGGCGGACAAGTACGACCAGGCCCTGGCGGAATACAACGAGCGCATCAGGCGCGAGGACGAAGAACGCCGACGCCAGGAAATGTACGGCGGGGGTGCCTGAATGGACTTCATCGCACTGGCCCAAGAGTGCGCCCCGTGGGTGGCGCACGAAACGATGGCGGCAATCGTCAGGACGGAATCCGCATTCCGGCCCTTGGCGATTGGCGTCAATGGCGGTGCGAGACTGGCCCGCCAGCCCGACAACAAGGCCGAAGCCGTTGCAACTGCCGAATGGCTGATTGCCAACGGCTACAACATTGACATGGGCCTCGGCCAAGTCAATTCGGCCAACCTGCGCAAGACCGGCCTGACGGTCGAAGACGCCTTCGACGCCTGCAAGAACATTGCGGCGGCCGCAACGATTCTCCATTGGAACTATCAAGCGGCCAGTCGCAAGGTGCAGGGCGAACAAGCGGCGCTCCATGCGGCGCTGTCGGCCTACAACACTGGCTCTTTCACGCGCGGGTTCTCCAACGGGTATGTGCAGAAGGTGGTGAACAACGCCGGTGCCGCGCCAGCGGTGCCGGTGGTGGCACCCATTCCGCTCATGGGCGCGAAAGCGCCCAAGGCGGCCCCAAAGCCCGCGGTCAAGCCGCGCCAGGCGCAGGCCGCACCGGATGCGCCGGTGAGGCTGCAAGCCGAAGGCCAGCAGGCGGCCGAAGGCGACGGCGCAAGCGTGTATGGCGGCGGCTCAACCCAAAGCGTGATGGTGTATTGATGAAACTCATGATTATTGAGTCGCCCGGCAAGATAGCGAAGCTATCGGCCATCCTGGGCGACGGCTGGAAGATCGCGGCCAGCGTCGGGCATGTGCGCGACCTGCCGCAGAAGGAAATGGGCGTGGAAGCGCCCGATTTCAAACCGACCTATGAACTGACCGAACGCGGCTCTGACGTGGTGGCCAGGCTCAAGGGCTTGGTCAAGAACGCGGACACCGTGTATCTGGCCACCGACCCGGACAGGGAAGGCGAAAGCATTAGCTGGCATTTGCAGCAGTGCTTGAAGCTCTCGAACCCGCAGCGCGTCACGTTCAACGAAATCACGGCCAATGCTGTGAAGACGGCCTTGCTGCAACCAAGGTCGATTGACGTGCAGCGGGTGGCGGCGCAGGAAGCGCGGCGCGTGCTTGACCGGCTGGTGGGCTACATGGTCAGCCCGGAACTGAGCCGCCAGAGCGGCGAACGCCTTTCAGCAGGCCGGGTGCAAAGCCCGGCCGTGCGCCTGGTGGTCGAGCGCGAACGGCAGATTCGCGCTTTCAAGGTCACGAACCATTTCGGGGCCATGCTGTTTTTCGCGGACGCGAAAACCGAAAACGAGTGGTCGGCCGAATGGCTCACGAAGCCCGACTTCGTGACGGACGACAACCCCTATTTCATGGACAGGGCTTTTGCTGCGGCCGTGGCCCAAGTGGGCGCGGTGGTGGTTAAGTCATTCAACGAGGGTGAAGCGAAGCGCAGCCCGCCGCCGCCCTTCACGACTTCGACCATGCAGCAGGCCGCCAGCGTGGCCCTTGGGCTGAACCCCAAGGCCGCGATGGAAGCCGCGCAGAAGCTCTACGAGCAAGGCCACATCACCTATCACCGCACGGACAACCCGAACGTGTCGGATGACTCCCTGGGCGACATATACGCGGTGGCGGTCAAACTCGGCCTGGACATGGCCGAATCGCCCCGGAAGTTCAAAGCGCCGGAAGGCGCGCAAGTGGGGCACCCGGCCATCACGCCGACGCATTGGGATGTGGAAGAAGCGGGCGAAACCGAACAACAGCGGGCGCTCTACAAACTGATTCGGCTTCGTGCGATTGCCTGCCAGCTTGCGGACGCGCGCTATGCCGTGCGGACGGTGCGCCTGCAAGGCGCGCAGCCGGTCGATGGGAAGAACGTCGAGTTCGAGGCCAAAGGCCGAACGCTGACGTATTCCGGCTGGCTCAAGCTGGTGGCGGGCGACCAGACCGAAGACGAAGGCGAGGACGCCAAGGAACCCGCCAACCCGATTCCGCTTCTCGAAGCTGGCCAGCGCCTCGATGTGGCACGCGGCAAGCTGCTGGAAAAGAAGACGAAGCCGCCGACGCGCTTCACCGAGGCCACCTTGGTGAAGAAGTTGGAGAGCGAAGGCATCGGCAGGCCCGCGACCTACGCGGCCATCATGGACAACATCGTTTCGCGGGCTTATGTCCGCGTCGAGAAGAAATACCTCGTGCCCACGCCTACCGGCGAACTGGTGGTAGATGCCCTGGTCGGGAAGTTCGGCTTCATCGACCTGGGCTTTACCCGCGAAGTGGAAGAAGACCTTGACCGCATCGCGCAGGGCCAGGCGGCCTACCGGGGCGTCATCAGGAAGGTGCATGAGCAGTTGCAGCGCGAGCTTGCAACGATGGAAGTTTCGGCCACCCCGAAACATCCCTGCCCCGAGTGCGGCAAGCCATTGCGGCGCATCAAGGGGAAAAGCGGGCACTTCTGGGGATGTTCAGGGCATCCCGATTGTTCTGTGACGTTGCCGGACGAAGGCGGCAAACCGGGGCAACGGAAGCCGCAAGAAGTCTCGGCTTTCGCGTGCGCGAAATGCGGCAAGCCCCTGATTCATCGCACCAAGCCCGGCAAGGGCGGCTATGACTTTTGGGGTTGTTCTGGTTTCAAGGAAGGCTGCAAGGCCACCTATGAAAACAAGAACGGGAAGCCATATTTTGACAAGGCGAAATGACTTTCCGCGACTTGGCGAAATACTATAAATTGCGACTTCAAAATAATATGTTTTGTGCTAGACTAAGGCCGTTGTCATCCAGTAAGCGAGGTGTGACCTGGGAAATGCCCACATGAATACCTTGAGCGAAGCGGAATTGCAGGACTTCATGCTGAACAAGGCCGTCAAGCGGCTGAACATCGTTCAGAACGATTCCGGCAAATACCAAATCATCGTGAATCTGACTTGGAAAGAAGGAGATTGGAATTTATTGACCACACGCAAAACCATCCGTGAATGGGCGAGCTTAGACAGGCTGGCACGCCACATTCGAGAGAACTACGGCATCCCGCCGTCCATCAGCCTTTCGCTTTATCAGTTGGAGAACTCAAGCAAATGAACATCACGACCCTTTACATGAACGCGAAGGCGGCCATTGCCGCCAACAAGATCGCCAAGATGGACGCCGACAAGAAGGCGGCCGGTTTCCTCATGCTGCTGGCCCTGGCCTTCGTCGCGGTCATGCCCGAAGTGGCAATGGCCGCGCCCTGGGACGGCGCAGCCGACAAGGTGCTGGAAATCTTCACGGGTGGCCTGACCCGCACGCTGGCGATCATCGCGGTGATTGCGTGCGGCATCGCAGCCATCGCGGGCAAGCTGTCGTGGGATTGGGCCATCAAGATCATCATCGGCATCGTGCTGATCTTCGGCGCGGCGGCCATCGTTGATTACGTCATTTCGGCTGCGTCTTAATCATGGAACAGGGCGCACAAGACGTTTACACCGACCCGCTGTTTGTCGGCTTGACGCGCCCCGCAACCATGTGGGGCATCCCGTATATCGCGTTCGTGGTCGAGTTCATGGCCACGACGCTGATATTTCTGGCAGTCGGCAACCCGCTCTATCTGCTGCTGGCCGTGCCGATTCACGGTGTCCTGTACCTCGTCAGCGCCAATGACCCCGGTGTCTTCTATTCGATCTTCATGTGGATGAAGACGCTCGGGCGCTGCCGTAACACGCGGTTTTGGGGAGCGGCGAGTTTTTCGCCGCTTCCGACCAAGAAATGGACTAAGTGATTTTCGCGGACGCGAAAACAGCGAGGACAGCTATGGACTATCACATTTACCTGGACGGCGAGAAGTGCGGCGAGCTGACCGACGCTGAAAACTTGCGTCTGCGGAAAGAGGCGAAAAGGGACGCGCGCACCTGGGGCGCGTTTCTTTTTGCCCAAGTGACCGGAACAGTAAGGTTCCTGACCTTCTATATCCGGTTGCTTGGTTCGGTCGGTGGCCTGGCGGTACTGATGGTGGCGATGTTCGCCCCGCAGTTCCAGCAGGCCATTCAAGGGCAAAGCGGCGAGGAAATCGCCCAAGCCATCCGGGCAGCGGCGATCTACCTGAGCGCATCGGGCGCAATGATCGCGGCGGCCTGCCTTGTCTTCGCCCCGCGCATGTTCGGTATCCCCGACGTGTTCGAGCGCGAGTTTCAACGGCGCGTGCGCCTGCTGAAAAACATCCGCCGTTATGGGCAATTGGAAGTTATCGGCTTCACGCTTCCAAGAACCGAAGGAGAGCAATAAATGGGCGCAGCATTCAAATACGCCGACGCATTGAAGACCGAAGAAATTTCGGCCGCATTCATTCCCTATTCGAGCCACGTCACTCGCAACGCGGTGAAGCTGGCCAGCGGCGACTACATCCAAGTTATTCGGATGCAAGGCGCTGCGCACGAAAGCGCGGACGTGCGGGACATCAATTCTTGGCACGACCAGCTAAACGGCTTCATGCGCAACATCGCATCGCCCCATGTAGCGGTGTGGTCGCACATTGTGCGGCGCGAGTATGGCGAATATCCGGGCGGCGAGTTCCAGCCCGGTTTCTGCCATGCGTTCAACGAGAAGTACCGCGAGCACATGGCGGGCGAGAAGATGCTGGTCAATGAGTTGTATGTGACCTTGATCTACCGCCCGGCCCCGATGAAGGCCGCCAAGCTGTTCGACTTCTTCGGGACGAAAGACCCGAAGGAGTTGCAGGAAAAGCAGCTTGACGAACTGGAAGCCCTGGACGAAGTGACGAACACGGCCCTGGCCGCGCTCGACCGCTACGAGCCGGATTTGCTCGGCTGCTACGAACACAACGACCTGATGTTCTCCGAAGTGCTGGAATTCCTGGCCTTCCTGATTAACGGCGAGTGGCGGCGCTTCCCGCTGCCGCGCGCCGAAATCCGCGACATTCTGACCACCTCGCGGCCGTTCTTCGGCAAGGGTGGGCTGCTGTCCCTCAAGGGGCCTACGGCCACGCAATACGGCGGCATGCTGACGATTCAGGAATACCCGGCGATGACGTGCCCCGGCATCCTGAATGACCTTCTCGGGATGCCCTTCGAGTTGGTCGTGACGCAATCCTTCACCTTCCTGTCCAAGCCGGTGGCCGTGGGCCGCATGAAGCGGCAACAGGCCCGCATGGTCAATGCTGGTGACGTGGCGGTGAGCCAGGTCGAAGACATTGACGATGCCTTGGACGATTTGACCTCCAACCGCTTCGTGATGGGCACGCACCATCTGAGCGTGTTTGTGCGGGCCTTCGATCAGAAGGCCCTGAACGAACACATCAGCGATGCAGGCGCGGTGCTATCCGAAGCAGGCATGAAGTGGGCGCGTGAAGATTCCGGCATTGCCGGGGCCTTCTATGCGCAACTGCCTGGGAACTTCGATTACCGGGTGCGCGCTGGCGACATTACCAGCCGCAATTTCGCGGGGTTCAGCAGCTTCCACAACTACCCCATTGGCCGCATTCGCGGGAACCAATGGGGTGACGCCGTGATGATGTTCAAAACGACTTCCGGCGCACCGTATTACTTCAATTTCCACAAGGGCGAACAGGGCGCGGACGCCAAGAAGGCGGCCAAGCTCGACCCGAACCACAAGGACTTGGCCAACACCGTGGTGATTGGTAAGTCGGGGACGGGTAAGACCGTGCTGGAAATGGCTCTGCTGGCCCAAACGCAGAAGTTCAGCCAGCCCGACAAGGGCAAGGTGCTGTCGTGCGTTCTGTTCGACAAGGACTTGGGCGCGGCAGTGGGCGTGCGGGCGATGGGCGGGCGGTATTACCCGCTCAAGAACGGCCTGCCGTCTGGCTTCAACCCGTTCCAAATGGAACCGACGCCCAACAACATGACGTTCTTGGAAAAGCTGGTCAAGCAGCTTGTGAAGCATGAGGCATTGCCGATCACGCCCCGCCAGGAGCGTGAAATCAGCGATGCCATCCAAGGCGTCATGTCGGCCTCGAAGTCCAAGCGCCGCTTGCGCTCGGTGCTGGAATTCCTCGACCCCACGGACGAAAACGGCCTGCATGTGCGGCTCTCGAAGTGGTGCGGCAGCGGGCCGCTTGGCTGGCTGTTCGACAACGCCGAAGACACGCTTCGGCTGGACAACTGCACGATGGTGGGCTTCGACGTGACGGAGTTTCTGGACAACGACGCCACGCGCACGCCGACCATCATGTATCTGTTCCACCGGATTGAAAGCCTGATCGACGGCCGCCGCATCCCGATCTTCTTGGATGAATTCTGGAAGCTGCTGGATGACCCGGCCTTTGAAGACCTGGCGCAAAACAAGCTGGTGACGATTCGGAAGCAGGACGGCTTTTTGGTGATGTTCACGCAGTCGCCGAAACAGGTTCTCAAGTCGCCGATTGCCTACGCAATCATCGGGCAGACGGCAACCAAGATTTTCCTGCCGAACCCGGAAGCGGACTATGACGATTACGTCAATGGTTTCAAGCTGACGGAGCGGGAATTCCAGATCGTCAAGGAACTCGGCGAGAAGTCGCGCCAGTTCCTCATCAAGCAGGGACAAAACAGCGTGGTTGCGGAACTCAACCTACGCGGTTTTGACGATGAATTGGCTGTCCTTTCAGGCAACACGGCCACGTCATCACTGGCTGAAAAGCTGGTTGCGGAGTTGGGCGAAGACCCGGCAGTTTGGTTGCCTGAATTCCATCGCATTCGTAAAGGAGCATTCTGATGAAAGTGTTGAAGAAGTTTTTCGGGGCAATCGCCCTGGCCCTGGGCCTCGCGGCCGGGAATCCGGCGCATGCCGGTATTCCTGTGATCGACGGGGCAAACCTGGCCCAAGCGATCCAGCAAGTGGTGGCATGGGCAGAGCAGTATCAGCAGATGGTCGAGCAGATTCAGGAAATGCAGAAGGCATACAACAACCTGAGCGGCATCCGCAACATGGGCGATCTGGTGAATAACCCGCTTGCCCGGAAATACCTGCCCGACGAGTACCAAGAAATCCTGAGCAATGGCGTAGGCCAGTGGGAAGCGATTCGCAACGCGGCGAAGAAGTTCGAGATTGCCTCCACCAGCTTGGATGCCAGCAGCGATGCCGCCAAGGCGTTCGAGCAGGTTGCCAAGCAGGCCGCGCTGAATCGAGCAGGGGCCGAAGAAGCCTACAAGACGGCCAGCAAGCGTTTCCAAGACATTCAGGTGCTCTTGGACAAGGTGAATGCAGCGCCGGACGCCAAAGACATTGCCGACCTGCAAGGCCGCATCCAGGCCGAACAGGTCATGATGGCAAACGAGGCGAACAAGCTGCAAATGCTCGCCCAACTGGCTTCGGCGCAAAAGGATTTGCATAACCAGCAAGTCAATGAAATCGCCATGAAGTCGTCGAAGGGAGCCATGCCTTCGGGGTGGTAATTCAATGCGGTGCCCCTGCGGGGGCACCCGCTCTTAGGAGATTGCGATGAACAAGGGTTTTGGTCTGGTGGTTTTGGTGGCAGCGGTGCTTTTGAGCGCGTGCAGTGATGGGGTTCCGCATGTCGAAGACCCTCATCACCCGGTTGATGCGGACGGCAACCCGATCAAAGGCAGCGAGTTCCTGATGAAGTATTGCGCCGGGAAGTCGCACAACGAAACGTGCGCCAAGGTTGCAACGGCGGTAAGCGCCGATTCAACCAAGGGCGAGATGCCTAAAGGATGGTGATTCATGGCCGCAAGTAACTTCGGGTTTTACTCGCGCATGTTCACCGAACTGAGCAATGCGCTGACCAGCTATGTAAGCGACACCGCCAGTAGCGTTATCGGCGCGATCACGCCGGTGGCCACAACCCTTGTCACGATCTATGTGATGCTGTGGGGTTGGTCGATGATGCGGGGGGTGATTTCGGAGCCGATCACGGATGGGGTAGGGCGGATTGTCCGCCTGGCCCTCATCGTGGGGGTAGCCCTGCAATTAGGGCTTTACAACGGCTTTCTGGCTGATTGGCTGTGGAATGCGCCGGATTCCTTGGCTTCGTATGTCGGTGGGGACAACGGCACCAGCAACGCCAGCTATCTTGATACGCTCATGTCGAAGATGTACGACTTCGGCGATGCCTATTATCAGAAGTCGATGGCGAACAAAAATACGTTCGGCATTCCTGATATGGGCCTGTTGATTATGGCCTGGGCAATTTGGGCCGTTGCGGTTATTGCCACCGGATACGGTGCTTTTCTGCTGGCCCTGGCCAAGATGGGCCTGGCCGTCGCCTTGGGCGTTGGCCCGATCTTCATCCTGCTGACGATCTTCGAGCCGACCAAGCGGTTCTTCGATGCCTGGATTGGCCAGGTGCTGAACTATGTGTTCTTGGTGATGCTCTCGGCCGCTGCGATCAAGCTCATCATGACGATCTTGGAAAAGTACCTGTCGGATGCTTCCGGCACGGTGCTGGCCGACCCGTCCCTGAACCAAGCCCTGCCCGCCATCGTGTTTTCGATCATCGGCGCGCTGGCCCTGGTGCAAATGCCCGCGATGGCCTCGGCGCTCGGCGGTGGCGTGGCCCTCGGCACCCTGGGCGCGGTCAGTTGGGCTTACGGCAAGACGCGCGGCGGCATGGCGGCCATGCGGCCGACGAACCTGCGCCGGTCTTACAACCGGGCACGCTCTGATGTTCGCATTGCTGGCAATGCGGCGAAGGCGGCAGCAGGCGCACCGATGGCTGTCTATCGGAAGATCACCGGGGGGACACGCAATCGCGTAGCACGCGGCTAGTGGCCAAAACAAGGCGGTTTTTCGCGGACGCGAAACCGCCTTTTTTATGCGCCCTGAATCCGCAAAATGATATGTGTTGCGCCTGCAATGTATGTTATATTGACGGCGTGACTTGACCGTTTTCGAGACTAGGAGTTTTTCTATGCGCTACATGCTTGGAGTCGTCGCAGCTTGCCTACTGGCGGGATGCGCAGGCTCTCCCCCGAAACCGCCGCTGCCCGAAGGTGAGTACCGGCCGATCAACATTCCAGCGGCCCCGGCCAGGCTGGACGTTTTCAATTTCGTCTATGAGGGGGACATTGTTGGAGTGCTGCCAGCACTCAAAACGGTGGCCCCTCAACTGAACGTCATGCCCACGCTCGGGCAAGCCACGCCTTTGCCCGTGCGCCTGAACCTGCAAGGGGTTCGCCTGGAAGACGCCTTGCGCGCCATCGGTGCGCAGGGCGGCGGGGTGGCTGATGTGGTGTGGAACACCACGCGGCACCAAGGCGGCAATCAAGTCTTCATCCGGTTCCGCGCGCCGGTGGAATCGGACGGCAATCAAAGGGGAATCGAATGAGCAAGAAGGTCGAGAAACAGGACTTCGAGAACTACTTGAAGGAAGCCCGCACCTGGGAAACGGACAAGGTGCGGGAAATCGAGAAGTCGAGAAAGGCCGCCTGGTGGGTGGCCATCGGCTCGGGTGTCACGGCGATTGCCTCGGTATTCGCCGTGTCGGCCATGATGCCGCTCAAGACGGTGGAGCCGTATGTCATCCGCGTGGATAACTCCACGGGGATTGTCGATGTGGTCGAGGCCCTGACGGACGGCAAGACCAACTACGACGAGGCCATGAATAAATACTTCGTGCAGTGGTATGTCCGCTACCGCGAAGGCTACTCCAAGGAATTGGCCGAAGACTACTACTACAACGTCGGCCTCATGTCGAGCACGACAGAGCAGCAGAAGTATTTTCAGTTCTTCAATCCGAAGAACCCACTTTCGCCGTTGGCCGTCTATGGCGATTACGCCAAGGTCAAGATCGGCATCAAGAGCACGTCTTTCATCAATCCCACGGTGGCCCTGGTGCGCTACACCAAGGAGATCGAGCGCGGGCTTGATAAGCCGATCATCACGCATTGGGCGGCTACGGTGACGTTCCGCTACACCAAGGCACCGATGGCCGAAAAAGACCGGGGCATCAACCCGCTTGGCTTCCAAGTGGTTGAGTACCGGAATGACCCTGACGCACTGGCCCCGGCCGCAACCCCGGTTGCAGCCGTCGCGCCCGTGACCTCGGCTCCCGCGCCTTCCGTGACGGTTTTCCCGACCACGGAAGCCCGGCCCGCCGTCCCGGCGATTCAGCAGTAAGGGGGCCGCCATGAAACGCATCGTTTTGCTTGGCCTCTTGCTGCCTGCCCTGGCCCTGGCGGAAATCACGCCACCCAAAGGCGACTATGACCCTCGCGTCCGCATCGTGGATTACAACCCGTTGAACGTGGTCAAGCTGCCCACGTTCTACGGCGTATCCACGCACATTCAGTTCTCGCCCTCCGAAACCATCCGCGATGTGGCGGTGGGCGACGATCAGGCTTGGAAGGTGATTCCACGCGGAAGCAACCTGTTCATCAAGCCGCAGGCCGAAAAGGCGGATACGAACGTCACGGTCGTGACGGACAAGCGCATCTATCAATTCGCCCTGGTCGTACAGCCGCGCCAGGTGAAGGATTCGACGGCTTGGGCCGACCCGAACCTGATTTTCTCCCTGGCATTCCGCTACCCCGAAGAAGAAGCCGCGAAGGCTGCGGCAGCAGCCAAGCAAGGCGAAATCAAGGGGAAGCTGTCGGACGCCACCAAGGCGGGCCAGAACTTCGATTATTGGGTGGCTGGCTCGGCCGAAGTCAGCCCGACCGCTGCGCGTGACGATGGGCGATTCATCTACCTGACCTTCACGAACAACCGGGATATGCCTGCCGTGTATTCGGTTGATGAGCAAGGCAACGAGGCGCTGATTAACACCAACGTCATCGACGGCAACACCATCGTGATTCAACGCATGGTGCGCCATCTGATGCTGCGCAAGGGCAGCGCCGTGGCCTCTGTGGTGAATAAGTCGTTCGACCTTGACGGCGGTATCGACAACATCACCGGGACTGTTTCCCCCGATGTGGAGCGCGTGATTAAGGGAGCGCAGTAATGAGCATGTTCGACAAATTCAAGGGCGGCAAGGCCACGCCGGACGATGACGGCCTGCCAGATATGAACGCGGAACCTTCTTTGTCCGAAGCGATGCAAGCGCAGAGCAAGAAGGAATTTCGCGCCCGCGAAAAAGAGGCCGCCGCCGCTGCGGCCTCGGCGCGTGCAGCGCAAGAGAACGAGGGCTTGCCCTCGGTCAATCGGCGCAAGGGCGGCAACAAGCTGGTGACGATGCTCGGCTTCGTGTTCATCCTGGGCGCAGCCGCTGCGCTCATCGTTGCAGTCAATGGCGACAAGGAACCGAAGCCGCGCAAGAAGCAGAACGACGAGCAGGTTTCCAACAACCTGCCGCCGTTGGCCATTCCTGCGGCCCCGCCTCCGATTGCGGTTGCACCGCCCGCACCGGCTGGCCAGGTGCCGCCAATCAGGCAGGCCGCGCCGATTCCCGTCCAGCAGAAGCCAGGCAAGGAACCGCCGCACTGGTCTGACCGCAAGATGGGCGGCACGCTGCTGGTGGGCGCGCAGAACGGCAATGGTGGCCAGCAGGGCCGTGGCCCGGTGCAGCCCGCGCCGATTCCTGCAAGCGCCGGTGGCAGCGGTTTGAGTGGTCAAGGCCGCTCGAACGAACTGGCAACCCGGCTGGAACCCACGGTAACGCAAGGCGTTGCCGCTTCCTCACTGCCCGACCGTAATTTCCTGATTACCAAGGGCACCACGCTGGATTGCGCACTTGAAACCGCGCTGGATAGCACGGTTCCGGGCATCACGTCCTGCCGCCTGACGCGCGATGTTTACAGCGACAACGGCCAGGTGCTTTTGCTTGATCGCGGCTCGCAACTGGTGGGTGAATACCAAGGCGGCTTGAAGCAAGGCCAGGCGCGTTTGTTCGTGCTCTGGTCGCGTGCAAAAACGCCTAATGGTGTGGTGGTGTCCCTGAACTCGCCGGGCACGGATGCCCTCGGGCGTTCGGGCCTTGAAGGGTGGGTTGATACGCACTTTTGGGAGCGTTTCGGCGGGGCAATCATGTTGAGCCTGGTCGATGACTTCGCGGCAGCGGCTACGCGCCGCACGAACGGCAGCGATCAGACATTCAACCTGGGCAACACCTCGGACGCCGCGCAGGACATGGCGGCCGAAGCCTTGAAGAACTCGATCAACATCCCGCCGACGCTCATCAAGAACCAAGGCGATCACATTCAGGTCATGGTCGCCCGCGATCTGGATTTCTCTGGCGTCTATGGCTTGCAGGTGAAGCCATGACTAGACAAATCATGCTGGCACCCATGAAGGATGAAGGCCAGTCATCCGAAATGCTCGATGAATACATCGAGCCGCTGCGCGAGTACCTGGCCGATGAAACGCTGACGGAAGTTTGCGTAAATCGGCCGCGCGAAGTCTGGACGGAAGGGCGGGACGGCTGGAAGCGCCACGATGCCCCGGCGCTGTCGTTCAACCATTGCCGCCAGTTGGCAACCCTGATTGCCAGCTACAACGGCAAGGCGATTTCCAACGACAAGCCGGTTCTGTCGGCCGCGCTGCCCAACGGCGAGCGCGTGCAGGTCATCATCCCCCCGGCCTGCGAGCCGCACACCGTTTCCATCACGATTCGCAAGCCGTCGATGATCGACAAGACGCTTGACGAACTGGATGCCGAAGGCGCGTTCGAGGAATTCGCGGATGTGGATGACGAGCTACAACCCTTCGAGCATGAGCTTGTGCGCCTCAAGGACGAAAAGCGCATCAAGGACTTTCTCGACCTGGCCGTGCGCAAGCATCGGAACATCCTGATCGTGGGCAAGACCGGCTCGGGCAAGACCACGATCACCAAAAGCCTGATTCGCAGCATCCCGGCCGAAGAACGGCTCATCACGATTGAAGACGTGCATGAGTTGTTCCTGAACCAGCACGACAACAAGGTTCATCTGTATTACGCGCGGGAAGACGAGGGCGGGGCCAAGGTGACGCCCAAGCAAGCCTTGGCGTCCTGCCTGCGGATGAAGCCTGACCGCATCTTGCTGGCCGAATTGCGCGGCGATGAGGCTTGGGAGTTCATCAAGTCGGTCAATACCGGCCACCCCGGTTCCATTTCCACCATGCACGCGAACGGCGCGTTCGAGTCGTTCGAGCAACTGACCGCGCTTATCAAGGACAGCCGCACCGGCGCGCACCTGGACACCAACTACATCAAGCATCGGCTATTCACGACGATTGATGTAGTGCTGTTCTATCACCAACGCAAGCTGCGAGAAATCTACTATGACCCTGAACATAAGCGACAACTCATGGGCTAAAGCGGGCCTGGCCATCGGCGGCTTGCTGCTTGTGGTTGGGCTTTGGGCTTACCTGGCTGGTGGCATCTTCATGCTTGCGTATGACCGCAAGTTTGAGGAAGCCACGCCCCTGACGCTGTACCAATATTGGTATCACTACGGGGCCGATGCGCAGGTTCAAAAGTGGCTCTACATCGCCAGCGGGATTTCGCTGGCTGTCTTGCTTGCACCCGCTCTGCTGTTTTTCGCGCCCGCGAAACAAAGCCTGTTCGGTGATGCCCGCTTTGCCAAGAAAAGCGAAATCACCAAGGCCGGGCTGTTCGGCGAGAAGGGCATCATCGTTGGCAAGCTCGGCGGCCGTTACCTGATGTTCGAGGGCCAGCAGCACGCCATCATTTCCGCGCCGACCCGAAGCGGGAAGGGTGTTGGCATCGTGATTCCCAACTTGCTGAACTGGCCGGAAAGCGTGGTCATTCTGGACATTAAGCAAGAGAACTGGGACATAACGAGCGCCTATCGCCGCAAGTATGGCCAGGAGTGCTACCTGTTCAACCCGGCCGCCGTCGATTACCGAACGCACCGCTATAACCCGCTGTCGTACATCAGCGAAGACCCGAATTTCCGCATTGATGACGTGCAGAAGATCGGGAACATGCTGTTCCCCGATCAGCCGGGCACGGATGTGATTTGGACGGCCACGCCGCGAAGCCTGTTCCTGGGCGTCTGCCTGTACCTGCTGGAAACCCCCGGCAAGCCGGTGACCCTCGGCCAGGTGCTGCGTGAAACGCTGGTCAATGGTGATGGCTCGGCCTACTTCGCCAAGATCATCAACGACCGGGCAGCGGCCGGGAATCCGCTTTCGGGCGCATGCGTGCGCGGCCTGAATACCTACATTTCGATTGCTGCGGAGAACACCCGCAGCGGCATCATTGGCGGCTTCCGCTCCCGCCTCGAACTGTGGATGAACCCCCTGGTCGATGCGGCCACCAGCGCGAACGACTTTGACTTGCGCGACGTGCGCAAGAAACGTATGTCGATCTACCTGGGCGTCACGCCGGACAACCTCGAACGGATGGCCCCGCTGCTGAACCTGTTTTTCCAGCAGTTGATTGACCTCAACACCCGCGAACTGCCGAACCAGAACAAGGCCATCAAATACACCTGCATGCTGTTGATGGACGAATTCACGGCCATCGGCAAGATTCCGATCTTGTCGAAGGGCATCAGCTACATCGCGGGTTACTGGCTGCGGATGATGCCGATCATCCAAAGCCCGGCGCAGTTGGTCGAAGTCTATGGAAAGGACGCGGCGCAGACCTTCCAGACGAACCACGCGCTGCAAATCATCTACCCGCCGAAGGCATCGGAAACGCAGACCGCACGGGACATTTCCGAATGGCTCGGCTACCAGACGGTCAAGGGCATATCGGTTTCCAAGAGCAAGAGCATCTTCGGAAAGAAGACGCCAAGCGAGAGTGCTTCCGATCAGCGCCGGGCGCTGATGCTCCCCCAAGAAATCACCAGCCTGGGCAAGACCCGCGAATTGGTAGTGATGGAAGACGTGCCGCCGATCTTGGCGAACAAGGTTCTGTATTTCAAAGACCGGGCCTTTGTTGATCGCCTCAAGGCGGTGTCGGCCAGGCTGCACGCGCTCGGCAACAAGGTGCCGACCAAGAAGCAACTGGATGACGCCATCGAGGCGGGCGAACTCGGCGCACCCGTGCCGAAGATCGACCTCGAAGCCCATGAGCGCGAAATGGGCGGCGAACTGCCTGTGACGGTCGCAGTACCGGCGCAGGGCGGAACGGAAGTGGTGACGGTGGAGCGGCCCGTCACGCCCGATGACGTTCCGAACCTCGCCAAGCTGTCGCTGGCGAGCTTCGCTGTCGATTTCTCGGCGGTCGAGAAACCCGCAGTCGGCGAACTGGATGAAGCCGCGCTTCACGCCTACGCCGACAGTCTTTGCCAACAAGCTGGCATCAAACTGTGAGGTAACACATGGACGCAAACAACCAAAGTCAAGGTGGCAAGGAACTGGCGGAGCGCATTCAAACCGTGCGCGGCGAACCGGCGCATCGCTTCGAGGTGTATGACCACGATTTTGAAGTTACGCACCGCTTCCCGAAAGCGAGTGACGCGGCCGCGAAAGCCGATGAATTCGGCTCTACGCGGTTCCAGCACCGGGATGCTGACGGCACGGTGAAGCAGGTCGATAAGGTCGATGGGCAATGGTACGTGCGCAACGACCCGACACCCTTCGGGCAAGGCAATCAGCAACCCCCGACCGCTGCCGACAAGCCGCTGGCCAGCGTGCAGGCGGAAATCGACCGTGACGCGCTGCGCTCCATCGAAATCCGCGCCGAACAGCGCGCAGCGGTGGGGCAGGGCGTCGATGCCGAAACCGACCGGGAAATGGCCACGATTGACGCCCACGCCTTCCGCCGCATCGAGGACAAGAACGTGCAGGAAAGCGCGGCTGTCGAGATGGCCAACAACGCCCGCGAGTTCCCGCAATACAAGGATGGGCTGGACAAGGCCATTCCGGGCTATCCGGGTACGGCAGAGAAGGTGTATGCCCTCGATGCCGCCCATGACGAGAAGATCGCAGCGAAAGAGGAACGCAAGCAAGCGGAATTCGAGGCCATGAAGGATGAGCAGCGCGAACGCGCTGCCGCCTGGACACCGGAAGAAGCCGCCCGCCAGGCGCAGCAGGACGCCGCCGCATTCCGTGAGGAAGCGGACAAGTCCGAACGGTTCTACAAGGCCAGCGACATGACGGCGAATGCCGACGCGAACCCGCACTACCGGGAAGCCCTGGACAGGGAAGCGCCGGAAGTGTCGAAGGATGTTGCGGCCGAAGTCGAATCCAACAAGACGGTGGTGATTAACCCGGCTGCGCAACAGGCCGGGGCCGAAGCATCGCCAGGCAAGGATGTTGAAGTCGAGCCGCTGACCATCAGCCAGGCCGATCTTGACCGCGTGGCCGCCATGCGTGCCCGCGACACGGCGCAGGCCCGTGAAGCCCTTGGGATGAACACGGTAGAGCCGAACATCGAGAAGGAACAGCAGCAGCTTTCAGAAGCGCAGGACGCGCAGCGCGCGGCATGGTTGAAGAAAGCGGAAGCCGACGCGCCCAAGCCGCAGGCGGGCAAAGCGCCGGGCGACAACAAGGTGGAGTCGGACGAGATTTTCACGGCCACCCAAACCGAAGTGAAGCCCGCCGTTCCGCCCGATGTGGAGAGGCAATACCTCCATGTCGGCAACAAGTTCTACCACTCGAAAAACACCGACCTGGTGGCTTTCGAGGACAAGGGCAACAAGCTGGAAACGAAGTCGAACAGCGAGGCGATTGCCGAATCTATGGTTCGCATCGCCGAAGCACGGGGATGGGACGAAATCAAGGTGTCCGGTTCCGAGACTTTCCGCAAGGAAGTTTGGCTTGAAGCCGCTGCACGCGGCATGCACGTCAAGGGCTACAGCCCTTCGGAGCAGGACAAGGCCGAACTGGCGAAGCGCACCAGCCAAACCGAAGCCAACAAGGTGGAGAAGGGCACCACGCAGTTTCGCGCCCGCGAAACCGACGAGGCGAAGGAATCGAAGGCGCAGCAGCCGGAGCAGGCCAAACCGGAGTCCCCCAACAAGCGGATGGCTGAGAGCTTCGCCAAGGATTCCCCCGAGGAAGCCGCGAAGAAGCACCCGGAGCTTGCGGGCGCAGCGGCGGCCGTCGCGTCGATGGAGAAGAAGGCCGAAGCCGATGGCCTGAACCCGCAGCAGCGCGCCATTGTCATGGCCCGCGTTCGTCAGAACGTGGTCAATAGCATCGAGCGCGGCCAGATTCCCGAAGTGAAGGTGAAGGAAGAAATTGAAGTGAAGCGCGAAGTCACCGCAGAAAAGGAGCACGCACGATGAAACCGGCCCGCATTGCCCTCTATCTGGCCGCAGCCGGGCTTTTCTCGGCCTGCGCCTATGTACCCCCCCAGGAAAGCGCCACGCGCGTTGTAAGCCCGGATTACACCGCCACGGGCGGCCTGGTCGAAGCCCGCGCCTATGTGTATGGCAGCGTGACGCTGCTCGACCTCGGCGGCTCGGCCCCGGCCGTTCTGTCGATCAAGGATGGAACCGGGGCGTCGGTCGATTACGAAAGGGTAGGGCGGTACTACCGCCTTGCCCGCGTGGTCGATACCTTCACGGTGTGGGCCAATGGTCAATCGGTGACGTTCTCGGCGCCAATGACCACGCGCATTTTCTCGGCACCGACGAAGGCGGCCCCGGACAAGGTGCCCGAGCTGGCCGAAGCCGCCGCCGTGGTAACGGTGGCCAGGCTCGACACGCCAGCGATGCAGCCCGGCGATGATGACGTGGCCGCGCTGCTCAAGCTGTGCGAAAGCCAGCTTGCAGACGTTCGCCGCCTGCTCGATGAGGGCAGCAGGAACCCGAAGGCCACCGGCCAAGAGCTTTTCGAGGTTCATCAGCGGCTCGATGAAATCGAGGCCCGCATGTTGAAGGCCGCCGCCGCCATCGTGCAGGTTTCCTTTCCCACTGGCGGCACCGCATTCAGGCCAAGCCCGGCCGTCGCCGAAGTCCTGATTGCATCCGGCAAGGCTGCGGACAGCATCAACGTCCGCGGCCGAACCGATTCCCGCGTGGCGGGGCCTGCTGACTCGCGCATTGCCCTGGCCAGGGCAATGGCCGCCCGGAAGTTCTTGGTCGATCACGGCATCAGCCCGGAGAAGATCAAGGTCTTCTCGCGGGCCGATGGAGACTTTGCAGCGCCAGGCGTGACGAAAGAGGGCAAGGCCATGAATCGGCGCGTGGAAATCGAGTTCATCAATGCCCGCATTGCTGAACTCAAGGGCGGCCCGGTCAAGCTGGCCAACAACGAAAGAGGGCGCGCAAATGCAAATTGACGTGACCCCTGAGCTTGGCCGCCTGCTGGTGTTCATCGCGGACGTGGCCACGGCCATCCGCACGAACAGCCTCTACGCGGGCGACTACGAAAGCCGCGACCCGCGCGAAGTCGGCCTTGACGTGATGTGGCTGTCCGATTCCCTGCATTGCTTCGACCGCTTGGGCCAGGCGCTCCAATCGGGCGACGGCAAGGCCATCGAGGCGGCCAGTGAAGGCTTGTTTGGCTACTACGGGATGTTCATTGACGGCGCAGACGGCAAGGGCTTGAAGGGCGACCCGAAGGGCACCTTCGAGCGGTATGGCCACCTGTGCAACGCCAACGAGGCAAGGGCGGCCCTGGACGCGATTCGACTCAAGGCCGTTGCAGCGCAATGGACGGGCGCATGACCGCCTCGGCCACCGCGCATAACTCGCCCGCCTCGGCGGGCGGGCAGCGCATCACGATCAGCGGCGGCACGCTGGAAGCCTTGAAGTGGCTCGGCCTGGTGCTCATGGTGCTTGACCACGCGAACAAGTACCTTTTCGCGCACACGATACCGGGCGCATTCGAGGCTGGCCGCCTCGCAATGCCGATCTTCGGTTTCGTGCTGGCCTACAACCTGGCCAGGCCCGGCGCGCTGGCCGCTGGCGTGCATGTCCGGGTGATGAAACGCCTCGCGCTGTACGGCTTGGCCGCCACCCCGTTTTTCATCGGCCTAGGCGGTCTTCTGGCTGGCTGGTGGCCGCTGAACATCATGTTCATGCTGCTGGTGTCCGCCGGCGTCGTGCGCCTGGTGGAGCAGGGCGGTTTCGCACGGCTGGCAGGAGCGGCGGCGCTGTTCCTGCTAGGCGGGGCCTTCGTGGAATTCTGGTGGTTTGCCCTGGCCTTCACGGTGTCGGCCTGGTGGTACTTCAAGACGGGCAGCAAGGCCGCCGTGGTGGCCTGCACGCTGGCCCTCGCGGCGCTGTTCGTGGTGAACAAGAACCTGTGGGCACTGGCCGCCATCCCGTTGATGCTGGCCGCGCCCCTGGTCGATGTGAAAGTGCCACGCCTGCGGCACGTCTTCTATGCCTTCTACCCGCTGCATCTTGCCGTGCTGTGGCTGTTGGTAGCCTTGTTCCCTGCCGCGTAGGCAGCTTAGAAAAAAGCGTACCCGGCCTGGTTATCTGCGATCACGTTCCCTGCCGCGTAGGCAGTAGCACTACCGTTCGGCATCCTTGCTTCCCTGCTTTGGCGCGGCTTCGACCGCGCCGTTTTTTTGCCCGGCGCTTGGCACCGGCGCTGTGGGCTGCGGGTTGGTGTCGTGGATCTTCTCGGCCTGCTTGCTGAACCGCTGCGCCAGATCTCGCTTGATCTGGTGCCGCTCTGTGTCGATGGTCGGCATAGCCCCGACAAAGGCCCGTATGCGGCCTGCAAGGGCCTTGTTTTCGTCGGCCAGGCTCTGGTGGCCATCTAGGCGTTCTGCGCCTCCATGAGCGCGAGAATCGCCAGTTCGCGGCCGTCGCATTTCAGAATCGGCGGCTCGTTCCCGTCCCACACGATCAGGTGCATTCGGCCGCAGAAGCATTTCAGAACCTCGTCGGTGCTGAACCACACCGAGGCCGGACAGGTTTCGCACGCCGGAGAGGGTTCCGGGCGGTGCTTGGCGTCCAGATTTTTCAAGGTGGGACTGATATACAGCGGCTGCTCGCTGGCCTGGTCGTGCTCGATCTGTGCCGATGCTGTCGTAGTTGGGTCGCTCATTGCGCGCCTCCTTCTGGTTGAATGTCAAACGGGTGTCGGCCTGGTCAAGCGCCTCGGCCGCCGCCAGCCAGGCGCGGCGCACGTCGCGCTGACGCGCCTTAATGGCTTGCTCCCACGGTTTTTCCGCCACGGGCAGGCCCTTGGCCTCGGCCGTGAGTTCCTGGGCGGCTTCCTTGATCTTTGCGGCCCTGACCTTGGACACGCGGGGTTCGTGGCTGCTGTCGCCGCGCTCGATGTGGCGGATGACGTTCGGCTCTGGCTTGCGCACCACGCCACGGGCGCGGCGCGGGGTTGCATCTGCGTCTATGCCCTGGTCGCGCAGCTTGTCAGCGAATCCTTCGCGCCAAGCCTGCAAGTCGGCCTTCCTGGGGTTCAGCCTGGTGCCGTCAAAGCCAAGGCATTTGACGGTCACATGGCAATGCGGGTGCGGCTCGTCGGTGTGAAGGGCGAAGACGTATTCATGGTTCTGGCCGAAGGTGGCCTTGGCGAAGTCACGGGCGGCCTTTCGGACTGATTCGGGGTCGGTTGTCTCCGGCATCGAAAGCACCAGGTGCATGGTGTCGCGCTTATGCCGCCCGCCATCATCTGCAAAGGATTTCTCCCAATCCTTGAAGAACGCCTTGACCTCCTCTTTGCCGCTGAGAACTTCGCCCCGATCGTTCTCAAGCTCCACCTTGCCGTTGCGGCTGATGTAGTCCAAATGGGCCTTAACATGGCCAGCGCCCTTGCCGAAGCCCGTAATCTTGACCATGACCTCGGTGGAGTTCGAGGCCACGCGCCCGGCCGTCGAACGCAGCTTGCGGGTGTTGTTGGCCTTCCGCTTGACGGGCGGATGTAGGGCGCTGCCAAGCTCGGCCTCAATCAGCGCCATCGTCTGCTATCCAAGATTCTTGGCTCGCACGCACCAAGGCCCGCACTGCGGCCCGCTGCTTCACGATGGCATCGCGCAATTGGGCCAGGCGCTCGATCTTGACGCGCTCGGTTTCATGGAACGCCTCGTTCAAGGCCCGCGCGATCTGGTTGATGTTCCGGCCGACCGCCGCAAGCTCCCGATTGCTGGCCAGTAGGCCCGCCAGTTCGGTATCGGTCATCACCGGCTGTCGAAGAAGGTTGGACTGCACCAAGGCCCCAACCCAACGGTTTGGGGCCATGCCTTTTGCCTTCGCTTTGGCTCGCACGCCATCCATGAGGAAGCGCGGAAGGCGAAGCCGCACGCGCTCCGTGTCCGCCCTTCCCGCATCCGTTTCAATGGGCTGGTCGGCGTCGGCATCCTCGCCGGTAACGGCCAGGATGACGGCCCGAAGAAGCTCCGATTCGGACAGCCCGCGCGCCTTCGCCATGCTGCGAAAGCGCGCTTTGGTTCCTGGCTCGACAAGCGTTTTCAGTACCGGCATAGAGGGAAGGTAGGGGGGTCAGGTTAGGTGCAATTGCTCGCAATTGTACCAGAACGGGCCATGTCGGCCTATCCTGCCCTAGATTTCACCCCCCTACCTTCCCTCATGCTTTGTGGAACACAAACGGTACTGAAAACAGCCAAGACCGGGACAAGTCACGGACATTGGCGAGACAGGAACCATACGTTTCGCGGACGCGAAACCTTGACATTGGAACGGATGCGGGACACAATCGGTACAGTTTCAACCAGAAAAGAGCGTGCAAATGGATAGGAAAGCCATAGCTGAACGACTCCGCGCGCTTGCTTCCGACGATAAGAAACGGTCTAAGGCCGCCCGCTTGCGGGACGTGATTGATGATGTTGAAGCGGCTTTGGCTGCCGGTGTCCCTCGGGCTTCGGTAGTTGAAGAACTGACGAAGCACGGCCTCGAAATGACGCTTGCGACATTCGAGACAACCTTGAAGCGGATTCGCCAGAAACGCGGCAAACCGTCGATTACGGCGGCGAAGTCGGCCAGCCCTCCGGGCCAGCCGTCGAAGCCATCACCAGCCCTGCCGGTGGATGAAGTCGATACCGAAGCTGAAAGCTCCGGTGGCGGCTCTCATAACCCGGCTGACCTTGACAAGATCATCGGGAACAAGCCCGACCTGGCCGCCTTGGCCAAACTCGCAAAGAGGAAAAAGACATGAAAGTTGCTGTCCTGAATTTTTCGGGCAACGTGGGCAAGACCACGGTTGCCGGTCATCTGCTCAAGCCCCGCATGGGTGACGCGCCGATCTACTCCATCGAGTCGATCAACACGGGGGCCGATGCTGACGGCCTGGACGTGGAAAAGATGCGCGGCAAAAAGTTCGGCGAACTGGTCGATGAACTGATGCCGCTGGACACGGCGATCATCGACGTGGGCGCGTCGAACGTCGAAGACTTCTTGAAGCTGATGCAGCAGTTCGACGGCTCGCACGAAGAATTCGATTTCTTCGTGGTGCCCGTGGTCAAGGAAAAGAAGGTGCAGGCCGACACGGTGAATACCATCCGCGCACTACAAAAGCTCGGCATCGAGAAGAAGCGCATCCGCCTGGTGTTCAACAAGGTCGAAGTCGATGAGGCCGTGGCCGACGAGTTCGCCGCCTTGTTCGGCCTGGCTGAATCCGAAAAATCGTTCGTGGTGAAGCCAGAGGCCACCATCTACGCGAACGAGGTTTTCGAGCGGTTGAAGGCGGTCGGAAAATCCCTCGGGGAGATTACGGCCGACGAAACCGACTACCGCGCCCGGCTTCGCCAGGCCACCGACGAGGACGAAAAGGAACTGTGCGTTCGCATGGTGGCCTTGAAGCGCCTCGCCGTGACGGCCAACAAGAACCTGGACGATGTTTTCAAAGCCCTGTTCAAGTAAGGCCCGATCATGAGCGGGCCTAGAACAACACGCGAAGCCCTGATTGCCGAAGTGCTTGGCGATCTGGATGGGCTGCTTGCCCGCGTCGAAGCTCTCCCGGCGTTGGTCGATGGTGCCGAAGGCAAGCTATCCGGCACCGTCGCCGCGCTCGATGACGCGGGCGACAAGTTCCGCTTGGCTGTCACGGCCTTTACCGAGCAGGCAAAGGCCGATCTGGCGGAATACCTTGATCTGAAAACGGCGCAGGCCGCGCAGACTGCGGCCAAGACGGTAGAGGAACAGCGGGCGGCGCTGCAAGAGGCCGCCCGCATGGCCTTTCGGTCGGAAGCCTCCGACAAGGCCGCAAGCCTGGGCATAGCCTTGGGCGAAGCGGCCAAAGAGTTCCGGCGCTCGATGTGGTCGCGGCTGATGGAGCATGCCATCACGGCGCTGATTGCTTCGGGTTTCACTGCGGGCCTGGTCTATGCCATCGTCCGGGGCATACCCTGACGCGCTCCGCTTGTCGCCTCCCCTGTTTTGAACCGTTCGCAAGCGAACGGCCCAAAACAGGAGAGGTTGATTTTCAACGCTCGGGGTCGCGCTGCTGCTCGGCCTTCACTTGGTGTTCTTCCCGAATCTGCACGCTCGGCACGTCGCCGCGCTCAATGCGCTGGGCGACAGTTTCCCGCACGCGGGCCATGACAATGGCCCGCTGCTGCTCGCTCAAGCCATCCGCCTCGGCCTTGGCTTCGCGGGCGCGAACGTAGCCGTAAGCCGGGGCAAGCTCGGGATGCTGCTGCACGGCCTTTTCTGGTGGCTCCTGGCGGAATACCTCGGCCGCCACGGCGGCTTTGGCCTCGCGCTGTAGGTCGGCGACTTTGCGGACTTCTTCGGCGCTGGCCTGGCGCTCGCGCTTGGCCAGCATGTCGGCCAGTTCATCGAAGCCCTTGGCGTAGTCCCTGCGCTCCTGCAAGGTCATCGGCCGTGCGCGCTCGGCTTCCACCACGGCGCGGGCCTGCGGCTCGCGCGCCCATTGGCCGCCTTGGAGTTCGTTGGAATAGATCGCCTCGGCACCGCGTCGGTAGATCGTCACGCGGTCGGCCAGCTTCTGGCCCTCGATGCGGTCAAGGGTCTGCAACATGCCATCGTAGGCCGCCTGGTGGGCCTGGGGCGTGGTCATGCGCCCTGCCCCACGGTCGGCCTTCTGGTTCTCGTACCGCTGCATGATGCCCTGCTCGCTCAAGCGCGAAGTCACGGCCAGCGCGCGGGCGTCGATCTGATAGCCCGCTTCGCGCAGGCTGTCCATCGTGGCGGCCACCTTCTCGCCGTCGCGCATGGTGCCCTCGATCACGACATTGACGCGCTGCGCCTTCGCCTCGGCAATGGCTTTTTCAACCCAACGGCCGGTGTCGCGGTCGGTGTAGAAAGCGGCCGTCTTGTCGTCCGCTTCCATCAACCGCGCATATTTCGGGTGGTAGTCGCGCAGGTCGTCGCCGATGATCTGAACGGCACCGCCTCGCGGGCCTAGCTCGTTCATGGCCTCATCGACGGCCGCGCTTTTGCCAGCGCCTGGCTGGCCGCCAAAGATGACGGCCACCGGCTGACTGGATGGTTTCGCGCCCGCGAAAAGATCGGGCTTTATGTCTCGCTCGAAGATGGCTTGATGTTCCGCCTCACTGAGCCTGTGTTCGTCTGGATTCCGGGCCATGCACTACACGGCCACCGCTTGACGGTCTGCACGCCAGGAACGCACACGCGCGCCGTACTCGGCCCGCACGCGGGCCACGGCCGCATGGTCTTTGACGCGCAGCCCGGCACGCTCGCGGAACAGCCGCGAACGCTCGGCCCGCAAGGTGGCCAGGCGCTCGGCGTCCGGGTGTTCCTTGCTGGATTCGTCGGCGATCAGGCCGGTGAGGATGGCTCGCAGGTCGGTGATGACCTCGCGGGCGCACTCGAAGGCTACCGCCTCCGTCTGAGTCCATTTCTGCATGATGTTTCCTCCTGCGCTCAAGCGCGCATCAAGGCCGATGCAAGCATCAGCGCGGCCCAACCGCCAAGCACCACAAAAGGCGCGTTGCGGCCAAGCCAGTTGAAAAGCACCAGTCGGCCCTTGCCGTCCGGGCAAGGAACCTCGGTGAAGAACATCCGCCGCGCAAGTCGGCGAGTAAGTAAGTCCATCGTCCAATCCCTTTCGTTCATCGGGGCAACAGCCAAAGGGCCAGCAGCACCGACACCAAGACAACCAGCACAAGCCGCTTGAAGGGCGAAGCCGCGAACTCGGCGGCCAGGTCGAACAGCCGCCGCTCCATGTCGGCTTGCTTCTGCTCCTTCTTCCACTCTGCACGGGCCTTGCTGACGCGATCATCATCCATGTGCCACCTCACAAGGTCATCATCATGTCCTGGGGCGAAATCGCCATCAGGATGAAGTCGTAAGCCCACGACACGACGAAGGCCGAAAAGCTGGCGATGCCGAAGCCCCAAACCATCGCGGATTTGTCGGGGAAGGCGTAGAGCGCGAACAGCCAGGCCAGCAGCATCGGAATGGACACCAGATTGCACAAGAAGATCACCGGCAGGCGCAGCCAATACATGACCAGAAACAGCGGCAGCCGCACCAGCAGGAACAGCCAGGCGAAGACGCCTTTCACCGTCGATGCCTTCGGCATCGCCTTCTTGATCTTCTCCGCGTCAAGCTCGAAGGCAGGCAAAGCCTGCTTGCCCTTGGGCTTGGGGAACTTGATGATGTTGCTCATGATGATCGCCCTTCCCTTTCCATTACCACAATTCCAGTGTATTAGGAACCGTCCGATATGTCAAGTGTTTTTGCTTGACACAAGCCCTTTTCTTTCGATGAACCTGGCCAGCGTGTTGTAAGCCACGCCCAACGCCTTGGCCATCTTCCGACGGGGCAGGCCGATGGCAAGGTAGCCCCTGATTTCGTCCTCGCGCTCGTCCAGCTTCAAGCTACCGCTTGCACCTGGTGGCCGTCCTAGTCGCTTGCCCTCGCTCTTGGCCCTGCGTAGCCCTTCCTTGGTGCGCTCTCGGATGAACGACAGTTCAATCATTGAAGCCATCGAGAAGGCCGCCGCCAGAAGCTGGCTTTGCATGGAACCGTCCATGACGGTGCCCGTCTTGGTGATGTGCAGCACAACCCCTTTGCCCGCTGCCGCCTCCAAGAACGTGAAGACCTGGCCCGGCGTGGCCGCCAGGCGCGTGAATTCCGGCGTGCATATCACGTCGCCGCGCCCTGCCCTGTCCAGCAGCGCCCCGAGTTCGCGGCCCTTCCAATTGGTATCCCTGCTGACAGTCTCGGCTATCAACGTCATCGGCGCGAAGCCCTGGCGGTTCGCGTATTCCAGCAGCCCGAGTTTCTGGCTTTCAACGTCCTGGCTGTCCTTTGACACGCGCAGATAACCGAAGTAGTTGGGCATGGCTCCCTCAATGCGGCCGGTCGGCCTGGTGGGCACGCAAAACGGCCGTTTTGCGGCCCATTTCGGCCCCTGTTCCGTGAAAAGCGCATCCGGCAGTTATTTGGATGCGTGGTGTATCTAAAAAATCGCCTGAAAAGTGTAGCACTCTGCCACCTAAAAAATGGTCGTTTTTTTGGATGCGTTTCGCGTCCGCGAAAATCAGCGGCCACCTTTTCTATGAACCTGCCGCCAAACCCAAGGCTCTACCGGGTTCGGGTCGGCCCACAAGCCCCGGCGCGCGGCGCGGGCCTCGGCCTGCCAGTCGAGCAAGCGCGGGTCGGTGGTGTAGCGGGGCCAAGCCCACGCGAAGCCCCGGCGCACCTGTTCCGCATTGACATTCACCCCGTCCGCCTCGGCCTGGACGACAGGCCGCCCGTATTGGTCGGCCTGCGTCCATGTGACGGTGACTTGCCGCTTGCCGATCAGGTCGCGCAAGGATTGCTCGGCCCTGCGGCCGAAGGGCTGCGCCTTCTCGGGCGCGTCGATCTGCGCCAGGCGCACGCGCACGGCCCGGCCGTCGATGGTCATGTAGAACGTGTCGCCATCGGACACGCCCGTAACCGGGCCGGTGGCCGTCTGCTGCGCCCGCACGGGCGCGGCCAGGGCCAGGCCCACGGCAAAAAGTAGCGTAGCGTATAACGTAATGACGTTATGAAATGGGCGATTCATTCGGATACCTCCTTGCTCAATGCGTGCGCCAGGTGGCGCGCGTAGGTGGCCACGGCCCGCCAGTAGGCGGCCATCGGCCCTTTGCGCCGCCTCCACGCGGTTTCGGCCTCGGCGTTGGCCTGGTCGCGTAGTTCGCGCATAACGGCCTCGATGCGCGCCCGGTCTGCCTTGGGCAGACGGCGCAGCGCCTGGCCCGCAGGCAGGCGCAGAAGCGGGTTTTCGTAGCCCATTAGGCCGCCTCGCGGATGGCGGCCAGCAGGTCGGCAGGCACGGGCGGGCACACGGCATTGCCAAGCATGAAAAGGGCGTCTTTGTGCCCTTCGGGCAAAACGTAGTCGGCCCGGAACCCCATAGCGGCCTTGGCCTCCGGCACTCGCAGCATTCGCATGCGGTCGCCGTCGATCACGGCCCAACGGTCGCGGGTCGTGATGGTGCCGATGGGTCGATCAACACTGCGGCCGGTCAAGCCGCTGCCGCCTGAGTAGTAAGGCGCAACGAAGCGCGAACCAAACCGGGCGCGGCCTGCGGCGATGCGTTGCAAGGTCTTGGCGCTGCGGCCTGGCCGCTCGATCTGGCTCCATTCGTGCGCGTCCCATTCGATCACGTCCGCAATCGGCCGGTGAGGGCGCTTCGGCAAGTCAAGGTGTAGCGGGTACTTCGATTGGGTGCAAACCAGAAACAGGCGTTCGCGGTGCTGCGGCACGCCATGATCTGCGGCATCAATCAAGTGCGGCGCGATGGCGTAGCCAAGCCGCTGCATGGCATCGCACCAAGCCGGGTAGAGCGTCCAGCGCACGAAGTCGCGCACGTTCTCCACGATGACAACCGGCGCACGGTGGCACTCGGCGCATGAGACAACCGCCCACGCGGTCGAGCGCAGCGCGTCATGGTGCGGCTTCTCCTTGCCCCGTGCCGGGCTGTGGCCCTGGCACGCGGGCGATGCAAGCATCACGTCATGGCCGGGCACCTCGCGCCAGTCGGCTTGCTGCAAGTCTTGGCACGAATGCGCCGTGCCTGGGTGGTTCTGCCCGTGGTAATCCACGGCCTGCCGCCAATGGTTCGCCGCCCACGTCACGCGCACGCCAGCCAGGCGCGCGCCTTCGCTGAAACCGCCAGCGCCCGCGAAAAGGTCGATTGCTTCCATATTCTTCTGCCTCTCAAAAAAAGGGGGGGCCACGGGCCAGCACCCGAAGGCCCCCCAAAAGGCCGCTGTCGCGGTTCTCAACGTAAGCCCTGCCTACGCTTCCGGCCCCGCGCCCCGCCTAGGCGCAGTGCTGGAAATCCTGTCAAGTTCTTTTGCTAGTGTTTATGCTTGGCGGTTAGGCGTATGCCGTCCAAGAGTCGGGCGCAAACAGCTTGACCCCGGCCACGGTCTTGGCCTCAACCTTGCGCGCCCATGAAAAACTGTTGATCTTCACGGAGCCGTCAGCGTCGGCACGCTTGCGCATCGGCTCGCCGATGTACGCGCCAGGCTTCGGCACGCAAACGCCTTGCATGGAAAGCGTTTCTTCGGACATGCGCGCCACCTCCCGAATTTCGACGGTGTGCTTGCCGATCAGGGCGGTGACTTCGTAGTAGTCGATATTGGTCTGCTCGTAGCCCCACATGCACCGCAGAATGTCGCCCACTTGCAGCGGGTTAGGCGCAGCCTTGCGGGCTTCGCGGCGCTCGGTCTTTTCCTGGGCGCGCACTTGCAGCCGGGCCAGCCAGTCGGAAACGTACTGTTCCGCGCGTTCCTTCTTGGCGAAACGGATATGGAAGTCGGGCTTCTGACGCTTGCCAGCGAAGGCCAAAACGACAAGGCCATCCGCAGACGCATAGACGGCCGCGCCGACCTCATCCTTGCGGTGAATCTCGGTGTATTCCTTGGGCGTGTAGAACTCGCGGGTGAAAGTGAAGCGGCGCATATTCGATTCCTTGCTTACGTTGACTAGAGGCTGTTATTTGCAGGTGATTCGTTTCGATCACCATGACTAAAGTATAGATTTTTGCCTGCCTTTTGTCAAGCGTTTTTGCTTGTCATCGTATCGAATAAATAACTATAACG
>Ga0222425_100216_pt1 | contig 32875 bp, 16 predicted proteins | sample 2B1ome_2_FD_180089 | JGI IMG/M metagenome (GOLD analysis project Ga0222425, IMG submission 180089) | Enriched microbial communities from leaf-cutter ant dump, University of Wisconsin, Madison, United States - 2B150A (version 2) | ecosystem: Environmental > Terrestrial > Nest > Insects nest > Nest... | reverse complement strand
CCTTCGAGCCGGACTCAACTCGGCTCCGAAGGGGTTTGTAACGTGTTACGTTACAAGCCGGCTTGGGGCGTACGGTCACAGAAACACTTAAACCACCATAGACCGCGGCGACGGATTTCGTCCAAACCGAGTCGCTACCGCCCCAGCCCGGTGCTTGCATTCCACCGCGGCTGTGGCACGTTACGCGGTCCCCTCGGCCGACTCGGCAACCCCGAGCCCGACGACGGGGATCGTTCTTTGACGGCGCATCACGACTTCGGTCGTCCTGTCACTTGTCACTTGTCACTTGTCACTTGTCACTTGTCCCTTGGACCTTGTTACTTTCTTCCTTTGGGGGTGTTCTGGATTCGACCCTTGGTTGGCGTGCGCGGCTGCCTTTGGAGAGTCGGGGGACTCTCTTTAATCCACCCTCGAAAAAACAAACGGCAACAACGAAGAAATGCTCATGGCGGCTTAATGCCCGTCACGTTCTCACTCTGACTCCTGCTAGGGGCTGAGAACGACGACAGCAGGAATAGCGGTGAGGGCCATCGTGACCTCGCCGCCGTATCTTCAACCACGGTTGGCCGGTCGGGGAGCGCGCGTTGAAGCGCCCCGGCGGGCGAGATCAAACCAACGCTATAAAGGTAGATGCCGTGCGCAAAGGCTCGGGGCACAGGGGTTCAATTCCCCTCACCTCCACCATTTTCCGCGGCGGAAAGAATATGCCCTCACACCTTGTCCGCCCGTTTCAACAGCCCGACATGCTTGCTCACATAGAAGCCGGAGCCCATGTCGAGGCGCTGCGCCAGCCAGCCGTTGCTGACGTCCGTCGTGTCCTTCATCTGCCGCGCCAGCTTCACCTTCCACGGAGCCGACTTGCGCCGGTCCGCCCTCTTTTCCGCCGGTACTGAAGCCAGCAAACGTTCGAGTGCTGTCTGCCACTGCGCTTCCCGCACCTCCCTGGCCCCCTCGCTTTCCCAAGCCCGGGCGCTGGCCGCAACCGCCTGATCCTGCAGCAGGATTTGCTTGAATGCCTGCGTGCCCAAGGCCCAACCCCGGCTCATCGAAACGTAGGCCTTGGATTTGCCGGCCGGCCCTTCGGCGGCCTGCCAGGCGAGAAAGTCTTCATAGGCCCGCCAGCCGGCCGGGGTATCGCTCAACTGACCGGCCTCGATCAACGCGGTCTGGCTTTGCAGAAACGCGGGCCGCTGCTTCGGCCGCGTCAGGTACCAGTAGCTGGAATGACGATGCGCTTCCAGCCGCTCCACGGTCGCCAGTCCCGCGCGCACGGGATTGAGGTGGATGTAATGGCACAGGAGCCCGAGCGGCTCTCCTTCCTCGATCAGGAGCGCCTTGTACCGGCCTTGGAACAAGTGGCCGCGCTCGCCCCGCAGCTGGTTGAACCGGTTGGCGAAGGTGGACTGCAGCCACTGCATGCCCGTCACCAGATTGCCCTGCGGTGTCTCCACCGCCAGGTGGTAGTGGTTGCCCATGATCACGAACGCATGGAGCAGCCAGCCCGAGCGTTCACACGCTGCGAACACGCACTCTTCGAACGCCCGCCGTGCCCCCTCCGTTTTGAAAACGTACGCCCGGTAGTTCCCCCGGTTGATCACGTGGTAAATCGCACCCGGATACTCCAACCGCAGCTTTCTCGCCATGCCCCACCCACTCAGCACCACGCCCCAAACCGGTCAAGAGGTAAAAGGTAAAGCCTGACCCCTTTGGCTGGCCGACCCCTTTGGCTGGCCGACCCCTTTGGCCGACCCGATTCAGACCGGTTCAGTCCTCCACGGATATCCAGCTTAGGAACAATTTTGCCATACCAGAGTTTGAAACGCTCTCCAAATCTCTTGGTAACAATGTAGTTTAGCTCTATGGCTTCAATTTGCAGATCCTCTGGTAGCTTAGTTTTGTAAAATAATTCGGCGGCCTCACCAGGTTGCAAAGACACTACATTCAACAAACTCTCTGCGGGGATTATTTCTTTGCCGAGCTCAGACATCCGATAGTCGTATAAAATATCAATTTTGAGCGTACCTTTATCGAATACGATTTTGGGTGTGAAGCCACCGGTTGGAACGCGAACAACGCGTGCAGACTGGTTAGAGAAAAAAATCGAAGAATCAATAGAACGCTCCGAAGCTTTCAGAATATCTACTTCTTCGTATATAGCAGCTTGTCGGTAAATGGTGATGATCGCGGTTGCAGAGATCGCGCTGGGTGACGATGGCGCACTATACAACGATGTCGCAACTAGCAATAGGACCAGCGAAGATAGCTTATTGAGGCGTCTTGGATATCCAGTTGTAGTCCTGAATCTGAATAGATTTCGCATTTGGCTCTCCGTAGTTTGCAATAAACCAAGCCTTCCCACTTCCGCTATTGGAATAGGCTACATAATGTTCCGAGCCTAAGACTGTCAACTTAGAGGCGTCCGCAATTCGCTGAAGGTATGCCGCGCCAGCAACATTTTCGGCAACATTGCAGCCAAACAAGTAAATCTTCCCATGCATGGACATGCTTGTTCCAATTTTCTCCCATGTGGGGTTACGCGACAATAGCGCAATCATCTTGCCTTGGTCGTTCGTCAATTGCTGTGCGCCAGGATATCCGTGCCCGAAAATTGCGATGCTATCGTAAGGATACGGATGATCTTTAAGGTACGCATGGATATCCTCCAATGAGGAAACCCCCACAGCTTTTTTGCCATATCTTCGGGCTGCTGCTCTAAATGAAACAGAATCTGCATACTCGCCATCGCGGTCATTCATATCGTAAAAGGCAACGTCGTAGATTCCGGCGTTATTGGTGGAAGAATGAGCAAGATAGTTAAAGAGGAAGGTAAAAGCCCCACTCATCGCGCCATTGGCGAACTTCCCTCCGCCGATGGCAGACGCGGTGCCGCCGACAATGGCAGCAGCGATTGTTTGTCCGCGGGCACCGCCACCAATATTGGTTGAGATCGGGTCTGCCGCAGCATGACCGAATAACCCGGAATAGAAACCATGCCTAAATTCGCCTCCTGCAGCCTCCGTAATTCCACCTTGAGCGGCTCCATGTGCTAGTGCGGTGCGAAAAGTGCCCCAGTCATGGTTTCGCGCGAGCGTGCCGATTCCGTGGGTGATACCAGCAGCGATGCCACCCACGACGCCCCCAATCAGACCGGCCTTAAACGCGTCCCCCACACTGCCGCCATTCAACAGGGTCCCCGCAAAGGCGGAGCCGAACCCAAAGCCTGCTCCTCCTATTATCGCAGACGATAAACCGAGAGTAACAAAGCTCCCTGTTGCCGCAGAGGATATCGCACCACCCAAGCTCAAGAAGCCGACGTTCGCGAAACTGGTAAAGCCAGCGGCGTAGAGTGCTATGCCAGCGGTCACCACGCCCACCACAACAGCAGCCACGATTTTTAGGGCATCCTTCAAGCTGAAATAGCCGGACGGATCCGTCGCATTCATCGGGTTGTTCTGCACGTAAGAGTAGCGGTTGTAACCCTGAGCGTCGCTTACGCCGTCCACATTGGGGTCCGCCGAGAGGAACCGCCCCAACACGGGATCATAAACCCGGCCGTTCATGTGAATGAGACCGAAGTCGCCGAGCATCTCGTGGTCGGTGAAACCGCGGGTGGACGGCGCGGTGTTCGTGATGCCGGCGCCGGTGTTGGTGTAGCTGGTGGCCTGCTTGCCCCAGGCGTCGTAGGTGTGGCGCTTGAGCACCCGGCCGGCCTCATCGGAGATGACCGTGATCGAGCCGAGGCCGTCGGTGTGGAACCATCTTGTGTCCTTCGTGAAATCGCTGCGGTCGGTGTAGACCGCGATGCGGCCGGTCGGGCCCAGGATGTAGTGCTTGTGCTCGATCAGACCGCCGGTGGAGAGCACCCGCTCATAGAGGGCGCCGACGTAAACCGTGCGGTCGGTGACCGTGCCGACCGTGCGGCGTACCTGCAGCACACGCTCGTGTCCGGCCCCGAAGGCAAACTCCGCGCTCTTCGTACCCTGCGTGACTTTCTTCAGCTGGTTGAACGAGGTCCAGTCCAGCGTGCGCCCGCCGCCGGTGCGCATGTTTCCCACCTCGTCGTAGGTGTAGGCGTTCGCTCCGGCGGCGCTGACGGCGTGCGGTCCGAAGCCGATGTAGGCATAGACGCCGACGTCGGACTTGCTGGCGATGTTGCCGTTGGCGTCGTAGCCGACCGTGACGGTGGCCCCGCCGCCAATCGCGTGGGATGTCAGGCGGTCGAGCCCATCGTAGGTGAAGGTCTCCGTGCGGATGTTGCCGGGGGTATCCTCCCTCCGGGTCAGCACGTTGCCCACGCCATCGTGGATGTAGTTGAGGTCCTGGATGAAATAGCCCTGGCCTGGCGGCGGCGCCACCACCCGTCCGTAGTCGCTGCTGGCCCGGATCAACCGGCCGGTCGCACTCGAATAGACCCGGTCGTTGGCCAGGCCGTTGCCGTAGGTCTCACCGTCCACGCGTCCGGTGACGTCGTAGGTGTCGGCCATCCAATACACCCGGCCCTGCAACTGGTCGTTGGGCTTGTCGTCGTCGGAGGCGATCCAGTTGCGGACCTCCTTCAGGTAACCGAAGGCGTTGTAGACATTCCGGGTGGAAAACGTGCCGGTAGCTCCGGTCGGATACACCGTGCGCGAGACGCGGCCGACGGAGTCGTAGGTCGTCTGGGTCACGTAGTTGTTGCTGTCGATCTGGCGCGTGAGTTGGCTGGGCCGGCCGAGGCTGTCGTAGAGATAGGTCTCGGTGTAGGCGCTCGAGGCGAGGCCGGCGGGAGCGGAGACGGTGTGGAGCTTGCCCGTGCCCTTGGTGGGTGAGGTGTCGTAGGTCCAGGTCGTGGTACCTTCGGACTCGGTGCGGCTGGTGAGGCGGCCGAGTCCGTCGTAGGCCATGGTCGTGATCTGCCCTTTCTGGTCCTTCTGCCAGATGAGTTCGCCGAAGACGTTGTAGCGGTACTGCCACGTGCCCATGTCGGCGTCGGTCATGCTGGTCTTGCGGCCGCGGACGTCGTAGGCGAGCGAAGTGCCCGTGCCGGCCGCATTGGTGGAGGTGAGGTTGCCGAGCACGTCGTAGGTGTAGGTGACGGTCGAGGCGGAGGCGCCGCCCTCATTGTTGAAGTTACGGGTGTTCTCGACGGTCCAGCCCTGGCTGTTCTTCACCGTGCGGGAGTCGCGCAGCTTCGAGTCGGTGACTTCGACGGTGAGACCGTTGTAGGTATAGGAGGTGGTCTGTTCGCCGTTCTCGTCGTCGGGCGTGACGACCGTCACCGGGCGGTTCAAGAGGTCGAAGGAGGTGGTGCGAGTCCAGTAGGCGGTGCCGCTGGAGAGATAAGGCACCGAGGCGGCGTGAGCCCGGCCCATGTTGTCATGATGGGTGGTCGAGTAGACGATGTTGCCGTCGCCGTTGACGCCGAGGGCGAGGAAGGCGCGGCCGAAGGCGTCGTGGAAGGCGAGCGTCGGCGGAGCGCCGGTGGACTCGGTCTCGACGTGGTACTTGGCGACGGGGACAAACGCGCCGGGCAGATATTTGGCCTGGGCGGGGGCGCCCGAGACCCAGCGGTAGGTGGTGTTGGTGATGGTGCCGTCGGCGCGCGTTTCCTTGGTCTTGCGACCGAAGCTGTCGTATTCCCACGAGGTGCTGAGGCCGTTGGCACCGGTCATGGAGGTCAGCACGCCCTTCACCTGGTCGTAGCCGGTGTAGTTTTCCTGGTGGTTGAGCGCGTTCTTTGTCCAGCTGGGGAAGCGACCGCGGGTGTCGTATGCGGTCGTGGTGGTGCGGGAGACCGTGCCGGAGGAGGCATAGTTGCCGCTGCTGTCCACGGTGAGGCCCGAACCGGAGACGGTGACCGAGGTCTTGTTGCCGAAGGCGTCATAACCGTAGGTCGTGGTGAGGCCAAGCACGGCATCGCCGGGCTGGACCGTCTCGGTTTCCAGCAGCCCCGCGGCGTTGTAGGTGAACGAGGAGCTCCGGGTCTGGGTGGTCTGACCGGAGGCCGTGGCGACGACCGTGGCGGAGGTCAGGCGACCGAGGAACCAGTTGGTCGGGTTGTTGGTGAAGAGACTGTCGGTGGTCTTGGTGTAGCCGTCGGTGTTGACGACGATCCTCTCAATATTGCCGTAGTCGTCGATGTCGGTGGCGGGCGTGGGAATCGTCGTGGTCGTCGTGCCGAGACTTGTGCCATTGAGATCCTTGGTGGTCTCGGTGCTGATCTGGGCGAAGACGAAGCGGGTCTTGTCCGAGTTGAACAGTTTCACCCCGTAGGTGACGGAAGTGTCCTTGAGTACGGTGGAGCCGCTGATGGTCTGGCTCGCGACCGGCATGCCAATCGTGGGGTAAGCCTGGGAGAAGGTGGTCTCGGAACGGATGGCCGTGCGGCCGTCGGTGACGGTCATCTTTTCGAAACCGAGGCTGCCCCGGAGACGCTCGGAGCGCAGGCCCGCATACTGGTAGTTGACCGGATACTGGCCGCCCACCCCATCGTCGTGCGTGACGGTGGAAACGACATACATCGGGCCGTTGAGGTTGACGCTGCCGGCCGGACCGCCAGTGCCCTGGGTGTAGACCGTGGAGTCGAGCAGGGTCTTGTAGGTAAGGTTCGCGGCACCGCCGAGGCCGTTGGTGACCTTGCTGAGACGATCGGCGAGCGGATTGGCCTTGTTGCGATAGAGCCCCTTCTCGACGACTCCTCCTGGCGACCAGCGTTTCCAGACGAAATCAGCCACGCCATCGCCATCAAAATCCACGAAGTCGGCACCGACGTTATTGTAGCTTTGCACCAGCAGGTCCCCTCCCTCGGGCAACCGCCAGGTGGTGTCACTGGTGGCCTGCCAACCGGAGTAGCTGCCAATATGCACGGATTTGGAGCTGTTGTTGTTGAGATAGCGGGCCATGAGCAGGTCCGGTATGCCGTCGGCATTGAAGTCGGTGAATGTGGCGCCACCACTGCCGAGGTTTTCGCGACCGAGTTCGGCAGGCGAAATGAAGTTGCCGAGACCGGAGGGATTCACGATCCAGCCGGCGCCGGTATTGAGAGCGAACCCCGATACCGCAGGAGCGGGTGTTTCGCGCGACCAGATCAGATCGGGCAGGCCGTCGCCGTTGAGATCCACGAACTCCGCGCCGATACGCGGCTTGTCCTTCTCGGCGATCCAGGTGGGCAGATTCCAGTTGGAACCGGTGGCTTCCCAACCGGTGCCGGTGTTCAGTGCGACATAATCGGTGTAGTTGGTCCCGTCCTTGTAACTCACGACGATGTCGGGCAGGCTGTCGCCGTTGAGGTCGATGAATCGGGCCTGTTTGTCAGCGAGGTCCGGCGGACTGCCGCCAGGCAGGCTGTTGTAGCCGGTATCGTAGGCCCACCCGCTGCCGGTGTTGAGATAGACCGCGATATTGGTCCTGGTGCCGCCGACGGTGAGGAAGGCGATATAGTCGACTCGGCCGTCGCCGTTGAGATCCACGAAGCGACCGCCATGCTTGGCATAATCGCCACCGTCGCGGGCCGTGGGCACAGGCAGCAGCCAGCCCCCGTCCACCGGGTCCCACCCGCTGCCCGTGTTCCTCCAAGAGTGGCGAACGCCCGTGTCGTACTTGTAGGCTACGAAGTCCACGAGGCCGTCGCCGTCGAAGTCCACGAAGCGGGCGCCGGTGTCGTTGGCGTTGCCCGATATGGCGAGCGGATAGGGCAGACGGTAACCTGCGCTGTCGGACCAGCCGGTGCCGGTGTTGAGCTGGGCGTTGTCCGCGCTGGCGCCGTCGCGCTTGACCACGAAGTCCGTCCGGCCGTCGCCGTTGAGGTCGATGAAACCCGTACCCGTCGAGTACTGGGTGGAGGTTCGATTGTCCCCCAAGGGATAGGTCGGCTCGAAGGCAAAGTTGCCGGGCTGCTCCCAGCCATACGAGGGAGCACCGTAGTCAAAGGTAAGCGCCGGGTAGGGTTTGCCGTTGGGAAATCCCGGTTCAGGAGCGCCTGCTTCCGTGAGACTGGTGAGCAGCGAGCGGCCGGTATACTGACGCTCGGCGTAGGTGAGGGTATAGGTGCGAGCGACATCCTCACCGTAATAGGAGCGGATGGCTTTGAGGCGTTTCAGGGCGGAGACCGGGGCGCCGCCAGAGTAACCGCGCACTGCATCGGGCCGGTTCTCGTATTCGAAGCGGAGCGAGGCATAGGCGGACGTGCTCGCCGGGGTATTGCCCGTGTAGTTGATGCGCGAGAGGCGATGGCTTCCTTCGGCGGAGTTGACCACTTCCTCGTACACGAAGTCCATGTAGTTGCCCTTCGTGTCGCTGATGCGGTTCGCATGCCAGGAATGAACCGTGCTGCCGCCACCCGGATTGAACGCCGCGTCGGCGGTGTGGCCGAACTGGATGATCAAGCCGTCCTTCGTCCAGGCGGTGAAGGAGGCCGGGCCGTTGTTGATCGGACCGTTGGCCACGACCTTGGTGAAAGTTTCGAGTTCGGTGCGGTATTCGGCGCCAGATTGACCGTGGGGATTACCGCCGACCCAGATCAATCGTTGCCCATCGAGGTAAAACTGATCCTGGGCGTCGTAGCGGACGCCGCGGGCGACCCCGTCCACGGCGATGGTCTTGGGGCCGCGGGTGATGACGGAGATGCCGCCGATCGACCAACCGAAGCCGGCGATGCCCGGGCCCGCCTGGCTCGAATAGTTGAGCGAGATCTTCGGCTCCATGCCGGCCGTGCCGGGCGTGGTCCACAGGGGAATCGAGTAGGTCGCCGCGCCGGATTTGTCCACGTTGAGCTCACCGGCCGTGGCGCCGACGGCGAGATTGGCGTTGATACCACCGTTCGGCCAACCGCCGGGAATGGCGTTACCTAGATTGCTCGTCCCCTGATTGTATGTTTTGGGATCCGATCCGCGGTTGAACTCAGCGATGTTGGTAAAGCCGTCGTTGTCCGGATCAAGGTAGGTGTCGGCGCTGGAGCGCGGATCCAACCCATGGGTCTGCTCCCACCCGTTGCTCATGCCATCGTTGTCATAGTCGCCCTCCGGGTTGAGGTTGGTGGTCACGGTGAGCCAGCTGGTCCAATTCGACCAGTTGCCGGCGGCGTCGCGGGCCCGCACGCGAACCGGATACGCCGTATCGGCCGCCAATCCGGTGAAGGTGTACGTGGGCGTGGTGGTGGAAACAACGCCAGCTTCCTGGCGCGCTATTTCATAGCCGGTCACCGCCACGTTGTCGGTGTAGGCCCAGTTGAGCACGAAGGAATCATGCGTGATGGATGCAGCGCTGGGGCCGGAGGAAAGCGCGGGGGGCGTCGTGTCAACCACCGTCACGGTCACCGCCGGGGTCGCAGCTTCGAAGTAGGGATCGCCGACGACACCATCCTCGAGCATCTTCCATTGGAAGACATAGGTGCCGGGGGTTTGCGGGATGTTGAAGTCGAAGGTGAAGGTGGCCGTGTTGTTGGCCGGCGAGAGCGAGACGGGATCGACCAGCGTGGAGGTCATGTCGCGCTTGGTCGCGCCCCACACGGCGGAATTCGGACCGATGGCGCCGAGCCGGTGCGGCGTGTTCAGGGCGGTGTCGGGGTTTTCCCACGGCTTGTTGCCCGTGTTCTGCATCCGGATGGTGGCGGTGGCGGTCAGGGCACCCGAGTTGAGCGTGAGCGCAGGATTCGCACCGGTGAGAGCCGTGCCGTTGATGCTCTGGCTCACGAAGGTCGCGCCGTTGGTCTGGCCGTACACCCAGAGAGTGAGAGAGTCGCCCGGATGGGAGATCAGTCCGTCGTGTCCGAAGGAATTGAATTCCCACCGTCCGGGCGTTTCGATCATCAGCGGAGACGCGGTCTTGACACTGCTGAAACCGTTGGTCGGAACACTGGGGCTGGGCTGGCCCGGCCAGGCGGGATTGTTCATCGTGACCCAACCGTCACCCACGGGCGCGCTCCCGGTGATCTGCTGGTAACGGAGCGTGTGGTTGGCCAGATTGCCATCGGGGTCCTGCAGCTTGGAGGTGAACGTGACCGCATTGCCCGACCATATGACGAAGTGGACGTTGGTGCTGTTGTAGCCCAGGGTGTTGCCGGTCAGGCTGAGGACAATGCGCGAGGGAGCGTGGTTGACCGTGGTCTGGTAGCGGATGACCACGATACCCGAGCCGCCGTTGCCGCCCGCGGCGCCGCCGTTGCCGCCGCCTCCGCCGCCCGAGCCGGTGTTGGCCGCGGCGTGACCGCCGGCCGCGCCGCCGCTGCCGCCATGGCCGGCCCCGGCGCCACCGCCGGCTCCGCCGGCGAAGCCGCCGCCTCCTCCGCCGCCGAAAGTGCCGGCCCAATTGGTGGCCGCCGCACCGCCCGTGCTGAGATTACCCGCACTGCCGAGGCCGCCTCCGCCGCCTCCGCCAACCACGTCATTGGAATTGAATCCGCCGTTGTAGCCCTGGCTGCCAACACCCGGTGTTCCGGCAAAGCCGTTCACCGCCGAGGCATTGGCTCCGCCGCCGCTTCCGCCGTTGTTTCCGTTGGTGCCGCCGCCGGCGCCACCGCCGAAGGCGGTGAGCCCAAAGGCCGTGGTGTTGCCGCCGTTTTGCCCGGACCAGCCAGAGTAGGCGCCGTAACTCGGGCAACCGCCTCCTCCGCCGCCGATGTTGATGGCGTAGGTGCCGGCATTGAGGGTGATGCCGCTTTGCGCGACAAGGCCGCCTGCGCCGCCTCCGCCCGCATGCTGCGCGCCGCCGCCTCCGCCGCCGCCAACCAACACCACGTCGGCCACCAAACCCGCCGGCACCGTCAGCGTGCCGTTGCTCGTAAAGGTGTGGATCGTATAACCACCGTTTTGAGTCACCGCGCCGCCGGTGGCCGGGGTCTGGCTGGCGGTTGTGGGAGCAATCGAGAAGGTGCCGGTGGCGCTGCCGTCGTAATTGGCATCGTTGACGGTCGCGACCACGTCGTAAAAGCCGATCACGCTCGGCGGAGTGGCGCTGCCATCATAGGTCACGCTCACGGGCAGCCCCGCCGGATTGGTCGTGACCGTGGCGGCCAATCCAGCACCCGTGTAGGTCCGTGTCATGTTGCTTAACGTCACGATCGCGGTGCCTTTGCCGATGACCAGTGTGCCGCTCGCGCTTCCCTCGTAGTTGGCATTGTTGATCGTGCCGACGACCGCATAACTGCCCATGGCCGTGGGCACGGTGGAACTGCCATTGTAGGTGAAGCTGACGGCGAGGCCGGAGGGATTCGTGGTCGCTGTGGCACTGCGCGGTGTACCGTTGTAACCTTGATTGAGGCCGCCCAACGTCACGGTGGCCGGGGCCTTGTTGATCGTCCAATTGACCGCGCCGCTCGTGCCGGAATACATGCCATTGGCCGTTGCGGTCAGCGTGTAGGACCCGGCATTGGTGGCAGTCCCGGTGCCGGTAACCGCATAGGTGGCGGCTGACGGAGTCGGCGTGATGGTGGGCCCTTGGACTGAACCCGTGTAAGTCAAGGTAGTGGGGGCGACGGCAAACGTCGCGGGCGTGGGCGCGACCACCGGGATGGAGACGATCTTGGCCGGCGGCGCCTGCCAGTTGTTCCAAGCCGTCCAATTAATGGCGTTGTTGTTGTAGTCCACATCGCCCCACACCCCGCCGCGAAAGGCGATGCGCACGCGCACCAGAATGGTGCTGCCCGCCGCGCCGGCCGTGATATTGGCCGTGCGGGTGGCCGTTTTCCCGACATTTGCATCAAGGGCAACGGAGCTCCACGAGGTGCCGCCATTCGTGGAGTATTCCGCGTGAAAGAGCCCGATCTGCTCGGCATCGGACGCCGCCGTGCTCGCCGTGGCAGGAACGGAAAAAGCCTGGCCGGCAGCGACCGAAGCTGGCGCAGAAATCGTGACGCTGCGCGCCGGCGGCGTGCTGAGGTAGCGGATGACCACGATACCCGAGCCGCCGTTGCCGCCCGCGGCGCCGCCGTTGCCGCCGCCGCCGCCGCCCGAGCCGGTGTTGGCCGCGGCGTGGCCGCCGGCCGCGCCGCCGCTGCCGCCATGGCCGGCCCCGGCGCCACCGCCGGCTCCGCCGGCGAAGCCGCCGCCTCCTCCGCCGCCGAAAGTGCCGGCCCAATTGGTGGCCGCCGCACCGCCCGTGCTGAGATTACCCGCACTGCCGAGGCCGCCTCCGCCGCCTCCGCCAACCACGTCATTGGAATTGAATCCGCCGTTGTAGCCCTGGCTGCCAACACCCGGTGTTCCGGCAAAGCCGTTCACCGCCGAGGCATTGGCTCCGCCGCCGCTTCCGCCGTTGTTTCCGTTGGTGCCGCCGCCGGCGCCACCGCCGAAGGCGGTGAGCCCAAAGGCCGTGGTGTTGCCGCCGTTTTGCCCGGACCAGCCAGAGTAGGCGCCGTAACTCGGGCAACCGCCTCCTCCGCCGCCGATGTTGATGGCGTAGGTGCCGGCATTGAGGGTGATGCCGCTTTGCGCGACAAGGCCGCCTGCGCCGCCGCCGCCCGCATGCTGCGCGCCGCCGCCTCCACCGCCGCCAACCAACACCACGTCGGCCACCAAACCCGCCGGCACCGTCAGCGTGCCGTTGCTCGTAAAGGTGTGAATCGTATAACTACCGCTGTTCGTGATGGTGCCACCGCTTTGCCCAGAGGCGGGTGGAGTAAAAGCAAGGAGCAAGCCGGCCAGTGCGGCGGCGAAAACATGCGGGTGCGCGATCTTCATGGTTTTGAACTCTGAATTTTCAGGCGAACATCCGGAGATGCGGCCAAGCGGGCGGTGAGAGGAATTCGCCTGCCCGGGCGGGGAGAAATGAGTCGGCTGGACTGACGGACCGCTCGTAGCTCCGGGAAAAGGTCGCTCCCTTGGAAACCCGTTCGCCCCCTGCATTCGGAATTCTGCAGGCTTCTGCTGCGCTCGACGTTGAATGACTGTCCGACAAAGCATATGCAGCGGTCTTCCCCGGTGCTGATTTGCCCGGCCGCGTGACTGTCGATATCCGTCCTCCACATGAGGGACTCCCGGGGCAATGGTGCCTCGCGGCGACAGCGCGGATGGGCTGGATTCCCTTCAATGCCATTCCCAGCTGTGGCTGCAGGGCCGCGCCAGGCTGGCGGCATTTCCTGGAGATGCTGTAGGGTTGCTTGAGGTTGACGAAAACCGCCTCAGTCCGCCCAGCGTTCCGGATTCCCCTCACCGGCGGCAAAAGTCCGCGGACGGTGAATGCGATGATGACAGCGGGAGGGACATGGGGGTGCGCAAACACTCGCGCGAATAGGTCGCGAAAATTCCGGATTGAAAAGCGCGCCGACTACATGAATTCATGTAGTCCTGCACATTGCCGGTAGGGCTAGGCTGGCGTGACCTCAGCTACCGCATGTCACAAGCCATCGGCATCATGCCTGTGGGGCACGACCGTCAGTCGACGCGTTTTGTCCTGCGGATCGCCATCATCCATGGGAACCGGATGACAGCCGATCTGCTGCGCGCCCATGGAGAAATGGCCTGGGGCTGTGAGGTTGTTGCCACGGAGTGCACCGGTCATGAGGGGCTCACCGCTATCGAGCGCAACAAGCCTGATATCGTCGTCATAGGCCACGCCCCGCCCATGGTGGACGTCTGCTCGTTGGTGCCCCGATTGAGGAAAACAGCTGAGCCGGCCAAGATCATCGTCATGGTCCAGCGTGTCACCGAATATTTGGTCCATCGCCTGGCCGCACAGGAGTGCCAAGGGGTGGTCGAAGAGAGTTCCGAAGGGATTGACCAGGTCAGAACCGCCATCGAGCGCCTGCGGGAAGGCAATCGATTGGTGTCCCGTCGGTTTGCGTTCATCTCCGCCCGGCTTCGGTCAAATCCCGATGCGTTCCCGAAGCTCCTGACCGGCCGGCAAGAGGAGGTCCTGATCTGCATCGCCCACGCGATGGAAGACGAAGAAATCGGCCGCTGCCTGGGCATGTCCACCGGCACCGCCCAGCGGCACCGCGCGGACATCATGCGCAAGCTCAACGTGCATGGCACCCCGCGCCTGATCCGTTACTGCATCGATGCCGGTTTCGTCGACTGCTGCGTGCCATCGCCGGGCCAACGGAGGGCCGATTCGTGACGGGCTTCCGCATTTTCCTGGCTTTGGGACTCGGCGGTATGATTCCAGGGGCGGAAGCCGCGGCCCAAGCGCAGACCGGAGCGCCGGATAACGCGGGCATCGTCGCTGATGCTTCGGAGCGTGTCGGTCCGTTGAAGCTCCGCGACGTGGGCATCGACCAGATCCTGGAGGTGCTGGAACGCTGGACCGGCCGGACCCTCCTTCGGCCGCAAGGCTTGCCCACCACAACCGTGAGCCTGAATCTCAAGGATGAGGTGACCAAGGAGCAGGCCATCCGGGCGGTGGAAACCCTCCTGAGCCTCAACGGCGTTGCCCTTACCCCCCTGGATGACCATTTCGTCAAAGTCACCGCACTCAACGTGGCGAAGTCGGAGGCGCCCGAGCTGATCCGCGACTCCACGCTGGCGCTGCCGCCGAGCGGACGGATAGTCTGCAAGCTCTTCAAATTGAAGTTTCTTCGTGCGGGCGAATTCCTGCCCCAAATGGCCGGCCTGCTCAACTCCGCGGCAGGAGGCGCCCCCGTCGTATTTGAGAAGACCAATACGGTCCTGATCACCGACAGCCTCAGCAACCTCCAACGTGTCGAAACCCTGCTTCAGCAGGTTGATCGTTCGGAAACCTCCGACCTGCTCCCGCGGTTCTATACGCTGAGCCATGCCAAGGCCGGTGACGTCGTGACGAAACTCCGGGCGATGCTCACCGGCCCGTTACAGGTGCAGATCGGTTCCACCACTTCCTACAACGCCGACGACCGCACCAACCAGATTGTGCTTTTCTCCGACCCGGAACAGCACGCGATGTTTGACCGGTTGATCGCCCGGCTCGACGTGCGCTCCGGCCAGGACATGCGCACGGAGGTGCTCTACCTGAAGCACGCCACCGCCAAGGACGTGGCGACCTTGTTGAGCCAGCTGGTCACCGGGCAAAACAACGCCGCCCGCACCACCGGGCAGGAATCCAGCCGCCCCGTGGCGCCGCCCGCACCGACCGGCCCGGCGCCCGTTGAAGGCATGCAACCACCCGCTCCAGTCGCATCCTCCGCAAACGCCTTGGGCATCACGCTCGAGCCCAACAACCAATTCAGCCCGCTGCTGACCATTTTGGCCGAGGATCGCAGCAACGCGCTGGTCATTTCGGGCACCACGGATGACCTTCGTCTGGTCGGCAACATGGTCGAGAGGATCGACGTGCTGCTCGCCCAGGTGCGCATCGAGGTCGTGATTGCCGAGGTCAGCCTGAGCGACAACCGCAGCACCGGCATCAGCCAGCTCGGCCTCAAGGTGGAGGGCGACAAACTCGTCGGCCTGTCCGCGTCGCTCCCCGGCTTGGACCTCTCGGATGGAGTGATCACTCGCCCGGATGGCGAGAACATCATCACCGGGCCCAGGGACCTGGCCGGCCAGATCACGCTGGCGGCGACGCCACGCAAATCCAGCGCCAACATCCTTTCCGTGCCCAGCATCATCACGACCCACAATCGCGAAGGAAAAATCTTCGTCGGTGAACAACGTCCCATGATCAGCAGCTACCTCAACGATGGTGGCGGCGCCAATGCCGGCGTATCCGCAGGATACCGGAGCACCGTCAGTTCCAAGGACATCGGCATCCAGCTGTCCGTAAAGCCGCTCATTGGGCCCAACGGCTCCGTGCAACTGGAGATCAAGCAGGAGGTGAACGACATCCTCGGAGAAATCACCATCGACGGAAACCCTCAGCCCCGGATCGGTCGGCGCTCGACCGAATCGTTCGTCAGCGCGAGTTCCGGAGACGTGATCGTGCTCGGCGGGCTGCAGCGCACCTCGCAATCCCGCAATACCACGCGTCTCGGTCCGGTCCCGATCATCGGCGACCTGCTCGGTGGCCGAAACAAGGAGAAGACCCGCACCGATCTGGTGTTCTTCCTACGCCCCACTGTCCTCACAAACCCGTCCCTCGATAACGCCCGGGCCATGGAGCAGGTGGAGAGCTTCCCGAGGGCACAGCGCGATGAGGTGAAGAGGGTGCTTACCGGGTCCTGAGTCGGAAGCGCCAGATCCCGCGCCTTGAGGCGGCGTCGCCTTTCCCAGCCAGAGAACCCGCCAAGGCTGGAGCCGGGCCTTCGAAAACAGGCAGGGCGCCCTGCGGGCATGTGCTCAAGCAGGCCTTATGTCTGCGAACTCTGACTGGTCTGCCGACGCCGTTCCTCCCGCCTTTGACGGATTTGTTCCGCGACCTGATCAAGGCGCTCGCCCTCCTCTAGCGGTTTTCCCTGGGAAAAGGAGGCCGGATGAGGAGCCGATGATGATAGTGCCACCGCCACGCCACTTCTCGCAGATCCAGCCGATCTTTGCATTTTCAACGGCTTAAGCGCCACTGAGACCGCCTTTTTCCGGTAATCCAGAACGAGGGTTTCACGCTCTGTCTCGTAGTCCTTGATCATATAATCAGCCAGTTGGTCCCCGCGCTTAACCCATGCCGATTCTTTGGTCTCGGCGTTGTAGAGATTGAACCAGGTCACCCGTCCCTCGACCATCACGCCACGCAGCTCCAGTTGCGGAGGTGCAGGCTCGACCAAGGGAGCCGGAGGCGCGGGAGGTACGAACGGATTCCTGTCTCGCAGGGACTGCCATTGCTGCTCAGCCAAACCGACGTTGGCGAACGTCTGAACGACGAGCACCAGCAAAGTGGCCCAGCCTCGGAACCAAGCATACATTCTCACGCCAGAATGCCAGGCACACCGACGCACGCCAAATCAATGACTACATGAATTCGTGCAATCCGTGCACTTGACAGGCATCAACCCAGGATCTGGCACGATGCTCCCTCTGAGCACGGCCTGCGCTGCGCTTGGGGTATAAATTGGATCTGGTGTGCGTGCCCGGCTCCGGCTGGATCGTCCAGCCGCGGGCTCCCAGGATGGCGTGACCGGGCGTACCGGAGAACCCTTCGCCTGCAAGGCGGAGAATACCTGCCGTGTGGCGCCTGGCTCCGGACATCGATTGGTTTGCGGTTCGCTGCCGCGGTTCAACCGGCGCAGGAGCAGCCTCTGGCCGCCACCCCTCTCAGCCCTGCCCGCCGTCGCCGAGTTCGATGATGCCGCGCTGGACGGCGACGGTCACGGCCTCGGTGCGGGCGGCGACCTGCAGCTTCGCGAGGATGTTCTTCAGGTGGTCCTTCACCGTGTTCTCCGAAATCTCCAGCTTCGCCGCGATCTCCTTGTTGGCGCGGCCCCGGGCGATCTCGCGCAACACCTCGACCTCGCGGTGCGTGAGGCTGCCGTAGTCGCGGCGCACCGCCAGCCGGCTCGCCACGTCGCGCGGCACCCAGCGGCCGCCGGCGGCGACGGCGCGGATCGCGGGGATCAGGTCGTCGCCGGTCGAGCTCTTCAAGAGGTAGCCGCTCGCGCCCGAGGCGAGCGCGCGGTGGATGTCCTCGTCGCCGTTGTAGGCGGTGAGCACGAGGATGTGCGCGTCGGGAAAGTCCGCGCGGATCGACTCGATCACCTGGTTGCCGCTCAGCACGGGCATGCGCAGGTCGAGCAGCAGCACGTCGGGCCGGTGCTTCGCGTAGGCCTCGACCGTCTGCACGCCATCGGTGGCCTGGGCCACGACCTTCATGTCGGATTCGGAATCGATCAGGGCCATCAGGCCGCTGCGGACGATGAAATGATCGTCGGCGACGAGGATGCGGAGGGTCGGCGGGGTGTGCACGCGATGATCCGGTTTAAATCACGCTCTCCGGGGCGGGAGCGTTCTCCAAGGGAATCTCGAGGAGGATCACGGTGCCGCGACCCGGCGTGCTGCGCACGGTGAGGCTGCCCGACAGGCGCTTGGCGCGCTCGGTCATTCCGGTGAGACCGAAGTGTCCCTCGCCCGGCACGGTGTCCTGCGCAAAACCCACGCCGTCGTCCTCGATGCGCAGCCGCAATGTGCCGGGCTCGAATACGAGGCGGACGCCAATGTGTTTCGCGCGGGCGTGTTTGCCGATGTTGGTGAGCGCCTCCTGGCCGATGCGGAGCACGTTTTCCTCGACCACCTCGGGCAGTCCGGACGGGGGCGCGCCGGCCTCGACGTGCACGGTCACGCCGGTGTCCTCGGCCATGTGCTCCGCGCTGCGACGCAGGGCGGTGGCGAGATCGAACTGCTCGAGTTCGCGCGAGCGGAGGTCCCAGATCGAGCGGCGGAGATCGACCTGGCTCTGGTGCAGCCAGTTGCGGGCGAACTGCAGGTGCTCGTCGGCGACGGCGGGGTCGCGGCGCAGCTGCTTGCCGACGGCGTTCAGGCGCAACGCGATGCCGGCGAGCGTCTGTTCGAGCGTGTCGTGCAGGTCGCGGGCGAGGCGCGTGCGCTCGGCGAGCACGGCCTTGAACTGCAGCTCGTCGGCCTTGCGCGCGGTCATCTCGACGTGCAGCTGGGCGGAGCGCTCGGCGACCTTCTGTTCGAGCGTGTCGTGCGCCTCCTGGAGCTCGTGCTGGGCGTGCTCGAGTTCGCCGACGAGGCGGCGCAGCGCGGCGTTCTTGCGCGCGATCGTGAGCAGCCAGGCCACGGCCACCAGCAGCACCACGCTGACGATCCCGAGACCGGCCAGCAGGCGGGCGGCCGTGAACCAGCTCGGCCGCGCGAGCACGCGCAGCGCCGCAGGGCCGGGCAGCAGCAGGCGCAGGGCCGTGAGTTTGCCGGTGGCGTCTACCGTGGCGGCGCAGAGGCCGTCGGCCTCGACCAGGCTGCCGACCGGCAGGCGCGCGAGTTCGGGATCCTCCTCGCGTCCGGTGTGTTCGATGCTGAAGGTCATGCCCTCGCCCTGCACGAGCCAGCTCGTGACCACGCCCGTCTGCGTGCCGTCCGGCCGGGTATCGGGTCGCGTCGAGCGGTCGAGCAGATGCCCGCGCAGCGTGATCAGCTCGGCGTGGTGCTGACCGCGGGCGATCTCGGCAAAGGGCACGGCCTTGGGCGCAACGGGCGCGGGCGGGGTTCCGGCCGGCCGGAACACGGCGTCGCGTAACAGCGGCAGATGCCCCTCGTATTCGAGGAAGCCCACCGCGTCCACCGCCGCGCCGGGCGCGAGCCGAGCGCCAGGGTCGGCCGCCACGACGCGGATGCCGCCCGAATCGTCCTGCAGGTGGACTTCCCCGCGACCGTCCTGGAAGGTGACCACGCCGCGCACGCGCACGCGCTGCTCGGCGCGACGGCCGTGCCGGTATTGGGCGACATTGTTCACGGGAAGGATCTCACCGGTGAACGGATCCGCGGCCTCGGCCTCGAGGATTTCGAGGTCCTCCGCGCGCGGCACGTAGACGGCCACCGAAGTCAGGTGCCGCAACACGCCGATGTAGTGGGTCGCGGCCGTGCCGCGCACGCGCACACGCGCGGCGACGAGCGACTCCGGCGCGCGGTCCGGAATCGCGCGCGCCCGCACCTGCAGGCGGCTGCCGGCGAGGGAGAGCGCCATCTCCAGCCGGCCGTTCACGATGCGCGCCGTGCGCACGACGCCCGTGAGCTCGATCCGCTGGCTGTCCTCCACGCCCGTCTGCAGATCCTCGATCCGCACGCGCTTCGCCGCGGGCAGCGGCGCGCGGCCGAGACGCTCCCAGCGCGGGGCGCTGACGATGGGCGCGAAGGCCCCCGGGTGGCTGACGCCCTCGACCACGACGCGTTCGCCGGGCTCCGGCGGATCGCGATGCAGGTTCTCCACGAAGATGCCGCCGGTTTCGTCCTGCACGAAGAACTGGCCCTGCCAGTCCGGTTCGGCCGCCGTGACGATGCCGGTGAGCCGGACCGGCAGGCGCTCGCCCGCGCGCTCGGCCGGCAGGGCCAGCACCGAGGCCGCGTCGGTCAGCACGGGCGTGTCCGCCGCCAGCCGCGCCGCCGCGAGGACGGCCAGCAACATGAAAACGGATCTGACGCCGGACGGCATGGGGAACAAGGGAGGGGTAAACGAAGCACCGGCCGCCGAGCGCGGGCGCGGCACGTTCGCCGCCGGTCGACGCAGCGTAGCGCGGCGGAGGGCCGGTTCACGCCAATTCTTGCGCACCGCGACCACCCGAAAGGGTGATGCGCGCCGGTTTCGTTGCCGCTATAGTCGGTTATTCCCCACCGGGGCGACGGCCCGACGCGTCGTTCCCGCACACCCCGAATACCTCAACGCCATGAACCCCTCACGGATCGTTAGTTTCGCGTGCCTGTCGACCAGCTGTGTCCTCGGACCCGCCCTGACCGCCCAGGTCGCCACCCCGCCCGCCGCCGAAAAACCCGCGCAACCCGCCGCCGGGGAACTCGTCGTTCTATCACCCTTCGTGGTCACCACGGAAAAGGACAAGGGCTACCTCGCCACCAACTCCATCTCCGGCACGCGCCTCGACACGGCGATCAAGGACCTGCCGATGCCGATCGAGGTCATCACCGCCGACTTTCTCAAGGACACCGGTTCGCGCGACCTGCGCGAGTCGCTCCGTTACAGCTCGGGCATCCTGCTGCAGACCCAGAACGACTACTCGGCCCCGGCCGGCAGCTTCTCGGTCAGCCCGGGCAAGATCAACAACCCCGAGGGCATGACCGCCAGCGCCACGCAGACCAACATGAAGGTCCGCGGCTTTCAGACCGAGTCCGTGCTGCGCGACGGTTTCCGCCGCCAGAACTCGACCGACTCCGTCAACATCGCCCGCGTCGAGATCGCCCGCGGCCCGGCCTCGCTGCTCTACGGCGTCGGCAACTTCGGCGGCGTGGTGAACTACCTCGTGAAGCAGCCCGAGGCCAAGTCCTTCTCCGAGCTCACGCTCGCCTACGGCAGCTACGACTTCAAGCGCGTGACCGTCGACACGACCGGCCCGGTCACCGGTTCGGGCAGCGTCGCGTACCGCCTCACCGGCGCCTGGCAGGACCAGGGCTCGTACACCGACTTCAACGACGAACACCACTTCTTCGTCTCGCCCATCGTCGTCTGGCGGCCCTTCGCCAACACCGAGGTCCTGTTCGACGTCGAATACGGCAAGCAGAAGAACACCGGCATCGGCTGGCAGTCGCTGCGCGCCGCCAAGTCGCCCTACGTCAACGAGGCCAGCGGCTACAACGGCTCCTTCTATCGCATCCCCGGCAAGGATCACCGCGAGTTCCGCTGGAGCGGCCCCGACACCTTCCGCGACAGCACGGCCGCAAACTTCAACTTCAAGGTCACCCAGAAGATCCTCGAGAACCTGCACCTGCTCGCCGGCGTGAACCGCTCGACGTTCAAGTATGAGCAGCTCGACAACCTCGCCCACTTCCGCGACGCCACCGGCAGCGACCCGGCCTGGGCCGTCGCCCCGGTCACCTACGCCGGCCTCACCTCCGGACAGAGCGGCGTGCCGGTCGGCCCGCAACCCTCCGTGATCGGCTACCAGTGGGAGCGCCTCCACCAGGACGACGTGCACGACCAGGCCCGCGTCGAGCTCAGCTACACCCTCGAACTCTTCCAGGACTCGTCCCGCTGGCTCCGCATGAAGAACTCGCTGCTCGCCGGCTTCAGCTACACGCGCGAGGAATACGACCGCAAGACGCGCCAGACCCCCGGCGATCGCGAAAATCTCCGCAGCCCGGCCGACTATTCGTACTTCCGCTTCGGCAAGCAGGGCGACGGCTCGGCCGAGTACTCGCTCGTCGAGTGGGACAACGGCGTTTCCACGACCTCGAATCCCGCGCTCTATGCCGTCTACCAGGGCCGCGTGCTCGACGACCGCGTCACGCTCATCGCCGGCACCCGCCGCGACCGCAGCTGGAACGTCACGCAGCAATACAACCCGCACTACAACTTCGACGGCACGCGCGGCGGCGACACGACCTGGTCCGAGGTCAACAGCGGCGTCTCCCGCGACACGACCTACCAGTACGGCGTCAGCGTCGCGATCACGCCGCAGCGCGACCTCTCCGTCTATTGGATGAATTCCGAGGGCGTGCAGCCCAACTACCAGGGCAAGCTCGACCTCTACGGCAAGCCGCTGCAGGCCGCCCTCGCCGAGAACAAGGAGTTCGGCCTGAAGTTCGACCTCTTCCAGGGCCGCCTCTCCGGCACGATCAGCAAGTTCGAGATCACCCGCACCCGCGCCCAGGTCGGCAGCTCCTCGCTCGTGTGGTTCGCCCCGGTCGTGAAGGACAAGACGAACTTCGACCCGACCAAGGACATCGTCTACCGCGTCGACGACCTGAATCCCGTGACGAACGACTGGAACGCCGCCGTCGTCGACTCCACGGCGCAATGGAACGCCGCCATCGCGGCCGGCGCCGTTTACCAGGCCGCCAACTCCGCCGGCGAGACGCACTGGTACGCCAACGCCTCGAAGGCCTCCGGCGCCGCCTTCCTCGACGCCGTCTTCGCCAACGTCGCCAAGAACAACCAGTACGGCTGGTGGGGCTGGATCTACGGCGGCGCCGATCCCGGCAGCCTGCCCTTCGACAACCTCGTCAACAACGCCACGATGGACGGCAACGGCGCGCAGAAGAGCGTCGCCACCGGCTCCGACCGCTCGAAGGGCTGGGATACGCAGATCATCTTCTCGCCGACCGACAACCTGCAGATCGTCGCCTCGTGGTCGCACATCGAGAAGGTCGTGCTCAGCGCGCAGGCCTGGCCGAAGTACCCCTACCCGCAGGACCGCTGGGCCATCTGGTACGCGCCGATCTCCTGGGCCGCGACCGCCGGCCGCCCGCTCAGCGAGGTCTATCGCGATCCGGCCGACACCTCCACGTTCGTCGCGTTCGGCGACGGCCTCGCCCTCGACGACACGCCGAAGAACCAGGGCTCTCTCTGGGTCCATTACAAGATGCCCAAGGACGGCCCGCTCGCCGGCCTCTCTTTCGGCGTCGGCGGCTGGTGGGAGTCGGAGCGCCAGATCTATCCGGCCTACGGCCAGAACGCCCTCGATAACAACGGCAAGACCATCTTCCTCAACACGCCCGCCCGCAAGCAGCTCAACGCGATGGTCAAGTACGACTTCAAGTACCGCGACCGCGACACGAGCGTGCAGCTCAACGTGGACAACCTGACCAACGACCGGAAGCTCTACGGCTTCATCTACGCGGCCCCGCTCCGCTGGCAGTTGCAGGTCACCCACAAGCTCTGACGCCTTGGTTTGGGAAAATCCGGGGTGCGCGCCACCGATCGGCGCGCGCCCCTTTCCCCGCGCGCCCGGCGCGCCCCTCTCCCCATGAAAGCCCGCCTGCTTCCCCTCACCGCCGCCGGCACGCTGCTGGCGACCCTGCTCAACGCCGCCCCGGCCGCCTCCTCCTGGTCGCTGCACGAAACCGCCCGCGACAACGGCCGCCGTCTCGCCCCGCTGCCCGCGCCGGCCCCCGCCGCCGCACCCGCCGCCGGCGCGCTCGCGCTCGATCCGGCGCAGCGCTACCAGGAAATGATCGGCTTCGGCGGCGCGCTCACCGAGTCGTCCGCCTGGGTCCTCGCCCAGTTGCCGCCCGAGCGCCGCCGCGAGGTCATCCGCCGCTACTACGATCCCGTCGAGGGCATCGGCTACACGATCGGCCGCACGCACCTCAATTCCTGCGATTTCTCGCTGAACATGTGGTCCCTCGCCGAGACCCCCGGCGATTACGATCTCCACAGCTTCACCCTCGACCCGATGCGCAAGTGGGTCATGCCGCTCCTGCACGACGCCCGCGCGGCGGCCGGCGGCGACGCCCACTTCAAGCTGCTCGTCTCGCCCTGGAGCCCGCCGGCGTGGATGAAGACCAACTTCCGCATGGACGACGGCGGCTCCCTGCGCCGCGAATACGCGCCCGCCTGGGCCGATCTGTTCGTGCGCTTCGCCCGGGCGATGGAGCGCGAGGAGAAGCTCCCCGTCTGGGCCTTCACCGTGCAGAACGAACCCGAGGCGCACCAGACCTGGGAGTCGTGCCTCTACACGCCCGAGCAGGAACGCGACTTCGTGCGCGACCACCTCGGGCCGGCCTTCGAGCGCGCCGGCCTGCTCGACCGCATCAAGCTCATCGGCTGGGACCACAACCGCGACCGCCTCGAGGCGCGCGCCGAAGGCCTGTTCAGCGACCCGGCCGCCGCGAAATACCTCTGGGGCCTCGGCCTGCACTGGTACGTCAGCGACGACCACGCCGCCTCGTCGCGCGTGCACGCCGCGTACCCCGACAAACCGATCCTTTTCACCGAAGGCTGCTTCGAGGGTGGCCGCAGCATCGGCATCTGGGAGCACGGCGAGGGCTACGCGCGCCAGATGATCGGCGACTTCAAGCACTGGGTGGCGGGCTTCATCGACTGGAACATCGTGCTCGACCAGCGCGGCGGCCCCAACCACGTCGGCAATTTCTGCGACGCGCCCGTCATCGTCGACACGACCACCCGGGAGGTCCGCTACAGCGCGGCGTACTACTACCTTGGCCATTTCAGCAAGTTCGTGAAACCCGGCGCGCACCGCATCGCCTCCGCCGGCGGACCCGCGGCGCTCGACTCGATCGCCTTCGCCAACCCCGACGGCTCGCTGGTCGCCGTGGTCGTGAACCGCACCGACGCCCCGCTCGCCTTCGCGCTGAGCGCCGCCGGCGACTCGCTCGCCTGCTCCATCCCCGCGCACGCCATCCAGACCTACGTGCGCGCCGCCCGCTGATACCCATTTTCAGTCCATCGTCTCAAAACTTGTAGGGGCGGACCTTGCGTCCGCCCGCGGAGGGCGTGGTCAAGCCGCGCCCCTACAAAACAACCGGATCGGACATTTCTCTATTTTCGAATGCGAAGGGGTGAATCGATCTCCAGCGGCATGGGCGATATCCGAAGAAGCGATGATCGCTTCGAAGGTGGAGCCGATGTTCGACCGCGCCGCCCGGACGCCCGGGTTCTCCCGGACCGCCCGCAGCACTTCTTCCGGCGAAGTCCGCCGCGACGCGAGTTCGCCAAGAACTGCGCAGAAATGCGCGTCGCGGTGCGGCCTCCCCGGCCGCAGAAAGACGTCCGGTTGCTCCCGTTCTTATGGCTGCCTTGATTCCCCTCCCCTTCCTCGCCAGCGCCGGCGGCGGCGCCGTCTCGTCGGCTGGCGGCGTGACGCTCGAACTGGCCGCGGTGGATTATATCATCCTCGCGACATACTTCATCTTCGTGCTCGGCATCGGCTGGGTGCTGCGCAAGCACCTGAAGACGAGTTCCGATTTCTTCGAATCGGGCCGCTCGCTGCCCGCGTGGATCTGCGCCCTCGGCTTCATCGGCGCCAATCTCGGCGCCCAGGAGGTCATGGGCATGGCTGCCTCCGGCGCCAAATACGGCATCGCCACAAGCCATTTCTACTGGGTCGGCGCCATCCCGGCCATGGTTTTCGTCGGCATCTTCATGATGCCTTTCTACTACGGCTCGAAGGCCCGCTCGGTTCCGGAATACCTGAAACTCCGCTTCGACGAGAAGACGCGCACCTTCAACGCGCTGTCGTTCGCGTTCATGACGGTCTTCTCCTCGGGTATCTCGATGTTCGCGCTCGCCAAGCTCCTGAATGCGATCCTCGGCTGGAACTTCGACGCCTGCATCTTCCTCTCCAGCGCCATCGTGCTGGTCTACATCTACACCGGGGGACTCACCTCGGCGATTTACAACGAGGTGCTCCAGTTCTTCCTCATCGTACTCGGCTTCCTCCCGCTCGTGATCCTCGGCCTGCAGGACATCGGCGGCTGGGACGGCCTCATGACGCAGCTCGGCGCCTATTCCGAAACCAAGGGCATGCCGGGCGCGTGGAGCCATTCGTGGGCCTACATGGGCGACGCCTCCGCCAATCCCATCGGCATCGAATGGTTCGGTCTCGTCGCCGGCCTGGGCTTCGTCCTGTCCTTCGGCTACTGGTGCACGGACTTCCTCGTGATCCAACGCGCGATGGCCGCAAAGGACATGAACGCCGCGCGGCGCACGCCCCTGATCGCCGCCATCCCGAAGATGCTTTTCCCGGTGCTCGTGATTTTGCCCGGCATGCTCGCAATCGCGCTTTACCATCGCGGCGGCGCCGGCGACATCGCCCTGCCCATCGGCGCGGATGGTCAGCCCGACTACAACATGGTGGTGCCGGCTCTCCTCGCGAAGTATTTCCCCAACGGACTCCTCGGCATCGGGCTCACCGCGCTGATGGCCTCGTTCATGTCGGGCATGGCCGGCAACGTGACCGCCTTCAACACGGTGTGGACCTACGACCTGTACCAGCGCTGGTTCAAACCGGATGCCACCGACGAACACCTGATCAAAGTCGGACGCCTCACGACCGTCGTGGGCCTGCTGATCAGCGCCGCCTGCGCCTATGCGGCCACGCGCTTCAACAACATCATGGACATGCTCCAGCTGGTGTTCGGCTTCGTGAACGCGCCGCTCTTCGCCATCTTCCTGCTCGGCATGTTCTGGCGGCGCGCCACCGGCCACGGCGCCTTCTTCGGGCTGCTCCTGGGCACGCTCTCAGCCGTCGTCTTCCACGCCAACACCCTTCCGCACGGCGAAGTCGCCTCGGTCTTCAAGGGCGGCTGGATGTCCGTGCAACACGTCTTCGTCAGCTCCATGGCGCAGAACTTCTGGATGGCGATCTTCGCCTTCAGCGGCTGCTTCCTCGGCACCCTCTTCATCTCGCTCGCCACCGCGCCCAACCGCAGCGACGAAGAGTTGCGGGGCCTGGTGTACTCGCTCACCGAGAAGATCCGCGATCCCCACGACACGCCTTGGTACGCGCGTCCGGCCACGCTCGGCGTGGTCGTCCTCGCGCTCACCCTGGTCCTGAACCTCGTCTTCTGGTAACCCCGAACTCGCCTCCGCCATGCAACAGCTCGACGTCCGCCTGCCCATGGGCCTGCTCTTTTTGATCCTCGGCGTGCTCCTGGTCGCCTACGGCCTCGCCGCCGACCCGGCGATCTACGCGAAGCACTCGCTCGGTCAGAACGTGAACGTGATCTGGGGCGCGCTCTTCACCCTCTTCGGCGCCGCCATGCTCACCCTCGCCCTCCGCGCCCGGAAAAAGCCCCGCTGACCCCGGCCGCGATGTCATCTATTGGATGACATGCGCCGGCCCTCTCCCGCCGGCTCCTTCGCGGCGCCCAAGCTGGGCAGGCGAGAACATACCCGGTACGGGTCATTCTGAGTAGAGCGAAGCATCCACCCGGCCCGCGGGCGCCTGCGGCCACGTTCAACCCAACCAGCTTTGGGCCTGGCAGCGCATACCCCCAACCCATGTCATCCAATAGATGACATGGGTTGGGGGTACGAACACTCGGGACCGGGTTCCCGTTGATGGCGTGGGCGGGGCCGGAAGCGCAGCGCACATCGATGCTATTCCCGGGTTTCGCCGGTTCCGCGGTTTTCCTCGCGCCGCAAAGCTTGCGGAACCCGTAGGCCGCAGACAGAGACTAAGGCCGGCTCGTTTTCCACATGAAATCATCCTTCTTTGCCCTTCCCGCGTGCCTGCGCGCATTGCGTTTGTTTTCCCTGCTGGCCGGCCTGACCGGCTTCGCCGTCGCAGGAGGCGCGGCCGACGCCGAGGTGATCGTCGCGCCGCAGCCGATGCAGGCCGTGGCCGAAGGCGCGGGCCTGCACGGCCAGCTGCCCGTCGCCCGGGAAATCCTCAGCGCCGAGGGCGGCGGCGATCTGGTCTACACGATCACGGTTGAACCGGCGCACGGTCGCGTCGGCCTGGCCGGCGGCGAGGACGAGGACTTCTTCAAGAACAAGACCGGACGCTCCCCGTACTTCGCCTACCGGGCCGACGAGGACTACGCCGGCGAGGACTCGTTCACCTACACCGTGCGCAACGAGACCTCCGGCCTCGTCTTCCAGAACCGCGTCGTGATCGACGCGAAGCGCGAGGCTCCGCTCGAGCTGGAGAAATTCGTGATCCGCGCCCCCCGCGAGCGCGCCATGGCCGAACACGCCGTCGCCCTGGTGACCCGTCCGAACGTCGCCGTCGCGCACAAGATCCCCAGCCACGAAGACTTCATGAAGGAGGCCGACCGCGCCAGCATCACCAACGCCAAGGTCGCCTACATGCTGGCCGACGAGACCAAGGCCCAGCACGGCACCGCCCGGCTCGACCGCGCCACGGGCCAGCTCACGTATTCGCCCAACCCCGGCTTCATCGGCGAGGACCGCTTCGACTACTACACCTTCGACGAGAACAACCCCGCCCTCGGCGTGGAGAACGTCGTCATCGTCACCGTCGAGCCCATCCGCGACCCGAAGCACGTCGTCGCCGACCGCTCCAGGAGCCGCGAGGTCGACCTCGTGTTCGTGATCAACAACTCGCCCTCGATGGCCCCGCACCAGGGTCGCATCGCCGACAACCTCCGCCGCTTCCGCCAGCTCTTCGACGAGCGCGGACTCGACTACCGCATCGGCGTGCTGACGACCGACTTCGTCAACCGCAGCTCGAACCGCCGCGACCGCCAGTACTTCAAAAAGGTCCGCTCCGTGGAGATCGACGCCGCCGGCAACCCCGTGCTCGACCGCAAACAGCGCCCGAAGAGCGTCACCAAACAGGTCGCCAGCAACGGTGCGCTCGTGACGCTCCCCGTGATGCCGCAGCCGTGGGTGACGCCGCAGACGCCCGACGGCGTCTTCGCCGAGCTCGTGAAGGTCGGCACCAACGGCGACAGCAACCGCACGGCCTTCACCTCGGTCTACAACTTCGTCTCCGACTATCAGCACCGGCTGCACGCGATGCTGCGGCCCGACGCGACCACGATCGTCGTCTACTTCATGGACGAGGAGGAAACGCGCATGGCGGTGTGGAAGGACCTGCCGGACGGCCAGCGCGAGGCGCAGTGGATCGAGAACGGAAAACTCCCCGACCTGCTCCAGCAGTTCAACACGCGCAATCCCGGCAAGCGGCAGACGCTCGACAGCTACATCAACTTCTGGGTCGTGCGCCCCTTCGTCATCGTGAAGGGCAACAAGCGCGGCAAGATCGAGATGCACGCCGTGGTCTCGCCCGGCAACGTCTCGCACCGCCGCGCCGCCGAACTCACGGGCGGCACGGTGCTGAACATCGAAAGCGACTTCTCCGCCCCGCTCGCCGCCCTCGGCGACCGCATCGCCGACACCGTCGCCGTCGCCCTCGAACCGGTCCCGGCCGGCTCCACCCTCTACAAGAAGAGCCTCCGCGTGCTCGTGGACGGCCAGGAGGTGAAGCCCGATCCGGTCGACGGCTGGGTTTACGACGAGCTCACGCACAGCATCCGCTTCAACGGCGCGGCCAAGAAACAGGCCTTCGCCGCGAAGATCGACATCCGCTACGAGGAGCACCGGTAGCCGGCGTAGCCGGCGGGCTAGGCCGCCGGCAAGGAACAAGGATCAGGTTACAAGTAACAAGCACGGGCGGCGCGGGGCCGGGGACGAGCCCGGATGCTTCACCGTGTGGCGGAAGCCGTGAGGCTTTCGGACGGGCGAAACGCTTACGCGTTCCGCTACGCACGGTGCGCAGCTCCCAAACCGCGGGACTGGGCGTCCCATCTTCGGCCACCCACCGGTACAGCCGGTCCACCGGCACGGGCGCGGCTGCTTCGGCGGGCGAGTTGCGCCGGACTTGAAACCGTGACTGACTGGGCCGATGTCACGCCTTCCGTCCGAACGATCGATCCTGCTGATCCTGGCTGCGATCCAGTTCACCCACATCATGGACTTCATGGTCATGATGCCGCTCGCGCCGCTCCTGATGCGCGAACTGGACCTCGGAGCGGGCCAGTTCAGCGCCTTGGTCGCGGCCTACTCGATCGCGGCGGGCGTCGTCGGCCTGTTGAGCGCGCCTTTCATCGACCGGTTCGACCGGCGGACGCTCCTGCTTTGGGTGTACGCGGGCTTCACCGCGGCCACGCTGCTCTGCGGCCTTGCGACCGACGCGCATACGCTGCTGATCGCCCGGGCCATCGGCGGCGCGTTCGGCGGGATTTCCGGATCGCTCTGCCTGGCGATCGTCAGCGACCTCGTGCCGCCCGAGCGCCGGGCGGCCGGCATCGGCATCGTCATGACCGCGTTCGCCGTCGCCGCCGCGATCGGCGTGCCGGTCGGCCTGCAACTGGCCCAGCTGTGGCAATGGCGCGCCCCGTTCAACGTCGTCGCGGCGGTCGGCGCGATCGTGTGGTTCCTGATTTACCGCCGCGTGCCGCCGGTGCGCGGACACCTGCAAGGCGACACGCACAAGGGCCGGGCCTTCCAGGAACTCTTGCGCGATGCCAACGCCGGCCGCGCCATCGTCTTCATGGCCGTGATGGTGCTCGGCCATTTCAGCATCATCCCGCTCCTGTCCCCGCACCTCGTGGGCGACCTGGCCCTGCCCGAGAAATACCTGTTCCTCGTCTACATGATCGGCGGCGCGCTCAGCGTGGTGACGGCCCCGAGGGTCGGCCGGCTCGCGGACCGCCACGGCCGTCAGCGGGTGTTCACGATCATGGTGATGACCGCCTCGGTCGTCATTTTGGTCATCGCCAACGCCGGGGCGCTGCCCGCCTGGGCCACGCTCACCCTGACCGGGCTGTTCTTCATCTTTGCCAGCGGACGGTTCATTCCCGCCCAGGCCATCGTGACGCTCGCCGTGCCCTCGTCACGGCGCGGGGCCTTCCTGAGCCTGACGAGCTGCGCCCGCGATCTCGCGTCCGGCGTCAGCTCCACGGTCGGCGGCTGGATCGTCACGAAGCAACCGAACGGTCATCTCGTGCATTTCAACTGGCTCGGCTGGGTGGCCGTCGCCGCCGGCCTGCTCAGCATTTTCCTCGCCCGCCGCGTGCGCGTGAACGACACCGGCGGAGCCTCTCCGCTGGCGACGCCCAAAGCGGCGTGAACGGCACGCAGCCATCCCCGCGCCCGCCGCGACGCAGTAACTGGGCCGAGGCCGGGGTAACCACCGAACACACGAAATACCGGACCAACGCCGGGTTTTGACCACGGATTGCACGGATGAACACGGATTGAATTCCGCAGAGCCAACCACCGCTCCGAATGCTTGATCCGTGTCCATCCGTGCAATCCGTGGTTGAATTGATCCGAAGCGCGCCGCACCACAGTCAGACTCACGCCTCGCGGTTTTTGGCCGCAATATCCGGTTCGCGAAATCGCCGTGGATCCCCATGGTTGCGCGCATGAACGTTCACGTTGCCCCGGTGGAATTGGGAAAGGCGATCCGGCTCATCAACCATGGACCCACGACGCTCGTGTCGGCGCACCACGCCGGCGTGGACAACGTCATGGCGGCGGCCTGGGTGTGTGCGCTCGACTACACGCCGCCGAAACTGACGGCGACGATCGATGGCGAAACCGCGACGCGGCGCCTGATCGAGGCGAGCGGACGCTTCGTCATCCAGCTGCCAACGGTTGCCCAGCTGCAACTCACGCGCGCGGTGGGCAGCACGAGCCTGAACGACGCGCCCGACAAGCTGGCGCGCTGCGGCGTCGAGCTCTTCCGGATCGACGGCCACCCCGAACCCTTCGTCGCCGGGTGCGCGGCGTGGCTGCTGTGTCGCGTGATCCCCGAGCCGCACAACCAGGAGACCTACGACCTCTTCATCGGCGAAATCATCGGCGCCTGGGCCGACACCCGCGTTTTCCGGAACGGCCGCTGGCAGTTCGAGGAAGCCGGTCCTGCCTGGCGCACCATCCACCACATCGCCGGCGGTCAGTTCTATGCCATCGGTGAAGGCATGAAGCCGTGAACCGGCCTTGGTTTGACTACGGATTGCACGGATCACTCATCTTGAGCGATCGTTGGCTGACAGGCGGGAATCACGCCGTGCTCATCCGTACAATCCGTGGTGAAGCGTCAAAACGTGTAGGGGCGGACCTTGTGTCCGCCCGCGGAGGGCATGGTCAAGCCACACCCCTGCACTGACAACCATCCCTACGCCGGCCCTCAATGCAGGGCACGAAGGATGACGACGCTCAGGAACGAGCCGACGACGATCGAGAAAATTTTCGATGTCATCGTGATCGTCACGGCCTGTTGCAGCGACTGGTTGGTGCTGACCTTGCGCAGCACCATCATCAGCACGAGCGCGCCAGCGGCCTCATCGGCGTAGAAAACCGACATCATCCCCAGGAGTCCTTCGCCGACACCCAGGATCACGGCGCGCGCGCCGGTGTCGGCCGCGGCGGCGAGCATGAGGCCGGACCACCCGATGTCGGCGTTCCAGTATTTGCTGGTGAGCTTGAGCGCCGCGAGCATCAGCAGCCACTTCACGACCAGTTCGATCAGAAAATTCACGAGGGAAAACGCCGGTGCGGTCATCGCCAGGGGCTCGCCGCCCCCGTTTTCCAAATCGGTGATCGCCTGCTCCATCTCGGCCCGGGCCTTGGCGCCGGCCTCGGCGTAGTCCTTTTCCGCCTTCGCGTCCGCCTCGTCCTGCGTCTTCCGCTGCTCCGGCGTGAGCCTGGGATCGGCCGGCTCCGCAGATTCGGCCGGCTGGGCGGATTCGCCGACAGCCGCGGTCGCCGCCACCCGCCCGGCGGCCGCCAGGTCGATGCCTTTGATGCCGACGACCCTGCCTTGGGAGATTTCGATGCGGACGTTGTTCGGGTAGATCAGCACCTCGTGGTCGCCCCGGCTCAGGATCGAGGTGGGCTTGCCGAGTTCCTGCAGCAACTCCTCGCGCGGCATGTCGTAGCGGACGGCGGCACCCGCCGCGCACGCGATCAGGCAAAGGCCGAGCAGCCAACGGGGAAGCATGGCCGGCAGGATTCCACGGCCGGCAGGACCGGCAAGCGACAAATGTCCGCCGACACGTCAAGGGCGTATCAAAATCCGGTAGTGACTCAGTTTGGACGAAATCCGTCGCCGCGGTCTATGGTGGTTTAAGTGTTTCTGTGACCGTACGCCCCAAGCCGGCTTGTAACGTAACACGTTACAAACCCCTTCGGAGCCGAGTTGAGTCCGGCTCGAAGG
>Ga0222425_100209_pt1 | contig 34096 bp, 25 predicted proteins | sample 2B1ome_2_FD_180089 | JGI IMG/M metagenome (GOLD analysis project Ga0222425, IMG submission 180089) | Enriched microbial communities from leaf-cutter ant dump, University of Wisconsin, Madison, United States - 2B150A (version 2) | ecosystem: Environmental > Terrestrial > Nest > Insects nest > Nest... | reverse complement strand
GGCCGGCCGGACACAGGAAATGGGTTCAGTGATTGCCGTGCGAATATGATCTCCAGTCGGGTCGCCATGATGCGCAAGTCGAGAAATCCGGGATGTTGGAAGCAGCGAATCGACTTGTTCAGCATAAGGCCGATTCCTGCCGGTGGTGTATGGAACTGCTAGACGAGGACGGGCGGCGCTTGCTCTTTGCCGCCCTACTACCGGGCTGATTTTAGGTTAGCTCATGCTTAATCTGCCATGATTGATCGTGGAGAACACGGTGGACAATGCGACCCAGTATGAGGTCGAGGTAACGGTGGAGGGGGGCGAGCCAACCTGTGTGTGCGCTTTCCCGAAGCTGCTCTTGAACGGACGCAAGCGAACACTGTTCTTCGACACGCCGATGCATGGAAAGCGGGTTGGCATCTGGGTCCAGAGGCAGCGGTATCGCTGCAAAACGTGTTGCAAGTCCCACTACCAATCGGTGCCGCACATGCACTCGAAGCACGACATGACAAACCGCTTGGTCGATTACATCCGGCGCTTTGGCACCGAGCGAACCTTCACAGCCATCTCCTCGGAGATTGGAGTGGATGTGCAAACGGTGCGTCGAATCTGGCGGGAGCACGCTCGGAAGGGACTGGACAGGCTACAGCCCGTCACCCCGGTCTGGATGGGCATAGACGAACTCCACATCATGCACGGGTTTCGGGGCGTCATCACCAACGTCAAAGACCGGACCATCGTGGACCTGCTCAAAGACCGGAAGAAGGATAGCGTCATCCGGTATCTTGCAGGACTTTCCGATGCTCATGTCATCACCCATGTCGCAATGGACATGTGGGAGCCATACCGCGAGGCAGTCCACCTCGCCCTGCCAAAGGCGACCATCATCGTGGATCGCTTTCACGTTTCTCGCATGGCGAGCGAGGCGATGGAGCGCGTCAGACTCGATCTACGGGTCAACTTGCCGACGAAGACCCGACTAATGCTCAAGGATGACCGCTGGATATTGCTCCGCAACGAACAGGATCTGAATGCCACTCAAACCATCCTCCTTCAATCGACGCTGGCCCAGTTTCCTACGCTGAGAAAGGCGTGGGAGGCCAAAGAAGGGTTCCGGGCCATCTGGAAACTCCCGACTCGCGAAGCCGGTGAGCAAGCCTACAGGGACTGGCTCGCTGCTCTCGACCCGGAGGTTGCTCCCGCTTTCAACGATCTCATCCGGGCCATGGGCAATTGGCATTCTGAAATCTTCAATTACTTCGAGCATCGAATCACGAACGCCTACACCGAATCGTTCAACAGCATCGCCCGGAAGATGGATCGTATGGGGCGTGGATATTCGTTCGAGGTTCTCAGGGCCAAACTGCTCCTCAAGTATAGTTGCCACAAGGAAGAGCCACCACCCGCTCGTTTTGCCCGGACGCCGCTGTCAATGGGGCGAGTCTATGGACTGGGCATGATGATGCAGGAGTCACCAGGTAGGCACTTAGGCATCGATATGGCGGCCTTGGCCGGGTGGCTTGATACCCTGCCGCCTGCCACCTGAAATCAACCCAGCGCGGCAAGATAGAAACCCGACTCGAATGCGCGCAAATCAACCTCCAAATCCAAATACCCGTGCAATTAAGGCCAGTCCGACGATAAGCTGATACATGGCCAGTATTTTATGTTTATTGGTCAAAGCTACTGCACGTGTCGTTCAATTTTCGCAACAAAAGGCGCCTCCCTTTCGGGGAGGCGCCTCGAAGTTTAGGTGAGACTGGAGAGTCTCGAGGTCATAGGACTTAGTAGTCCATGCCGCCCATGCCGCCGCCGGCGGGGGCCGCGGGAGCCTTCTCCTTCTCGGGGGCGTCGGTGATGATCGCCTCGGTGGTGAGGAGCAGGCCGGCGATGGACGCGGCGTTCTGCAGCGCGGTGCGCGTGACCTTCGTCGGGTCGACGACGCCGGCCTTCACGAGATCCTCGTACTGGCCGGTGGCGACGTTGTAGCCGTTGGCGCCCTTGCCGGAGAGCACCTGCTGGACGACCACGGCACCCTCGACGCCGGCGTTGAAGCAGAGCTGCTTCAGCGGCGACTCGACGGCGCGGCGGATGATCTGGGCGCCGAGCTTCTCGTCGCCCTCGAGCGACGCGATGGCGGCGTCCACGGCCTTGGCGGTGCGCAGGAGCGCCACGCCGCCGCCGGACACGATGCCTTCCTCGACGGCCGCGCGGGTCGCGTGAAGGGCGTCCTCGACGCGCTGCTTCTTCTCCTTCATCTCGGACTCGGTGGCGGCACCGACGTTGATGACGGCCACGCCGCCGGCGAGCTTGGCGAGGCGCTCCTGGAGCTTCTCGCGGTCGTAATCGCTGGTGGTCTCCTCGATCTGGCGGCGGATCTGCTTCACGCGGCCCTGGATGTCGGACGACTTGCCCGAACCCTCGACGATCGTGGTGTTCTCCTTGTCGACGACGATGCGCTTGGCGCGGCCGAGGTCGGAGATGGTGAGGTTCTCGAGCTTGAGGCCGAGGTCCTCGGTGATGCACTTGCCGCCGGTGAGGACGGCGATGTCCTCGAGCATGGCCTTGCGGCGGTCGCCGAAGCCGGGGGCCTTGACGGCGCACACGTTGAGCGTGCCGCGGATCTTGTTCACGACCAGCGCGGCGAGGGCCTCGCCCTCGACTTCCTCGGCGATGACGAGGAGGGGCTTGCCGCTCTTGGCGACGGTCTGGAGCAGCGGGAGCAGCTCCTGGAGGTTGGAGATCTTCTTCTCGTGGATGAGCACGTAGGCGTCCTCAAGCACGGCCTCCTGGGCTTCCAGGTTGGTGGCGAAGTAGGGCGAGAGGTAGCCCTTGTCGAACTGCATGCCCTCGACGACGTCGAGGGTGGTCTCGATGGACTTGGCCTCCTCGACGGTGATGGTGCCGTCCTTGCCGACCTTGTCCATGGCGTCGGCGATGATCTCGCCGATGCCGGCGTCCCAGTTGGCGGAGACGGTGGCGACCTGGCGGATCTCCTCGCGGTCGTTGACCTTCTTGGAGATCTTCTGGAGCTCGGCGACGGCGGCCTCGACGGCCTTGTCGATGCCGCGCTTGAGGTAGATCGGGTTGGCGCCGGCGGTGACGTGCTTGAGGCCTTCCTTGTAGACGGCCTCGGCGAGCACGGTGGCGGTGGTGGTGCCGTCGCCGGCGGCGTCGTTGGTCTTGGAGGCGACTTCCTTCACGAGCTGGGCGCCGATGTTCTCATAGGCGTCGGCGAGCTCGATTTCCTTGGCGACGGTCACGCCGTCCTTGGTGACGGTCGGGGAACCGAATTTCTTGTCGATGACGACATTGCGGCCCTTGGGTCCGAGGGTGACCTTGACGGCTTTGGAAAGGAGCTCGACACCGCGGAGAACCTTCTGGCGGGCGGCTTCGTCGAACAGGAGTTGTTTGGCGGCCATATGATTAGTTTAAGTTGGGAGTTTAAGTTGGAGTTGGGTTGGCAACCTCAGGCGATGACGCCGAGGATGTCATCCTCGCGCACGAGGGTGAACTTCTGGTCGTCGATCTTCACCTCGGTGCCGCCGTACTTGGAGATGAGAACCTTGTCACCGACCTTCACCTCGAAGGGCGTGACCTTGCCGTTCTCGTCGCGCTTGCCGGTGCCAAGGGCGATGACCTTGGCCTCCTGGGGCTTTTCCTTGGCGCTGTCGGGAATGATGATCCCGCCGCGGACCTGTTCCTTCTCCTCGATGTGCTGCACGAGCACGCGATCACCGATGGGTTTGATGCTTACTTTAGCCATGTTGGTTATGGGTTTTGGGTTGAAGTTTGGGTTGGATGAAAAGCGAACCCGTTCCTCCGGGGAGGAAACGGGTTCGCAGGGGAAAACTTACTTCTTGTCCTCGTCGACGATCTCGACGTCGGCGTCCACGACCTTGCCGTCGGCCTTCCTGGCCTTCTTCGGCTCGGCGTCGGCGCCGGTGTCCGCGGAGGCCTCGGCACCGGGCTGGGCGCCGGCGGCGGCACCCGCCGCCTGGGCCTGCTGGTAGAGTTCGGCACCGATCTTCTGCAGGTTCTCGAGGGCGGCCTTCATCTTGTCGGCATCACCGGACTCGAGGTCCTTTTTGGCGTCGGCGAGGGCGGTCTCGAATTTGCCCTTCACGTCGGCCGGGAGCTTGTCGCCGGCCTCCTTGAGGGTCTTCTCGAGCTGGTAGATGGTGGTGTCGAGCTGGTTCTTGGTCTCGACGGCCTCCTTGCGCTTGGCGTCCTCGGCGGCGTGAAGCTCGGCCTCCTTGGTCATCTTCTCGACCTCTTCCTTGGAGAGGCCGGAGGAGCCCTGGATGGTGATCTTCTGGTCCTTGCCGGTGCCCTTGTCCTTGGCGTGGACGTTGAGAATGCCGTTGGCGTCGATGTCGAAGGTGACCTCGATCTGCGGGACGCCGCGCGGCGCCGGCGGGATGCCATCGAGTTTGAAGGTGCCGAGGGTCTTGTTGTCGCGGGCCATGGGACGCTCGCCCTGGAGGACCACGATCTCCACGCCCGGCTGGTTGTCGCTGTAGGTCGAGAAGACCTGCGACTTCTTGGAGGGGATGGTGGTGTTGCGCGGGATCATCGGCGTGGAGACGTCGCCCGCGGTCATGATGCCGAGGGTGAGCGGGGTCACGTCGAGAAGGAGCACGTCGCGCACCTCGCCCTTGAGCACGCCGCCCTGCACGGCTGCGCCGATGGCGACGACCTCGTCGGGATTCACGCCCTGGTGGGGCGGCTTGCCGCCGAGCTGCTTGGCGATGTCCACGACCTTGGGCATGCGGGTCATGCCGCCGACGAGCACGAGCTCGTCGATCTTGTCGGAGGCGACGCCGGAGTCCTTGAGGCAGTTCTTGAACGGCGGGATGCAGCGCTCGAACAGCGGTTCGCAGATCTGCTCCATCTTCGCGCGGGTGAGCTGGATGTTGAGGTGCTTCGGGCCCGACGCGTCGGCCGTGATGAACGGCAGGTTGATGTCGTAGGTGGTGGCGGACGAGAGGGCGATCTTGGCCTTCTCGGCCTCCTCCTTCAGGCGCTGGAGGGCCATGGCGTCCTTGCGGAGGTCGATGCCGTTCTCCTTCTTGAAGGTGTCCACGAGCCAGTTGATGATGGTCTCGTCCCAGTTGTCGCCGCCGAGGTGGGTGTCGCCGTTGGTGGCCTTCACCTCGAACACGCCGTCGCCGATCTCAAGGATCGAAACGTCGAAGGTGCCGCCGCCGAGGTCGAACACGGCGATCTTCTCGTCCTTCTTTTTGTCGAGGCCGTAGGCGAGCGAGGCGGCGGTGGGCTCGTTGATGATGCGGAGCACCTCGAGGCCGGCGATCTTGCCGGCGTCCTTGGTGGCCTGGCGCTGGGCGTCGTTGAAATAGGCGGGGACGGTGATCACGGCCTGCGTGATCTTCTCGCCGAGGTAGGCCTCGGCGTCGGCCTTGAGCTTCGCGAGCACGAAGGCGGAAATCTGCTGAGGGGCGAAGGTCTCGGTCTTGTCGCCGACCTGCACCTCGATGTACGCGTCGCTGTTCTTGCCCTCGACGACCTTGAACGGCATGTTGGCCGCCTCGGCCTTCACCTCGGAAAACTTGCGGCCGATGAAACGCTTCGCGGAGAAAATGGTGTTCTTGGGGTTGGTCACCGCCTGGCGCTTGGCGGCCTGGCCGACGACGCGCTCGCCAGACTTGGTGAAAGCCACGATGGACGGCGTGGTGCGGGCACCCTCGGCGTTCGGAATGACGACGGGTTCGCCGCCTTCCATGATCGCCATACAGGAATTCGTGGTGCCTAGATCGATACCGAGAATCTTGCTCATGCCCCATCCTGTGCAATCGATGTGCCAGCCCCGCGACTCATTCTTTAATCAATAATCTGCAATGATATAGAAATCCATCTCGCAAGCTCAAACCCGGCCAAGAGCCTGAAATTGACACCTTTTGTCACACCTGCCCCGAAATTGAGACATGCTCATGTCCCACTTGCTGTCTCAGTCAACAATCCGGTGAGGGTGTAGAGGCGCAGCAAGGCGAGGTGGCGCTGGAGGCAAGCGCCCTGCCAGTCGGCCTCGGCTTGCAGCAAATCGGACCGGGTCTCGAGCACCTTGGTGCCCAATTCGAGGCCTTGCTCGGTGTTCTGGCGTGCGAGTTCGGCCAGCCGCTGCCGGTAAGCCCGGGCTTCGTCGGTCAGCTGGATGAGTTGTCCGGCGTATTCGACGTCCTGCCACGCTTCACGGATCTGGCGCATCGCCTCTTCCTCCAACCGGTCACGATTGGTCTCAGCCAGCCGCAACTGGATCCGTCCGCGGCTGGCTTCCGCACTGCGGCGACCGAAGTCCCAGATTTCCCAATTGAACGCCACGCCGGCGACGCCCCCGCGCGCCGGCACCAAGGCCTGGCCCTCCTGCCAGTAACCGGAGGCGAACAGCGTGAGGTCGGGAATACGTGCCTGCCGCGCCGCCCGCTCCCCTGCCCTCGCCTGGTCAGCCATGGCCGCAGCCACGACGCGGTCGGGATTCCACTCCGCCCGCGCGAGCCAGAAATCCAGCGTGTATGCCTCGCGCTCCGGCAATCCCCCGGCCAGGAGCAGGTCCCGGTCCCCCGGCCGACCGATCAGGTCGGCCAGTTGCAACAGCAGCCGCGTGTGCTCCTGCGTCCGGCGGACCTCCTCGGCCCGCGATTGCGTGAGTTCCACCCGCAACCCGAGCACGGCGTCGTCGAGCACCTCGCCCACGGACCGCGCGTTCTCGGCATCACGCAGGCGCCCGGCCAGCCAGGTGCTGCGGGCCGCCTGCGCCTGACCGCGGGTTTGGGCCAGCAACGCTCCGGCGAAAAATTGCTCGACCGCGGAGCCGATTTGCAGGTTCGCCCGGTCCGCCTCGCGTCGCGCCGCCACCGCCGCGGCTTGCGCGGCCGCCAGACCGCTGCCGATGCGCCACTGCTGCGTGAGCGGCTGAAACACCGAAATACCGGCGAGGTACTGGTGGTTTTCCCCACGCAGCAGCGTGAGGTCCGTCGCCGGAAACCGGCCGAGCGAGGGCGAGAGCGCGCCCAGCCCCACACCGGCCCCGACTTCATCCAGCAAGGACGTGAGGCTGCCGGCCTTCAGTTTGACGTCGAGCGGCTGCGCAACGTAGCCGGCGAGACCGATCACGTTGACCCGGGGGTAACGCTGGTTGCGCGCCAGCCTCACGGCGGCGTCGGCCTCCTCCGCCTTCAACCGGGCCAGTTGGGCGGCCTTGCTGTGCTGCAGGGCCAGCGCGAGCGCGCGATCGTACGTCAGCGCGCCCTCCTCCGCGCCCGTCAGGAGCGGCAGAACCCCCAGCAGCAGGAGCAACACACGGGCGGTTTTCATGGCCGGGCCTCCCCTGGCGGCCGGGCGTTGGGCGGCGGATTTTTCATGAAGAGGCTGTAACCGGCGGGCACGACGAGCAGCGTCATCAGCATCGACCAGACGATGCCCACGGAGAACACGCTGGCCAGCGGCGCCCAGAGCGGAGATCCGGAGACGATCATCGGCAGCACACCCACCGCCGCCGCCATCGAGGTCAGGAAGATCGGGCGCAGCCGCCGCTCACCCGCCTGCATCACGGCGACCCCCGCCTCGAGCGTCTCGTGCCGGCGCAACTCGTCGGCGTGATCGACCAGGATGATCGAATTGCGAATCACGATACCCACGAGGCTGATCAACCCCACGGTGGCGGTGAACCCGAGCGGATTGCCGGTCAGGACCAGGCCGGCCATGGCGCCGAAGAACGTCAGCGGGATCGCCAGCATCACCAGCAGCGCCTCGCCCGAACTCTTGAACTGGAAAAGCAGCACGAGGTAGATGAGCACCACGCTGGCCGCCAGCGCCCCGGACATCTGCCCGAAGGTTTCCTGCTGGCCCTCGTATTCGCCGCCCAGTTCGAGGCGGTAGCCGGGCGGCAGGGACAGGCCCACGAGTTCGCGCCGGATCGGCGCCAGCACCTGCGAGGGCAGGACGTCCGTCGCCGGGTTGGCGCGGACCGTGAGCGTGCGCACGCCATTGCGCCGGGCGATCTGCGCGGTGCTCCACTCGGGCGCGACCTCGGCCACCTGTTTCACCGGCACGCTCGCGCGCGTCAGCGGCGCCCGCAGCATGAAGGTTTCCAGCTCGGTGAACGCGTGGCGGCGCTCCGCCTCCAGTCGCAGCACGATCGGCACGGGGGCGTCGTGTTCCCAGAGTTCCGTCACCGCCAGGCCGCGGAAGCCGGCCATCACCTCGGCGGCGATGCTGCTGGTGCTGAGACCCAGCCGGTTCGCCACCTCGCTGTTCACCCGCAACCCGAGCGAAAAGCCGTCGCGGAAGTCGTCTCGCACCTGCGTGGCGCCGGGCGTGCGCAGAAAGATGGCGCGCACCTCGTCGCCGAGGCGGCGCAGGATCGCGAGCTCCGGCCCGCTGATGCGCACCTCGACCGGAGCCTCGGTGGGCACGCCCTGCTGGAAGCGCGTCACGTTCACCCGCGCGGCCGGGTCGAGGCGGGCGAGCCTCGCCGCGTAATCGGCCACCGCTTCATCCGTCTCGGCGGTGCCTTGGGTGCTCACGAGCAGCATTGCATAACTGGCCCGAGGAAACTCCGGCGCAAAACTGTAGTAGACGCGCGGAGCCGCCGTGCCGACGAAGGTCGCGTAACCGGTCACCCGCGGGTCGCCGGCCAGCGCGGCCTCCACCTTGCGCGCGACGGCGTCGGTCGCCTCCAGACGCGTACCGAGCGGCATGTCGACCTCGATCACGAACTGCGCGCGCTCGGCCGCCGGGAAAAACTTCTGCCTGATGAGCGGCAGCAGGAGCAGTCCGGCGGGCACGGTCAGCAGTCCGGCGAGGATGGCCAGCTTGGGAAAGCGGATGATCGGCCCGAGCAGGGTGCGGTAGACACCCGCCACACGGTCGAGCACCGCGTGGCCGAGGCCGCCCGCCTGCCCCTTCAATCCCTGGTGGATGAAGGCATGGCACAGCATCGGCGTTAAAAACATCGCCACGAAGAACGACGTCGCCAGCGAGACCGCCACGGTGATCGGCAGCGCGAGGATGAACTCGCCGGTCGAGCCCGTGATGAAGAAACCGAGCGGCGCGAAGGCGAGGATGATCGCCACCGTCGCCGTGAACACCGGCACCGCCAGTTCGCGGGCGCTGCGCCAGGCGGCATCCCAGCGCGACAGGCCGTGGTCGAGCTTTTCGACGTAGTTGTCCGCTATCACGATGGCGTCGTCCACCACCATGCCCAGCACCACGATGAGCGCGGCCAGCGACACCTCGTGCAGCTCCACGCCCAGCGCCTCGAGGATCTTGAAGGTGATCGCGATCGTGACCGGAATCGCCAGCGCGGCGATGGAGGCGACCCGCCATGGCAGCAGCAGCAGCGTCACCGCGACCACGGCCACGAGCGCGATGAAGAACTCGCGGATGAAATGATTGACGGAGTCGGCCACCACTCCGGGCTGGTCGTTGATGACGTGCAGGGCCGTGTCGGCGGGCAGAAGCTTCCTCACCCCGTCGAGCGCCGCGCGGACGTCGCGGCCGAAGGCCACGATGTTGTGTCCCGGCTGCATCTCGAGCGACAGCAGCAGCACCGGATCGTCGCGGCCGTCGATGCGCAGCAGCGAGTCGGCGTCCGCCAGCCGGCGCTCCACGCGGGCGACGTCGCCGATGCGCGCCACCGCACCGGTGAGCGGATTCGTGAAGACCACCTGCTGGCGCACCTCCTCCAGCGAGGTGAACCGGCCGCGCGTGTGCAGCGGCACCTCGAGCGCCCCGGCCTTGATCGTGCCGCTGTACGGCGTGGCGTTCTGCTGCTTCAGGGCGACGACCACCTCGGGCAGTCCCGCGCCGTATTGCGATAGCCGCTGTGAATCCGCCTCCACGTAGATCGTCTCGTGCCGCTCGCCGTAACGGCGGATGCGGCCCGCCCCGGGCACCGTGCGCAGGGCGTCCTCGATGCGCTCGAGGTTGCGCCTCAACTCCGCGTAGGTGCTGCGCGGCGAGCTCACGCCGATCAGCAGCGCCACCGACTGGCCGAAATCCGAATTGACCAACGGCCCGAGCGTGTCCGACGGCAGCTGCATCTGCTTCAGCTCGGCCAGGCCCAGGCGCAGACGCGACCAGAAGCCCTCCTTGTCGGCCACCCACTCGTGCAGCTCGACCGTCACGACCACCTGCCCGTCGCGCGTGACCGAGTGGGTCTTGACCGGATTCACCTCGGTGAACGTGAACAGGTAGGCCTCGATCGGGCGCGTGAGCTGCTGCTCGACCTGCGCCGCGCTGGCGCCCGGATAGAGCGAGATCACCAGCGCCTGATGCACCTCGATGCGCGGGGTATCCTCGCGCGGCATCGTGAGCAGCGAATGCAGGCCCAGCCCGAGCACGATCAGGCTCAGCACGATCGTCACCTGGCGGTGACGCAACGGCCAGGTCAGCAGGTTCATGGCGTCGCGAGGTTCACCGCCATGCCGTCGTAAAGCGGAATCGTGCCGCCGCGCACCACGAGCGCACCGGGTTCGAGACCGGCCACGATTTCCACCTCCTGGTCCCGCACGCGACCGACGCCCACGATGCGACGGACCACGGTGCGGCTGCCGGAATCGACGGTCCAGACATAGAGCCCGCCATCCGGGTAGCGCTGGATCACCTCGGGCGGCAGCGAAAGCACCTGCCGGTCCGGACCGGCGGCAATGCGCGCAGTCACGACATTGCCCGCGCGAAACCGCCCTTCGGGGTTGGCCAGCCTCACCTTCACGGAAAACGACCGCGAAAGCGGCTCCGCCTGCGGCAACACCGCCTCGACCGTGCCCGCTTCGGCCACGCCTTCCGCCGCGGCGAGGCTGATCCTCGCCGGCTGGCCGGCCCGGATGTGCGGCGCATCCACCTCGGGCACACTGAGCACCGCCCAGACCGGCGAAGGAGCCTGCACGGAAAACACCGGGACACCGGGCCCGACCACCGTGCCGATGGCCACGCCACGTTTCACCACACGCCCCGAAAACGGCGCCGTCAGGCGCGTGTAACCGACGCGGCGCCGGGCGAGATCGACGCCGGCCTGTGCCTCGGTCAGAGCCGCGTTGATTTTGTCAAAATCCGTGGCCGTGAGGCTGCCCATCCCGTGCAACCTGGCCAGCCGCTCGTGCCGGGCGCCCACCTCGGCCAGCCGCGCCTCAGCTGCGGCCAGCGCATCCGCATAATCAGCCTCATCGAGCTGCGCCAGCAGCTGGCCGGCCGTGACGCTCTCGCCGTCCTCGACCGCGATCCGGCTCACGCGACCCGACACCATGAACGCCACCTCCGCCTTGTCGACCGCCTCGATCAAACCGGAGGCGGAAATCTCGCCACGATGATCCTGGTTTTCCAGGCGGATGACGCTCACCACGGGCGGTTGTGTCTGCGGTCCGTCCGGACGCCGGCAGCCGGCGGAACAGATCAGGATCATGACTACCGTTCCCAAGCATCCAAGCCAACGCTGACATGCATGCGATTGCATGGCCCGAGCATCGGCAGATCGCCGGCAAGGTCAATGCCGCCCCGGCGGGCGACCGGAATGGCCATCCTTCCAGCCAAGGGCATCATTCCGGCGGATGAAAACCGGGGTCAGGGCGTAATCCGATCGGCGCCGGCGTAGACGTTCATGCGTCCATCGCGCAAAAAGCCCACAAGCGTCTGCCCGTTGCTGCGCGAGAAATCCACCGCGAGGCTCGTCGGCGCCGAGATGGCCGCGATGAATGCCACGCGCGCCGCGAGGGCTTTCTGCACGATCTCGAAGGCCACGCGACCGCTCACTAGCAGCACGGTTTCCGACGGATCGCATGCTCCGGCCAGCAGCAGGTGCCCAAGCACCTTGTCCACGGCGTTGTGACGTCCGACATCCTCCCGCGAAACGAGCAACCGACCATCGGCGGAAAACAGTCCGGCCGCATGCAGGCCGCCCGTGAGCTGAAACGTCTCCTGCGCCGCCGCGAGCACCGCGGGCATTTTCGCAAGCGTGGCCGCCGGGACACCTGGCCCGGCCCCGGGCGCCAGCGCCGGGGTTCCCGCCTGCACGGCGGCGATGGTGGCCTTGCCGCACAACCCGCAGCTGCTGGCCGTGAACACGTGACGCGTGAGCCGGGCGAAATCCACCGAGTCGGGACGCGCGAGCTTCACGTCCACGATGTTGGACTCCGCTCCCCCGCCCTTTTTCGAGACGGCCGGTGCAATCGCCACGATATCTTCGCGTCGCGCCACCACGCCCTCGGTCAGAAGAAAGCCGGCGGCAAGTTCGTCGTCGTGGCCCGGTGTGCGCATCGTCACGGCCACCGGCCGGCTTTCGACGCGGATTTCCAACGGTTCCTCGACGGCGAGGTCATCGCGCTCGTCGGCGACCGCCGCGCCCGCCCGATGCCGCTGCACGGTGCGGGCGGCGTGGGAGGAACGCATTCGCGAGGTGATTCCGTTCGCTTTCATCTTCAGGTCATCCTTGGCCGGTACGGCCCGGGTGGGCGGCCAGCTTGCTGGCGCCACCAACACCCTGAGGCGATCGTGGCGTGCGCAAGCCCACCGCCCACGAGCCAGCCGAAAGATCATTCACCCGCATTCGCGAGGTCTGAATGACAGGCAAAGTGAATCCATCCATGTTCATCCGTGCCATCGGTGGCTAAACCTGCGGGACGGGTCGACCCGCCTCCCTTTGTCCCTCCCGCTTTCCCTCCATTTTCTCGATCCGCACGTGCGCGTTGTAATCGGGCACGCCGCCGCCGCGGTCGGCGACGCCGCGACGGATGAGGTGGTTGCCCTCCGGCCAGTGTATCTGGAGGTTGCCGGGCGCGAGCGGCGCGAGGAAGACCCGGCCTTCGTAACGACCGCGCTCGTTCACCAGCGCGATGCGGTCGCCATGCATCAGGTGCAGGCGCGCGGCGTCCTCCTCGTTCATCAGGATCGCGTCGCGCGGGGCGCCGTTGAGCGGATCGACGTCGGCGTAGATGAGCGTGTTGAACTGCTTGCCGCGGCGCGTGCTGACGTGGAACATGCCTTCCGGACGCGGGGCGCGATCGGGCAGGTCGACTGCGACGAAGCGCGCGCGCCCGTCCTCGGTCGGACACACGCCGCCCGGGCACAGGTGCGGGCCGCCGTATTGAAAGGCATCGCCGGTCTTCCTCAGGTGCTGCACCCCATCGTAGAACGGCACGACGCGCGCGATCTCCTCGCGCATCTCCCAACCGGTGCGGCAGCCGAGTTGCGCGGCACGCTCGGGCCAGGCCGCGGCGGCAACCTGCAGCAGGATTTTCCATTCGGCGCGGGCTTCGCCGACTTCGCGCGGGATCTCCGGCGTGAACATCACGCGGCGCTCCGTGCTCGTCTCGGTGCCGCCGTCGTCCTGCTCGTAACGCGTCTTCGCCGGCAGCAGGATCACCTCGTCGGCCGGATCGAGCAGCATCTGGTCGGTGAGCATGATGTCCTGGTGCACGCGGAACGGCACGCGCGAGAAGGCCCCGGCCACATGGTCGGGATCGGGCAGCGTGCGCAGGAAGTTGCCGCCGATCATGTAGAACACGTCGAGTTCGCCGCGATGCGAAGCCTCGACCATCTCCGTCGCCGTGATCCCCGGCCAGTCGGGCACGGGAAAGCCGTAATGAGCCGCGAGCGCGGCGGCATTGGCGGCGTTGACGGTCTTGCCGCCGGGGAACGCCGTCGAATACGCGCCCATTTCCGCCCCGCCCTGCACGGAGGAATGGCCGCGAATCGGCATGACGCCGCAGAGGTCGCGTCCGAGAAAACCGCGCGCCAGCGCGAGATTGAGGATCATGCGCACGTTGTCCGCACCCCACGCGTGCTGCGTGATGCCCATGCTCCACACGAAAACACCGGTGCGGGCCTGGCCGATGAGCTCGGCGAACTCGATGATGCTTGCGCGCGACAAACCGGCGCCCTGTTCAAGGTCGGCCCAGTCGAGCGAACGCGCACGCGCTTCGACCGCGGCCCAGTCGTTCGTATGCTCCGCAATGAAGGCGCGGTCGAGCCGTCCGGCCTCGATAAGGTGCTTGAGCGCGCCGTAAAGGAAGGGAATGTCTCCGCCCTGCCCGACCGGGAACCAGTAATCGGCGAGGTCGGTGCCGAAGAGAGCGCTGCCCGCGGTCGAGGGCACCCAATAGCGCTTCATGCCCGGCTCGAGGTAGGGATTGACGAGGATGATCTTCGAGCCCCGCTCCTTGGCGACGTGCAGGTACTTGGTCGAAACAGGCTGGTCGTTGGCCGGATTGGAGCCGAAAAACACGATGACATCCGTGCCCCACCAGTCCTTGTAGCTGCAGGTGGTCGCCGCGAGGCCGAGCATGTGCTTCATCGCGGCGGTCGAAGGCGAGTGGCAGAGGCGCGCGGCGTTGTCGACGTTGTTGGTGCCGAGGAAACGCGCGACCTTCTGGGCAGCGTAGTAAATTTCGTTGGTCACGCCGCGCGCCGTCACGAAGAAGCCCATGCGCCGCACGTCCGTCGCGCGCAGCCGCGCGCCGGTTGCGGCGAGCGCCTCCGCCCAGCTGATGCGCGTAAAGCCCTTTTCCCCGCGCCGGCGGCGCATCGGGTGCGCGAGGCGGCCGAGCTGGCGCAGCTGGCGGTTGTCCTGCGCGCGCAACGCGGCCACGTCGGCCAGCACCGCGGGGCTCATCGCGGGCATGGTGTTCAGCCGCAAGAGATTCAGCCGCGTCATGCACAGGTGCACACCGTCGATCGTCCAATCGTGCAGGCCCGCCACGCCGAGCGCGCAGCCATCGCACACGCCCCGGTTGAGCACCTTCCACGCGTAGCCGAGGTTGTCACGGTTGTCCCACGCGACCTTGAGCATGTCGCGAAAATGCTTGGGCTTGGTGTGACCGAGGCCGAAGGGCGAGAGCCGGCGGAGTCGGTCGCCCGGCTGGCTGGCGAGGCGGTGCGTGGACATCAGGAGCGGTGGGGAAGTAGGACCGGCCGGATGATTGCGCGAGGACTTGCAGATTCAACCGTTAACCAACAACCTGCGCTTCGTCCGCCAGCTTCATCCGGTCGCCTAAACCTTCACCCGTTCGGGCCGATTAAAAGGATCAGACGTCCTCTTGTCCCTCCCACCCTTCACCTTTCGTCGACCTTTCCGGGCCGTGCTCTGGCTGCTTTCCCTGGCCGGAGGCATCGCCGCGCCGCTCGATCTCGATGCGGTGACCCTCAAGGAACTGATGGAGGCCAGCGGCCTGAACGCCAAGAAATTCGCCTCGCACTTCGGTGACTTCGCCTACGAGTTCAACGGCCCGATCCAACCCGCCCAGACGTTCCTCGCCCGCGAGCGCGGCGATTGCGACGACTACGCCGTGCTCGCCGACTTCGTGCTGAAAAAACACGGCTTCGACACCCGCCTGATCCACATCCGCCTCGCCGGCCGCGTCGCCCACGCCGTCTGCTATGTGAACGAAAACAAGGCCTACCTCGACTACAACAACCGCAACGTGTTCTTCACCCTCACCCGCTCCGGCCCCGATATCCGCGACATCGCCACCAAGGTCGCCCGGTCGCTCGAGGCCAACTGGACAAGTGCCTCCGAATTCAGCTATTCCTACGACACCCGCCGCAAGACCATGATCGCCACCGTTTCCCAAACCGGCGGCGAAGTGGTGCCCGGCTCACCCCACTCCTCCGCCTTCGATGTCGACTGATCCCAATCTGCCGGCCCTGGCCGACGCCCGCACCCTGCGGCGCATCCTCGCCTGCTTCGCGCTGATCGCCGCCGTGCTCGTCGCCGTGGTTTTCGCGTCGTTGCGCAACCTGAACCGATCCATCGCCACCAGCGACTGGGTCAACCACACGCACGCGCTCATCACCGAGCTCGACGCCCTCCAGCCGACGCTCGCCGCCGCCGAGGCCGGACTCGCCCGCTACCTCGCCGGCGGCAACCCTCACGACCACGCGGACTACCAGGACAAGTTCGCCGAACTCGGCGAGCGCGTGGACGTCGCCGCCGCCCTGGTCTCCGGCTCGCCCGCCGAGGCGGAACAATTCAACGCCATCGCCGCCCTCCTCGCCCAGCGCGCCAAACGGGCCGGCGAACTCTCGCAGCTCAGGCAGTCCGGCGACACCCTCGCGCTCGAGGCGCGCCTCGCCGACACCACCGACGGCGGCCAGCTGCGCGAACTCGCGCGCCTCGTGGAGCGTTTCCGCGAACGCCAGGCCGGCCTGCTCGCCGAGCGTGACCGCGCCTCCTTCCTCCAGGCCCAGACCACGCGCTGGACCGTGATCGGCGGGCTCGCGCTCGACCTGCTGCTCCTTGCCGGCGCCATCTGGCTGATCCGTGACGACCTCGCCGCGCGCCGCCGTGCCACCCTGCTGCTGGCTCAGACCAACGAGCAGCTCGAAGCCAAGGTCCGTGAACGCACCGCCGAGCTCACCGCCGCCAACGCCAGGCTCGCCGCCCAAAATCTTGAGGAGCGTTGGGCCAAACAGGCTGTCGAACACCAGAACCGCTACAACCTGCTCATCATCGATTCCATCGCCGACGCCGTCTTTGTGGTGACCAAGCTCATGAACATCTCGCGCATGAACCCGGCCGCCATCCACCTCACCGGTTACGAGCCGGCGGAGGCCGTGGACAAACCCCTCGGCCGCCTGCTCTGGCTCGCCGTCGACGGCGGCACCTCCCGCCCCACATTCGACCCGCTCACGCGCACCCTCATCGAGGGTCACGAATTGCGGGACAAATCCGCCTTTGTCTCCACCAAGGGTGGACAATCCGTCCCCGTGCGCCTCAGCGTCTTCCCGTTGCGCGACCGCGACAAGGTCGTCGGCGGCGTGGTCGTCGTTCAGGCCCAAAACACCGCATCCTCATGAGTCATCTTCCGTCCGCCTCCAGCACGCCCCAACCGGGCCCCAAGCACCTGCTCGCCATCGACGACGAGCAGCCGATCCTGGAACTGCTCCGGGATTACCTCACCGCCCAAGGCTACCGCGTGAGCACCGCCACCACCGCCCAGGAAGCCCGCAACGTCGCCGAATCCGACCCGCCCGACCTGATCATCTCGGATCTCCAACTCGAGGACACCGACGGCCTGCACCTGATCGGGCAGTTGCGCACCCTCGTGCCCAACCGGCCGGTCATCCTTCTCACCGGCGTGCTCTTCGACAATCAGGTCGTCGAGGAAAACCTCAAGTGGAAGGTCTCGGCCTACGTCAGCAAGACCGCCCCGCTCCACATCCTCGTGCACGAGATCCGCCGCCTGCTCGGCACCTGACGGCATCTGAAGGTGGAACCCGGCCTCCGGACGGGTTTGTTTCGACGGGCATGCAGGTCAACCCGTCCGGAGGCCGGGCTCATCCCACCGCCGCCCCGCCGCAACCGCGCTTGCCCGGGCGGCCAAAGCCGTTTTCGTCTGCCGCATGGAAACGCTGCATGTGCCCGAGACCGTGCCGGTGATGACGCTGCCCAACACGGTGTTTTTCCCGCAGGCCCTGCTGCCCCTGCACATTTTCGAGCCGCGCTACAGGCAGATGCTGCGCGACGTCCTCGCCCGCGACCGCCTGTTTGCCATCGCCCGGCTCGATGCCGGCGCCGCCAAACCAGGTGCCGCCGAGCCCGCGCACACCATCGCCACCGTCGGCATCGTGCGTGCCTGCCAGAAGGCCGAAAACGACACGTCCAACCTGCTCCTGCAAGGCGTCTGCCGCGTCGAGATCCAGGCCATCCTCCGCGAGGAACCCTACCGGCTCATCTCCATCCGTCCGCTCGCCACCGTGAGCGGCGGCGACCCGAACTCGCTCGAGGCCCAGCGGGACGAGGTCATGCGCCTGCTCAACCTGCGCCGCCGCCTCGGCACGCCCGCGCCGAAGGGCATGACGCAGTTCCTCCAAAGCATCGAGGACCCCGATGCCTTCGCCGACATCGCCGCCTTCAACCTCTGCGACGACGGCGCGTTCAAGCAGACTCTGCTCGAGGAACTCGACACCCGTCGCCGTCTCACGCTCTTCGCCGCCCGCCTGAAACGCGAAATCGAGGACCAACGCCTCCGTCGCAAACTCCAGGGCCATCTCTCCGACGACGGCATCGCGAACAACTGAGGTTGCAGGGCGCGGTCGCCTAACGCCGCCAAGTCTAGCCAGGAACATCAAATGGAGGGCCCATCTCCCGATGGGCCGCGTTCTAGGACAGCGCAACGGCTCAGCCGGAGCTGATCCTTCCAGGCGAAACGCCAATTCAAACCATTCGCCCACCCGGCAAACGATCGCAGAATGGCCTGCCAGCCCTGCCACTCGGCTCCCTCATCGGGTGTAAACCATCCTCCGTTGCCATCATCACGGACGGCAGCCTTCTATCCTGACTTCGCCAAGCGAAAGCTGGAGCCAACAGCCGGATTCGAACCGGCGACCCACGCTTTACGAAAGCGTTGCTCTACCAGCTGAGCTATGTTGGCGCTGGGAGAATGTCGGAAGAAACTCGCCCCGGAGTGCAGGGCAAGCCTTCATTTGAATTGTGTCCACGTTAGCCACCGATCTTTTCGACTACCCGTTGCCGGAGAGGCTCATCGCCCAGCAGCCGGCGCAGCGGCGCGATGCGTCGCGCCTGCTGGTCGTGGACCGGCAGACGCGCCGGCTGGAACACCGGCATTTCCGCGACCTGCCCGCCTACCTGCGCGCGGGCGACACGCTTTTCCGCAACAACGCCGCCGTCATCCCCGCCCGCCTCCACGCCACGCGCCCGACCGGCGGCGCCGTCGAATGCCTGCTGCTCCGGCCCGCCGCGACCGCCGTCCCACCCGCAACTCTCAACCCTCAACGGTCACCCCCGGGTGCAACGCACTCGGAATGGTGGTGCCTGCTCCGTCCGGGCAAAAAGCTGCCGACGGGCGCGACGTTCGGCCTCGCCGGCGCCTTCACGGGGACCGTGGTCGAAAAGACCGCCGATGGCCTCGCTCGCGTGGCGTTTGCGACCGCCGATGGCGACGACCTGCTGGCCGTGGCGAACCGCATCGGGGAAATGCCGCTGCCGCCCTACATCACCGGTCACGACAGCGCCGAGGCCCACCGGCTCGATCGCGAACGCTACCAGACGGTCTACGCCGATCGCGGCCACCAGGTCGCTGCCGCCGCGCCCACGGCCGGGCTGCATTTCACCCCCGAGCTTCTGGCCACGGTCGCCGCGCAAGGGGTGACCTTCGCCGACCTCACCCTGCATGTGGGCCTGGGCACGTTTCGTCCGATCACGGCCGAGCGCATCGAGGACCACCCCATCCATCGCGAGGTCTACGAAATTCCCGTCGCCACGCAGCGCGCCCTGTTTGCCCCCGCGGGCCGGCGCATCGCCGTCGGCACCACGTCGGTGCGCAGCATCGAGGATTATTTGTCGAGAGCGGGATCACCCGCCCCTCAGGACTGGATCGCCGAGGCTGGCATCTTCATCTACCCGCCGCGCGTATTCAGCGGGGTGGACGCGCTCATCACCAATTTCCATCAACCCCGCTCCACCCTGCTCTGCCTCGTGTCGGCCTTCCTCACCCCCGGCTCGGGCGACGGCATCGCCTGGCTCAAGGAAATCTACGCCGAAGCCGTCGCCCACGAGTACCGTTTTTTCAGCTACGGTGACGCCATGCTGATTGTGTGAGACAAGCGTAGTTGAATGACATAAAACTCATTAACATCTTTGCTTTAGTGTTTTGTGAAATTACTTGCACATTGAAGGATATTGATTTTGATGTCGAGCCATGCAAAACACGACCGCCTCTTCCAAACCTGCTCCGCTCCGCCTCGGGCTACGTCTGGCTGCGGTCGTGGTGCTCGGCGCCGCCGCCGCGTTCTGGGCCGCCAAAGGCGGCCACGCCGGCTGGAGCATGGACAAGGTGCCGGTGAAGCAGACCGACGAGATCACCGGCATAGAATTCGTGACTTACGAGGAGCGTTACGTGCCGGGCGTCGATTTCCTCGGCCTGACCGGCGGCCTCGCCACGGCGCTCTACGTCGCCTCTTTTTTCGTCCAACGGAAAACCTCCAACCCAACCACATGAAAAGCCACATCATCGCCACCCTGTTCAGCATCGCCGCCGCCGGAGCCGTCTCGGCCGCGCCCCAGTCCTTCGATTTCAAGGACCCGAAAGGCGTCAACGCGATCCAGTTCCACCTCGACTCCGTGCTTGAGCCGATTTCCGGCACCGCCGGCGGCGTCACCGGCACGGTGAGCTTCGATCCGGCCAACCCGGCCGCCACCTCCGGCAAGATCGTCGTCGCGACCAGCTCGCTCACGGTCTCCAACGCGATGATGACCGATCACCTCCGCGGCGATCAGTGGCTCGATGCCGCGAAGAACCCCGAGATCACCTTCGAGCTCATCAAGCTTGAAAACGTGAAGACCTCCGGCAACGACACCACCGCGACCGCCACGGGCAAGTTCACCCTCAAGGGCGTGACCAAGGACATCTCCGTGCCGGTGAAGCTCACCTACCTCGCCGGTGCCTACGGCAAGCGCCTCAACAAGCCCGAGCTCGGCGGCGACCTCCTCGTCATCCGCGGCGAATTCACCCTCCTGCGTGGCGATTACGGCATCCAGCCCGGCAAGAACGAGGACAAGGTGAACCCCGAGATCAAGCTGAGCCTCGCCATCGTCGGCGGCGCGCCCAAGGCCTGAGGACAAAGCGCCAAGCGCCCGAACCCTTTCGAACCCGCGGACACGTCCGCGGGTTTTTCTTTGGCGGACGTCTTGCCGCATAGGGCCAATCTCCGACCGGACCTGCGCCCGATTCGCTGCTTTCAACTTTCAGCTTTCACCGTTCAACTGTCTGCAGGACATGACCGACGACGACATCCAGCACCTCATCGAGGACGCCACGTTCGACTACACGATGGGCGACAACGACGCCGCCCTCGCCAAGCTCGCCCGCGCCACCGCCGCCGCGCCGGATTCCTTTCCCGCCTGGCACGCCCTGGCCGAGGTGAATTTCAACCTGCGCCGCTTCGACGATGCGCTCGCGGCCGCCGAACAGGCGCACCGTCTCCAGCCCGCCGACCTGTTCATCAACACCACCCTGTCGCGCATCTGGATGGAAAAAGGCGACAAGCCCAAAGCCGAGCACTTCGGCGCCCAGGCCAAGATCCAGAGTTGGAAGGAACAGATCAAAAACCCGGATGCCCACCAAGGTGGGATTTGAAGGATCAAGATTTGCCGCAAAGCCCATGGACCGATGGAAACAGGCGCCCTGTGCAACAGCCGCGTTCCTTCTGTGTGTTCCGGGTATTTCGTGGTTTATATAGTGCTGCCCTTCAGGCGCATAGCCGCCCGTTGACAGCCTCCTGCCGCGCCCCCTAGCCTCGCCGCCCCATGGAAAGACCCGCCTACCTGCTCGAGTTCGAGAAGCCCTTGCGTGAACTTGAGAAGCAGCTCGAAGCCCTGCACCAGCAGTCCCTCGAGAACAACATCGACATGTCCGCCGAACTCACGGCGATCGAGGACAAGATCGAGAAGACCAGGAAGGACATCTACACCAACCTGACTCCGTGGCAGCGCGTGCAGGTCGCCCGCCACCCCAAGCGCCCCTACGCCCTCGACTACATCCAGGCGCTCTTCACCGACTTCCAAGAACTCCACGGCGACCGCCAGTTCAACGATGACCGCGCCCTGTTCGGCGGCACGGCCTTCTTCGAGGGCCGCCCGGTCATGGTCATCGCCCAGCAGAAGGGCCGCGATGCCAAGGAGAACGTCCTGCGCAACTATGGCATGCCCCAGCCCGAGGGCTACCGCAAGGCCCTCCGCCTGATGAAGCTCGCCGAGAAATTCCGCCTGCCGGTCATCAGCTTTGTGGACACCATGGGCGCCTATCCCGGCGTCGAGTCCGAAGCCCGCCACGTCTCCGAGGCCATCGCCGTCAACCTGCGCGAAATGGCCATGCTCAAGACCCCATCCATCTCGATCGTGGTTGGCGAAGGCGGCTCCGGCGGCGCGCTCGGCATCGCCGTGACCGACCGCGTGCTGGTTTTCGAGAACGCCTACTACTCGGTCATCTCGCCCGAGGGTTGCGCCGCCATCCTCTGGAAAGACCGCGCCCACGCACCCAAGGCCGCCGAAGCCCTCAAGCTCAACGCCGCCGCCCTGCTGGAGCTCGGGGTCATCGACGACGTCATCCCCGAGCCGCTCGGTGGCGCGCATTACGATCCCGCCCAGGCCGCCGCCGCGCTGAAAACCACGCTCAAGAAACACCTCGCCGACCTCGTGGAGCTGCCCGTCGAGAAGCTGCTCGACCAGCGCTACGACCGCTACCGCGAACTCGGCGAATACCACGAGGTCGCCGCGGCGAAATGAGGTGCCCCGCGCTCCGTCGCGGGCCGGCGGACTGGTAGCGTTCCGCCTCCCTGTAGGGGCGTGGCCGTTTCGGCTTGGCTCAAGGCCCCGAGCCTGTCGACGGGCTTGACCACGCCTTTCCCATTCACGAGCGCACGCGGTGCGCCCCGACATCCCGCTGGCGAACCGCCCGCTGCCGTCTACATTCGGCCCATGCTCGTCATCCGCCGCCTTGTCGACCGGCAACAGGCCTACACCGCGATCTTCCTCCCAGGCGAGGAACCGCGTATTTTCCCGACGAGCGATTACGAGCACAGCCGCATCCTGCAAATCTTCAAACAGGACCGCCCGTACGCCGGCGTGCACAATGACTTCACGGATTTCCTGATCGGCCGCACCACGCCAACCGCGACCCCGCCGCCGGCCCGCCCATAACCCGTGGATTCTTCGCTGCGCTTAAAATGACCGGAATAGGGTAAGGCGCTCCAGGCGTGTCAGAGTCGTTCTGAGCCTGAGCACGGCGACGAATCCAGCGCCTGGCGGAACGCGCCGACCAGCGGAGAAAACCGCGAGCATGGAAAACGGGTTTGCATCCCTCCGAGCGCGGCGTTTCGCTCACGGTCTCAGTCGCCCGGGTGGCGGAATTGGCAGACGCAGCGGACTCAAAATCCGCCGCCCCCTAAAGGCTTGTGGGTTCGACCCCCACCCCGGGCACCAGCCTTCGCCGAGCGTAACGAAAGTGAAGACTGCCGTCCATAGGCTCGGCGCCGGACAGCGTTTCCCTCCCGATGTGAGTATCGAGTGGCTATGGCTGGCAAGTCGTCGCGATTGACGATCCCGGGTAGCTGGCGAAGGCTCCTGCCATGCCGGATTTTCGCGCCTATGCCCCTGATGTGCCCGCCGCCGCCACAGAAATCCGGCTGTCGCCCGAGGAAAGCCATCATCTGGTCGTCGTGAACCGCTGCGCACGCGGCGAACCGGTCGTCGCGTTCGACGGCCATGGCCGCGAATGGCTCACGGAATGCGTCGATCCGGCCAAGCACGGCGCCGTGCTGCGAGTGAAAGAAGGTCGGCCGGCCGCGACCCGCACTTTTTCGATCACCTTGGCCCAAGCGCTGCCCAAGGGCTCGACCATGGACGACATCGTACGCCAGGCCACCGAGGTCGGCGCGGCGCGCATCATCCCGCTGCTCAGCGAACGCACCCAGGTTCATCTCGACGGCGATCGCGCCGACAGGAAGATCGAAAAATGGCGCACAACCGCAATCGAGGCGGCCAAGCAGTGCGGCAACCCGTGGCTGCCGGACATCATGCCGGTTCATGAAATGCCCGCCTTCATCTTCTTCACCGCCGCGGCGGGCTATGACCTGAAACTCGTGGCGAGCCTGCATCCCGGCGCGAAGACGCTGAAACACGTCCTGGCCGCCTACGCCTCGGCGCACGGGCGTCCGCCTCGCAACGTCCTCTGGCTGGTCGGTCCCGAAGGCGATTTTTCATCCGAGGAGATGCACACCGTCCTCTGCGCCGACTTTCATCCGGTGACGCTGGGCCCGCTCGTGCTCCGCAGCGACACCGCCGCCCTCTACGCGCTCAGCATCCTGAGCAATGAGTTGGGCGATTGATTGTAGCAACTCCCTGGTTGGGGAGACGACGCTTCCTCGTCCCTGAGAAAGTGGTAGCCGCTGGACTGATAGTCCTGCCTCCAACGCAGCCTCTACCAGAGTTGAGACGCGGCCCGTAGGGACGCGGGCCCTCCACGGAAGGCGGGTTGTTTTCGGACAACAAAAAGGGCGGGATCATATGATCCCGCCCGGATGATTTTTGAATGAGGCTCGACCGGCTCAGTTCAGTGTCAGCTCGAAGAGCGTGGCGCTGAGGGCCGGGACCTTGAGCGAGCCGGCGGTGGCGTCGCTGCGCTGGATGTCCACGGCGCGCGGCTGGCCGGGGGCGTTGTGCGCCTCGGGATTCGCACCGGTGATGTGCCAGCGGACGGCCGGGCCGGCGAAGTTGAGGCCGGCGGCCGACAGCTTCAGCGGCACTTCCGCATCGGTCGGGTTGACCACGCTGAGCGTCAGCTTGCGTCCGTCCTTGGTGAGCGCGGCGGCGACGTCGAGCGGACCGGAATCAGCCGTGACAACGAGCGGGGTCTGGCCGAATTTTTCGCGGTAGAGCTGGAGCACGAGGCCGGTGGTCTCCATCTCGGCGGCGACCTTGCTGGTCTTGATGGCGCCAATGACGTTCACCGTCTGCGCGTAATGCGCCATCTGGATGAGATCGCTCTGGCGGTAGAACTCGTGCAAACCGGCCGCGATGCCGAGGCCGTCCTGCAATTCGTAGACGCAGCCGAGCTCGCCGTAGGCGTATTCGCGGTGCCAGTAGTTCCATTCGTCCATGGCGATCGGCATGAGCTTGCCCTCGAGGTTGGGCAGGCTGGCCTGGAGCTTGCGGTGGCCTTCGGCCTTTTCGCGAATGGCGTCACGGACGAGGGACACGTGCGTGATCACGTCGGTGCGCTCGTTTTTGCTCCACGGCGTGCGGCCGACGTAGAAGTGCTCCGACAGGTAGTTCATGTGCTCGGCGCAGTCCTCGAGCATGATGTGCGAGCAGGTCTTGCCGGAGCGGGCCTGGGCGGGATCGTGCGCCTTGTTGATGGTCGTCAGGTCGCCGACGGCGACGAGCTGCAGCGACGGGTCGACCTTCCACATGTAGTTCGCGACCTCGTTGTGTTTGATCGTGTAGTGCTGCATCTGCATGAAGCCCAGCTGCCAGGGGCCGAACATCTCGTTGCCCACGCACCAGTACTTCACGTGGTAGGGCTCAGGGTTGCCGTTCTTGGCGCGCCAGCTGCCGCCGACGGTGTCGGCGCCGCGGTTGGTGTACTCGACCCACTGGGCGGCCGAATAGGCGTCACCGAAACCCGTGTTGGCGGCGATCATCGGCTCGGTGCCGACCTCGCGGCAGAAGATGATGAACTCGTCGGTGCCGAAATCGTTGTGCTCGACGCCGGTCCAGGCCGGATTCTTGCGCGGCGGACGACGGTCGCGGTCGCCGATGCCGTCGCGCCAGTCGTAACCGGAAACGAAGTTGCCACCCGGCCAGCGGTAGACGGTGCCGTTGAGCTGCTTGAGGAGCGCGAGCGTGTCGCGGCGCATGCCCTTGACGTTGTCGGAAGGCATGATCGAGGGCGGCCCGAGCAGGACATCGCCGCCGGAAACGCGAATCTCGAACTGGGCGCCCTTTTCCGTACCGGCCTTGGGGGTGACGGAGAAGGTCTGCTTGCTGAAATCAGCTCCCGAGAAAGCGAGCTTCACGGACTCGCGGTCCGCGGCGCCCGGGCCCCAGACGAGGGTGACCTCGATCTCAGCCTTGCCGGAGAGAGGCTTGGCCCAGACGTAGCCGTCGTAGCGGAGACCGGCCTTCACGCCGAGGTCGAGCTGGCGGATACCCGCGCCGGCGTTGACGCGCGGCGAGTGGTTGCCGACGAAGGCACTTTCCTTGACCATGGTGACCGCAGAGGCGTTGCCGATGATCTGCCACGGTGAGGCGCCGACGACGGGGAAGCCGCGCTCCACGACCTGGCCGGGAAAGTCGGCGTTCTCGATCGCGCGGTACGGGGAGTATTTCTCGGTGATCGGAAAGTAGAACTTCCGGTCCTCCAGCATCTCGGCCCAGATGCCGCCGTAGATGCAGCGGCCCATGTGCTCGATGAACTGGCCGTAGATGAAGGGATTGATGGGGGCGCCGGTTTTGGCGGCGTCCACCTTGATTTCGAGGGGAGCGGCGCGGAGCGCGGTCATCGGGAGCAGCGAAAGCGCTGCCAGCAGAGACAGTTTCAGGGATTTCATGGGGTGAAGAGCGGCAAGCCGGGACAGGGAGCCCCGGGCCTGAAGTGGGCTGACTATGAAATCGCCTTCCGGCGAATCGCCAGCCGCTTCGGGCCCGCTTTCACGTGACCGTCAAGCAGTCCGGCTTGCAGGGAAACCACGGAACACACGGAAGACACGGAAAGGAAAACAAACCTGGCCATGTGTTGCGGCGGACCGCTCCGAGCCAGCGCGTTGAGGTCAAAGCGCTCCACCCTCCCCTTCCGTCATTCGCAACGCGACTCCAAGGTTGCCCCCGCGCCGGCGCTACGCCTTGCTGCAAGCCTCGTCGGGGCCGCGACGGGCGTACCTCCCCACCCCATGAAACCCACCGGCGGTCTGCTTCCGCGCCTTTTCTGCGTCCTGGCCGGCGTGTGCGTCGGCGCCTTCGCGCCGGCCGCGCCGGAACCCAAGGTCGAGATGTCGGTCCAGTTGCCGCCGTTCATCATCGAGCAACCCGCGGGACCGAAATGGCGCTACACCCGGATTCCGCGCTTCGAAATCCTCTCCCGCTGCCACGACCTCACGACCGGCCAGCTCACCCACGCCTTCCACCGCGCCAACCAGTTGCTGGGGCTGGTGCTGCCCGAGCGCTTCCAACTCGCGCTCGACGTGCCGCAAATCCTGATCTTCTACGACGAGAAACTCTGGCCTGTCGCGGAACAGCAGGCCGTCGCCGCCATGCTTCGCACCCATCCGCCGGCGCGGCCCGACGCCGATCCGGCGCCGGCCGCACCGCCGCGCGCCAGGCTCGAGCCCGCCACCGGCGCCCGGTTCCTCGGACTCGGCTCCGCCCCGGCCAAGGGCGCCGGCACCACGTCCTTTTTCAGCAACCTCATGCTGAGCGACGCCGACGTGATCGTCACCTTCGCCCTGGTCTCGGATTCCACCATCGACCCGCGGCGCTCCTACCTGACGGGCGCGTACGTCGGCAATCTCCTGCAAAGCCGCGCCCCGGCCCTGCCCGACTGGTTCACCGCAGGCTTCATGCGCCTCTACGACCGCATGGAATTCGCGGACAACACCGTCACGATCAAACCCCGCTCCTGGGATGCCAGCGCTGTCAGCGCCCCGCCCGCCCCTGACTCCACCGGCCGTGACGAACCGACCGATCTCACGCGCATCGCCTCGCGCCAGGACACGCGCCCGCTCAAGGCGCGCCGTGCGCTCGAACTCGGCCAACAAACGATGACGCCGCCCCAGGCCAACCCCGGCGATTTGTCGCGTCGCGACGCCCTCGCCGCAACCCCGCCGGCCCCCGCCCCCGATCCGGAACTCCGGCTGCCACTCGCCGGCCTGATCGGCGCTGCCGCGCCCGACGGCGATCTGGGCCCTTGGTTGGAGCAAGCCGAGCTGGTCGTTGCCTGGGGCCTCGATCCGGCCAACGGCCGCGCTGACGCGTTTTGGATGTGGCTCGACCGCACCGCCACGGAGCCCGCAACGGAAACGCTGTTTCAAGCCTGCCTCGGCTTGGATTACGCCGCCGCCACGCGCTCGCTCATCGCCTACGCCGCCCGCCCCCGCGGTCTCCGCTGGGTGCTGTCCGAAGCCCTGACGCTCCCGCCCGCAGAACCGCTCGAAGACGCCACACCCCGACAGATCGCCCGGCTCAAGGGCGAGTGGGAGCGGCTCGAAGCGCGCTACGTGCGGAAAAATCTGCCCGACCTCGAAGCCCACTACGTCTCGCTGGCCCGGCGCACCTTCCGCCGCGCCTACGACCGCGACGATCGCGACCCGCGCCTGCTCGCCTCGCTCGGCCTGCTGGAGCTCGATGCCGGCAACAAAACCGAGGCCGCCCCGCTGCTGGCGGGGGCCGTGCAAGCCGGCGTGGTGCGCCCCCGCGCCTATTTCGAACTCGCCCGCCTCCGCTACGACGCCCTCGTCGGCCGCTCCACGCGCAACGACGGCAAGTTCCCCGCCGACCAAATCGAGCCGGTCGTCCAAGCGCTCCTCGCCGGAATGAAACAGTCCCCACCTTTTCCCGCCGCCTACGAACTCCTAGCCCACGTCGCACAACAAAGTATCGAGCCACCCTCGAATGAAGTCCTCTACTCCCTCGAGGCAGGTGCCTGCCTCTTTTCGAAAAAACGCGACCGCCTGCTGGAACTGTCCATCGGTTCGGTAAACAACCCGCCGTAAACTGGCCACATGTAGGGAACCTGCTGAGATCTATGACAGGCTAGTCTCTTTTGTCGGCCATGCGCATACACCTCTGCATTCCCCACACCTTGCTTGAAGATCTCGTACAAGCGCTTCGAATTCGGACATTGCTCCAGTAACGAGTCTCCGCCTTGCTAACGCCTTTGCCGGGGCCAAGGCGGAAATGAGTTCGATAAATCCGACTTTCTACCCATGGCCAGATTCTCCGCGAAAGCGATGAGTTGCATTGACGATACGTTCACACGTTTCCCGATGGTCGATTCAGGATCTGCACCGTCGACGAAGCTGATAAAGGCGCCCGAAACTTCGCTCGCCGTTGCTCCTCCCCGTTCCCTGAATATCTTTCGCGCATGCGTGGTACCAACCGACAAGCCATACCCCTACTACAGGCGCCAGCGTTTGGTAAAATACCTCAAGTACCCCTTCTATGAAAAACAATGGCAACTCCGCCGAACAACAGGACCAGCTATTGAACCGCCTTATCAAGTTATTCGGCCCCTATGCGCCGCTCGTCGTCCTATTGGCGGCAGGCACCTATGCCTTTATCAAGTATACCGAGGCGCAAAACCGGAAGTTGGATGAGATAAACAAGACATTCGAGGCGAATTTCAAAAAGATCCTCGACCAAGCGAACACCAATTTTTCCGCCATACTGGAGCAATCAAAATCCGGGCAAGCACTCTATTCCCAGTTAAATGAAGTGCTCGCCAAACAGATGGTAAATCTGTCGACAGTCTCACTAACTCAGCAGAAATTTTTGCAGGACAGTGCAGGCTACTTGGAGGAAAAGCTCAAACGAGTAAACGTCGACATAGAATTGAAGCGAGAGAGAGATTCCGCCAACGCACAAGCGGCCCAATTATTATCCGAAAAAGAAAAACTATTGGCAGATGCAAAGGAGCTTCGAAGTCAGATCGCTCAAGTAAATGAAAACCTGCGTCAAATCCCGGAACTGAGATCCGAGATTTCCCGGGCCACGTCCGCTGAGAACAAACTACGGCAGAGCTTGGTCGAATTGAGCCGCAAGGTACAGCGTGGGGATTCCGCCGAAGCCGACAACCTAGCCACAAAGTATCTCAATGCGTATGAAGCGGATTATCTACCAAATTTGTTGAAAGATATATTCAATCCGGGTTCTCCACGCCTTCAGTTCGCCAGCCGCCTCGAGGGGCAATCAGCGACAGACCTTCGAAGAGTCATCGAGAGTCAGCGAGACCTCGGCATTTGCCTCCTTGCTGAGTATCAGGTTAACCAACGATCAAGCTTACTCGTAGCAGGCGACCATAACGAAAATGGGCTTAAATCGGTCGTAGAAATCCAGTTTAATAACATGAACCAAGTCCGAAACGTAGTCGCATGGAGCGACATAACGACGTTTACCATACCTACCTCAAATTGGTTTGATTCCATGATTTTGTTAGTCGCTCGGCCACAAGCGCTCGGCGGAGAAGAGAGCCTTGAGACCGTACGGTCTTGGGTCGCACTTGAAACAACCGACAAGATTAACTCGTCGGCCCTGTTGGAAGCGTTCATCACCGGCCGGAAGGCGACAATCAGTGATCCAGTGATTTCAAGGGGGTCCGATCTCCATTTTCTAGCTGCTCAAACCGAATCTGGTGCAATTGGCACGTCCAGCCCGGTGTACAAATTGCTTATCGGCTCAGGCACCAATGGCACCCTTGTACGGCGTGCTATCGCCTTACTTCAGGCTGATACGATTGATGGCATCAGCGGCTTTTCTACACTTCCTCTAGAGGTAAAGGAAACGCTGCGAAAAGCCATTCGTGCAATGGCCACCCGTGATCGACCAGAAGTCATGAAATATTCAACTTTAGGTGATCCAAACGAACTGGTCGAGCCGCTCCTGCGGATGACTAACGTCGTTCTCGCGCCGACGATCACAGATCCAACAACAAACACGCCATCAGCCCCTCAACTCATAGTTTCTTATCGTTCGTCTTCACAATCAACCGGCATTGCTTTGACTTCTTCCAGCGCGATTTCAGCGGGCAATGGCGGGACAAAATCAATCTTGATAAGGCTGACCCCAGCCCCGACTCCAAACAGCGGACTGGTTATCGCCAGCCTTTCAGAGATTGCGCAAACCGCTAGCAACTGAGCAGTACCGCGAACAAACAAGGATACTTCGCCAAAAGCGGCTAGACTCAGCAGACGTTTGATAGATTACGCATCATCAAGCACCAGCCGCACGACCCAGCCGCTGGCGCCGTGGAGTTGTTCGAGGACGAGGTACAGGTGGCCGTCGGGGGCGGTTTTGATGTCACGGATGCGGCCGAGGTGGCTGAGCAGCTCTTCCTCGTGGACGACCTGGCCGTTTTGGATCTCGAGACGAAGGAGCTTCTGTTGGGCGAGGGAGCCGACGAGGAGATGGCCGCGCCAGGCGGGGAAACGGTCGCCTGAATAGATCGCAACCTGGCTGACGGCGATCGACGGGGTCCAGTGTCTCACCGGTTGCTCCATGCCGGGGGCCTCCGTGCGGTCGCTCACGGGTGTGCCGTCGTAGGCGATGCCGTAGGTGATGAACGGCCAGCCGTAGTTGCGTCCGCGCTGGATGAAGTTCACCTCGTCGCCGCCGCGCGGGCCGTGCTCGGCTTCCCAGAGTTCGCCGGTCGCGGGATCAAGGGCGAGGCCCTGCGGATTCCGGACCCCGTAGGCCCAGATCGAGCCCCAGGCGCCGGGCTGGCTGGCGAACGGGTTGTCGGGCGGAATCGAGCCGTCGTGAAACACGCGGTGGATCTTGCCGTTCGGCACGTCGAGTCGCTGGGCGTCGGTCGGCACGCCGCGCTCGCCGACCGAGAAGAACAGATAGTCGCCGGCGAAGACCAGCCGGCTGCCGAACAGGACGTGCCCCTCCTGGTACTGCTCCCTGGGCAGCGCGAAGATCGTTTCCTGGTCCACGAAGCGGTGATCCCGGATCCGGCCGCGCACGATCTTCGTCATGGCCCGCTTCCCTTCCCCGGGGTCGCTGAACGAGAGGTAAACCCAGCCGGTGTTGGTGTAAGCAGGGTGCACCGCGACGGCCATCAAGCCGCCCTCGCCGCGCTCGATCACGGGCGGGATGTCAGCAATGGGCTCGGGCAAGAGGCGTCCGTTTTCGATCACGCGGAGACGTCCGTTGCGCTCCGTGACGAGCAGGCGTCCGTCCGGCAGCCAGTCGACGGACCACGGCACGTGCAGGCCCTCGGTGACGATCGGCTCGACGCGGAACGTGTGGTGCTCGGTGCGCCAGACGCGCTGCGGGTCGAGCGGCGCGGCCGGGCCGGGCACGATCCGGTTGCGCCGACGCTCCTGGAGAAAGACGACGAGCGCGCGGATATCGCCGTCGGTAAGTTGCGTAAAGGCCGGCATGCCGAGGCCCGGAAAGCCATCGCGGATGCTGCGCGCGAGGGCGTCGGGCGGGTCGCCGTGCCGGAGCGCGCCAAGGAGGTCCCCGCCCTTGCCGCCGCGGAGATCGGCCCCGTGGCAGGTGGCGCAGAGCTGTTCGTAGTGCTTCGCGGGATCGGCGTGGAGGGTTGCGGCGACGGCCAACCCGAGCAGGCCGCAGAAAAGGAATCGCATGAGCCCGTGGACTTCACAACCCCACCCAGGGTTCCCCTGAGGCTGATGGAGAACAAGACTGGTTGAACCACAGAGGCCCGGAGGACGCAGAGAGCTCAATCCTCTCCAAACAGGTTGAACCACAGATGGGCTCAGATGAACACGGCTAGAGGATCGGGCGAATCGGCAGGACACGAACTTCAGATGTTTTATTTTTTATGTTTTTTGCGCCTCTTTGCAGCCAGTTCCAAATCACTTGTGCAGGGTGAGCCAGGATGGAATACCCAGAACCGGCTGAACCCTGAATGAACACGAAGACCAAGACAGGGCCGACCACGGATTTCACGGATGACACGGATGGGGATTCGAACCGGCCGAACCGCAGAGGTCCGAACTACCACGAATCCTGAATCCGCGCTCATTGACGTAATTCGTGCCGCGGATTGATTTAACCCCCGATGGGCTCAGATGAACATGAATGATCGGGGTCCAGATCGCTTCCACTTTTTGTGACCCTTCGTGCCTTTTCGTGGCCACCGCTTGGGCTGCAAATCAAAGGATGAACCACAGGGGTACAAAGGGCGCCCAGCGGCCGTTCCTCCATGTTCTTTGTGCCCCGGTGGTAAACCGTACGGCGCGACCGACTGCAGCGTTGCCGGCAGAAGGTTTTTGGTTCTCACTGTCGCCTGATTCCTATTCAGGCCTCGTCGGAGCCCGACGAGTTGCTTTCCAGCCCGAGGAAACGCCATGACCCATGCCGACTCCCCCACTCCATCGCAGCGAATCGAGGAACTGGAACACCTGAACCGCGCCCAAGGCCGCCTGGTGCAGGCCGTGCAGGATCTGTCGCTGGTCCGAACCCTGCCCTCCATTCAGGAAATCGTCCGCCGCGCCGCCCGCGAAATTGCCGGCGCCGACGGCGCGACATTCGTGCTGCGCGACGGCGACCGCTGCCATTATGCCGACGAGGACGCCATCAGCCCGCTCTGGAAGGGCCAGCGTTTCCCGATGTCGGCCTGCATCAGCGGCTGGGCGATGCTGAACGCCAGGGCGGCCGTGATCCCCGACATCTACGCCGATCCGCGCATCCCCGCCGACGCCTACCGTCCGACCTTCGTGAAAAGCCTCGTGATGGTGCCCATCCGCCTGCAATCTCCCATCGGCGCGATCGGCATCTACTGGGCCTCCCACCGCCAGGCCACCGCCGCCGAGGTGGCGTTGATCCAGGCGCTGGCCAACACCACGTCCGTGGCCATGGAAAACGTGCAGGTTTACACCGAGCTGGAGCAGCGCGTCGCCCGGCGCACGCAGCAACTCGAGAGCCTGAACAAGGAGCTGGAGGCGTTCTCCTACTCCGTCTCGCACGACCTCCGCGCGCCCCTGCGCTCGATCAGCGGCTACGCGGGCCTGCTCGACCGTGAGTTCGGGGCCGGCGCCACCGAAAAGGCGAAGCATTACCTGGCCAGCGTACAGGGCGGCGTGACCGACATGAACACCCTGATCGAGGATCTCCTGCGGCTGGCGCGGGTGGCCCGCCAGGAGGTGCGGCACATCGATGTCGATCTCGCGCAGATGGCCCGGGAGATCTCGGACCGGTTGCGCAGCGAGGCCCCCCACCGCGACGTGGAGGTCATCATCCCCGACAGCCTCAAGGCGAAATGCGACGTCGGCCTCATGAATGTCGTGCTGGAGAACCTCCTCTCCAACGCTTGGAAATACACCTCCAAGTCCCCGCGGGCCCGGATCGAGTTCGGCTCGCGCCAGGAGCCCGACGGCACGACGGCGATCTTTGTCCGCGACAACGGCGCCGGTTTCGATTCCAGCCGGGCGGAGAAGCTGTTCACGCCCTTCCAGCGCATGCACACGCAAGCCGAGTTCCCCGGCACCGGTGTGGGCCTGGCCACGGTGCAGCGCATCGTCCACCGCCACGGCGGCCGCATCTGGGCCGACGCCGCCCCCGGGCGCGGCGCGACGTTCTGCTTCACCTTCGGGAAGGACTGAACAACTCAGCGGGCGGAACCACCGAGACACAGAGGGCACAGAGACCCGATCCAGATGAGCTTAACCACAGTTGGGTACAGCTGGACACGGATGAACCGCGGCCTGGATTGATTCTGTTTTTCGTGGATTCTCGCGCCTCCTTCGTGGCCTAGGTTCAGAAATGTGATCCTAGAGCACTTTCGATTTAGATAGTCACAGGCGATAGATGGGTGTACTCTGATGGGCCATGGAGGCACGACCATGAGACCATTGAGCGAAGATTTGCGGCGGCGCATCCTCGAGGCCAGGCAGGCGG
>Ga0222425_100204_pt1 | contig 35762 bp, 32 predicted proteins | sample 2B1ome_2_FD_180089 | JGI IMG/M metagenome (GOLD analysis project Ga0222425, IMG submission 180089) | Enriched microbial communities from leaf-cutter ant dump, University of Wisconsin, Madison, United States - 2B150A (version 2) | ecosystem: Environmental > Terrestrial > Nest > Insects nest > Nest... | reverse complement strand
CGCCCAGCCGCCGCTGTACAAGGTCAAGGCCGGCAAGGAAGAGCTGTACCTCAAGGACGGCCCTGCGCTCGACGGCTTCCTGCTGCGCATCGCGCTGAACCACGCGAGCGTGAGCACCGGCGGCGCCAACCCGCAGGTGCTGAGCGGCGACACCCTGGCCGAGCTGGCGCGCAAGCACCAGGTGGCCGAGAGCGTGATCGAGCGCCTGTCCAACTTCATGGACGCCGAGGCGCTGCGCGCCATTGCCGACGGCGTGAGCCTCAAGCTCGACACCGTGGCCGAGGCCGAGGCCAGCGCCGTCGCCCTGCAGGCCAAGCTGCGCGAGCTGAACACCACCGGCACCCCCGCCGAGGTGGCCGGCGAATTCGACGCCCGCACCGACAAGCCCCTGCTGCGCATCAGCCGCCGCCACCACGGCAACGTCAAGAGCAGCGTCATCACGCAGGACTTCGTGCACGGCGCCGACTACGCCGCCCTGGCCGAAGCCGCCGAGACCTTCCGCGGCCTGCTGAACGAGGGCGCCAAGGCCCTGCGCGGCGAAGGCGACAAGCAGAAGGAAGAAAAGGTGGGCGACTTCCGCCAGGCCATGAAGTGGCTTATCTCCGAGGCCGAACGCACCACCAGCCGCCAGCGCTACAAGGGCCTGGGCGAGATGAACCCCGAGCAGCTGTGGGAAACCACGATGGACCCCGAGGTGCGCCGCCTGCTGCGCGTGCAGATCGACGATGCGATCGAAGCGGACCGGGTGTTCACGATGCTGATGGGCGACGAGGTGGAGCCGCGGCGGGACTTCATCGAGACGAATGCGCTGCGGGCGGGAAATATCGATGTCTGATATTTATCTTAATATCAAACCTTAAATATAAAGCCCTTTCGCAAAAATGCGAAAGGGCTTTTTTATATTTTCCACTAGCAAAAATAAAATTTATCAAAAGTAGGCATAAAATGAAATCATTCTGCGTCTTCAATAACAAAGGCGGTGTAGGAAAAACAACGCTTCTTTGTAATTTAGCTGCTTTTCTCTCAATCCGAAAGAAAAAGAAAGTCCTGATAGTGGATGCTGATCCTCAATGTAATGCCACTGCATACATGTTTAAGGACAAATTCTTAGATGAATTATACGGTACTCAGCGGGACACGGAGACAATCAATCTACTCATCTCTTCCTTAAAGAAGTCAAAGGGATATTCAAAGATACCGATTAAGCGAAGTATTGGATTCGAAGTAGATGTTGTTCCTGGCGATCCACGGTTTTCGTTAGCAGAAGATTTTCTGGCCAAAGACTGGTTCGATGCAACCAATGGAGAGGAGCGCGGCCTTAAAACCACGTTATTATTCAATGCACTAGTCAAGTGGGCAGAGAAGCAGAAGTACGACTATGTTTTCTTTGATATTGGTCCATCGCTTGGTGCAATCAATAGGACCGTTCTACTTTCATGCGACCATTTTATACTTCCTATGTCTTCTGACATTTTTAGCCTAAGAGGACTTCAAAATATCGAAGTGGCGATTGGCGGCTGGAAGAAAGGCTTAAAACGAGGCCTTGAAATTTATGAAGATGACAACAACATCCCTTTTCAAACAGATGATGGCAAAGCGTTTAGCACACCATCGTTAAAATTCATTGGATATGTCACCCAGCAATATACCGCAAAAACAGTTGCAGGGAAAAAGCAGCCGGTCGATGCTTACGAGAAGATCATTCGGAAAATTGCCCCATCAATCAAAAAACACTTGGTAGATAGTCTAAATGATGGCTTACAACTAAATTATAAGCTTGGCGAAATTCCATATTTTCATAGTCTGGTGCCAATGGCACAAACCAGCAATAAGCCAATCTTCCATTTAAAAAGCAGTGACGGCATTGTAGGAGCGCACTTTGATAAAGTTAAGCAATTTGACGGCGTCATTTCCAGCATATGTGAACAATTACTAAAAAATGTCAGGGAGACAGAAAATGGTTAACTGGCCCAATGAATTGATCCACAGTATTGCATGCAGACGCTGTGTTCTATTTTTTGGCTCTGGAGTTTCAATGAACGCCATTGCGAAGGATGGAATTACAAGAACGCCAACTTGGAGTGACTTTTTAAACACCACGGCCAAATTAATGGGTTCGCCCAAGAAAAAGATCGTTCAAGAAGTCAACTCATTAATTAGCTCGAAAGATTTTCTCACCGCTGCCGAAGTCATCAGAAATGACATTGGCAAAGACAAATTCATTAACCAACTAAAGGCCTGCTTTCACACCCCTGATTTTCAATCAGCAGATATTCATGATTTGATTTTTAAACTCGATTTCAGAATTTACCTAACCCCAAATGTAGATAATATATACGAAACAGCAGTTGGAAAATTCGGATCAGGTGCCGTGACAGTAAAGATCTATGACGACGGTGATATCGCAGATGCATTAAGGAGACACGAAAGAGTTTTAATAAAAACTCATGGAAGTGTTTCCAAACCCTCACGAATCATATTTACTCGCACAGACTATGCCGAAGCCAGAAACAAGCATTCTGACTTCTACGAACTAATTGATGCACTAATAAGAACACATACACTTCTATTTATAGGATGCGGCACTGATGACCCGGATATCAGGTCTCTATTGGAAAACTATAGATATCGTCACCCACAAGGGCAACGTCATTTTTTCATTTCAGAAGAAGGCAAGCTATCTGATCAGGTGAAAAATGTCATTCAAGAATCTATGAAAATTGAGATACTCAATTACAAAAAATCAAAAGGACACATTGCTCTTACCGAAGGCCTGAGAAGCCTTGTGAGTCTCGTCGAGGCAAAGAGAAGAGAGATTGCTGCATCACAAACTTGGTGAGTGGAAAATCAATTAATCAGGCATACTCGCGCGTGGGCTGGCGGCAACATTCCACAGGATTGAGCAGGTTGTACCAAGTTAGCCGTACCTATTAATAAGAAGCGTTGCAGGCAGCGCTGCCTTTGCAGAGTACAGAGAACCTCGATGATCCCACTTACTGCTACGTGTAGAAACGATTAATTAACCCATGAGCCACAAAACATAAACGCGGATTAATTAATGTTTGCCCCATTTATCACGGGACAATAACGGCCTTTTGCGTAGTATTGCACTGCCCTCGGAAAGTTCGAGTATTGGCCAAATGATCATGTAGGATTGATACTTCTGACGAGACCCACTCTAGTTTCAGAATTTCGTAGGCGATAACTGAGAGTGAAGAAGAGAGCTCATGAACATGCATGCATCCTCACTCCGCCGGTAAATTAAACAGTTTTCCCCTTTAATGATGGGCTCCAGAGGTTGGGCACGTTTGACTTACCTTCGGACAAGGAGGAAGTCTTTTCGCTATAAATGCGAACCCTCCAGAACCTTGCCGGCTCGCCGTTGGATCTCAGAGCAGGAGCAGTCGCGTACAGTCAGGTGCAACAGGGTCTGCTCAAAGGCATGAACGACTTTGGAAGTCCAGCAGCAGATCAAAATATTAGATCACGCGCTTTCAATTTTCGGCTATTTATTCAAAAGTAGTTTTGGTGTCCACAACACTGCGGGAGCAGAAAGTGTCGATTTTGAGTTGATTATCAGGCCCCATGGACCAGCGCGATTTTCTTGATTCACATCAACGACCTGCTGCTTTGACACGGCGTGGCCACTGCTAGTCATAGACTGATGGCAACGTCCTGACGCCAGCGCCCGCCATGCCCCTGCAGCCCCCCCGCATCCTGACCCTGGCGGCCATCGCCGCCGCAGCGGGCCTGCTGGCCTTCTATGGCTGGCAAAAGATGCAGTCCGCCGAATCCACCGAAGGCTTTATCAGCGGCAACGGCCGCATCGAGGCCACCGAGATCGACATTGCCGCGCGCCAGGGCGGGCGGCTGCTGGAAGTGCTGGCGGGCGAGGGCGACTTCGTGCAGGCCGGGCAGGTGCTGGCGCGCATGCAGGTGGACACGCTCAACGCCCAGCGCGACGAGGCGCGGGCGCAGCATGCGCAGGCGCTCACGGCCGTGGCGACAGCGCAGGCGCAGGTGGCGGCGCGCGAGAGCGACCGGCAGAGCGCCTTGGCCCAGGCCGCCGCGCGCGAGAGCGAGCTGGACGCTGCGCGGCGCAAGCTCGCGCGCTCGCAGGCGCTGGCCGCGCAGGGCATGTGGCCCTTGCAGGAGCTGGACAACGACCGCGCCCGCGTGCAAAGCGCACAGGCCGGCGTGACCGCCGCGCGCGCCCAGGCCACCGCCGCGCAGGCGGCCATCGACGCGGCGCGCTCGCAGGTGGCGGGGGCGCGGGCCGCCGTGGCGGCGCTGGAAGCCACGCAGGCGCGCATCGCGGCCGACATTGCCGACGCCGCGCTCAAGGCCCCGCGCGACGGGCGCGTGCAGTTCCGCATCGCGCAGCCGGGCGAGGTGGTGGGCGCGGGCGGCAAGGTGCTGAACATGGTGGACCTGGCCGACGTGTCCATGGCCTTCTTCGTGCCCGAGACGGTGGCCGGGCGCATCGCCATCGGCAGCGAGGCGCGCATCGTGCTCGACGCCGCGCCGCAGTTCGTGATTCCGGCGCGGGTGTCGTTCGTCTCGGCCACGGCGCAGTTCACGCCCAAGACGGTGGAGACGGCCAGCGAGCGGCAAAAGCTCATGTTCCGCGTGAAGGCGCAGATCGACCGCGCGCTGCTGCAAAAGCACTTGCAGCAGGTCAAGACCGGCCTGCCCGGCGTGGCCTGGCTGCGCACCGACCCGCAGCGCGAGTGGCCCGCGCACTTGGCGATCAAGGTGCCGGAATAGCCGCATGACCAGCCCGGCAGCGCGCCTGCACGGCGTGCAACTGCACTACGGCAAGACCTGCGCGCTCGACGGCGTGACGCTGGATGTGCCCGGCGGCTGCATGGTCGGCTTCATCGGGCCGGACGGCGTGGGCAAGTCGAGCCTGCTGGCGCTGGTGGCGGGGGCGCGGGCGGTGCAGCAGGGGCGGGTGGAAGTGCTGGGCGGCGACATGGCCCGCCCCGCGCACCGCCGCCGCGTGTGCCCGCGCATCGCCTACATGCCGCAGGGGCTGGGGCGCAACCTGTACCCCACGCTGTCGGTCGAGGAGAACCTGCAATTCTTCGCGCGCCTGTTCGGCCACGGCGCGGCGGAGCGGCGGCGGCGCATCGACGAACTGACGCGGCGCACGGGCCTGGCGCCCTTTCTGTCGCGGCCCGCGGGCAAGCTCTCGGGCGGCATGAAGCAGAAGCTCGGGCTGTGCTGCGCGCTGATCCACGACCCCGATCTGCTGATCCTGGATGAGCCGACCACGGGCGTTGACCCGTTGGCGCGTGCGCAGTTCTGGGACTTGATCGCCGACATCCGCCGCGCCCAGCCGGGCATGGGCGTGCTGGTGGCCACGGCCTACATGGACGAGGCGCAGCGCTTCGACCAGATCGTGACGATGGACGCGGGCCGCGTGCTCGCCACGGGCACGCCCGCCGAGCTGCTGGCGCGCACGGGCAGCGAGAGCCTGGAGCAAGCCTTCATCCACCTGCTGCCCGAGGAGCGGCGGCGCGGCCACGCGCCGGTGGTCATCCCGCCGCTGCCCGCCGATGGCGACGACATCGCCATCGCGGCGCAGGGGCTGACGATGCGCTTTGGCGATTTCGTGGCGGTCGATCACGTCAGCCTGCGCATCCGGCGCGGCGAGATTTTCGGCTTTCTCGGCTCCAATGGCTGCGGCAAGTCCACCACCATGAAGATGCTGACGGGCCTGCTGGAAGCGACCGAGGGGCAGGCGTGGCTGTTCGGACAGCCGGTCGATCCGCGTGACCTCGCCACGCGGCGGCGCGTGGGCTATATGTCACAGGCGTTCTCGCTGTACGGTGAGCTGACGGTGCAGCAGAACCTGGTGCTGCATGCGCGGCTGTTCCACGTGCCCGAGGGCGAGATCGCCGCACGCGTGGATGCCATGGTGCAGCGCTTCGACCTGGCTGACGTGCGCGCCAGCCTGCCCGAAAGCCTGCCGCTGGGCATGCGCCAGCGGCTGTCGCTGGCGGTGGCGATGGTGCACAGCCCCGAGCTGCTGATCCTGGACGAGCCGACCTCGGGCGTCGATCCCGTCGCGCGCGATGCGTTCTGGCGGCTGCTGGTGGAGCTGTCGCGCCGTGACCGGGTGACGATCTTCATCTCTACCCACTTCATGAACGAGGCCGAGCGCTGCGACCGCATGTCGATGATGCACGCGGGCCGCGTGCTCGACAGCGATGCGCCCGCCGCGCTGGTGCACAAGCGCGGCGCGGCGAACCTGGAAGAAGCCTTTATCGGCTATCTGCTGGAAGCGGCAGGGGAATCAAAAAACATAGCTGCTGGCGCTCGTTCTGCAATGGTTTCAGATAAAAAACCATCTGAAACCGAGGAACAACAAGCGCAAGCAGCTAGCAAAACAAGAGCGCCACGCCACCGCCCCTTCAGCCTGCAACGCCTGCTGTCCTACACCTGGCGCGAATCGCTGGAGCTGCGCCGCGACCCGGTGCGCGCCACGTTGGCGCTGGCGGGCAGCATCATCCTGCTGTTCGTCATGGGCTTCGGCATCAACATGGACGTGCAGGCGCTGCGCTTCGCGGTACACGACGGCGACCAGACGGCAGCGAGCCGCCAGTACGTGGACAACCTTGCCGGTTCGCGCTACTTCATCGCCCGGCCGCCCATCGTGGACGCGGCCGACATGGACAGGCGCATGCGCAGCGGCGAGCTGGCGCTGGCGCTGGAGATCCCACCCGGCTTCGCGCGCGACGTGGCACGTGGCGGCCCCGCACAGATCGGCGCATGGATCGACGGCTCCATGCCCATGCAGGCCGAAACCGTGGCGGGCTACGTGCAGGCCATGCACATGGGCTGGCTGGCCGAGCAGGCGCAAGCCAGCGGCATGGGCAGCGCACTCGCCACGCCCGCCAGCATCGAGACGCGCTTTCGCTACAACCCCGACGTGCGCAGCCTGCCCGCCATGGTGCCGGGCGTGATCCCGCTGCTGCTGATGATGATCCCGGCCATGCTCGCCGCGCTGGCCGTGGTGCGCGAGAAGGAGCTGGGTTCCATCATCAACCTCTACGTCACGCCCGTCACGCGCACCGAGTTCTTGCTGGGCAAGCAACTGCCCTACGTGCTGCTCGCCATGCTCAACTTCTTGTTGATGGCGCTGCTGGCCGTCACCGTGTTCGGCGTGCCCGTCACCGGCAGCCTTGCCACGCTGTGCGGCGCGGCACTGCTGTACGTGACCTGCGCCACGGGCATCGGCCTGCTCGCATCCAGCTTCACGCGCAGCCAGGTGGCGGCACTGTTCCTGGCGATGATCGGCACCATGATCCCGGCCGCGCAGTTCTCCGGGATGATCGACCCGGTGAGTTCGCTCGAAGGCGCGGGGCGCTGGATTGGCGCGGTCTACCCGGCCACGCACTTCATCGACATCAGCCGGGGCGTGTTCAACAAGGCGCTGCATTTTGCCGACCTGGCGCACGCCTTCTGGGCGCTGCTGGCGGCGGTGCCCGTCATCCTGGCGCTGGCGATCGGCCTCTTGAAGAAGCAGGCGAAGTGACGATGAAGCGCAGCCTTGCGAACATCTACCGCCTCGGCATCAAGGAGCTGTGGGGCCTGTGGCGCGACCCGGCCATGCTGGTGCTGATCGTGTTCATGTTCGGCTTCTCGGTCTATACCAGCGCCCGCGCCATGCCCGAGACACTGCACCGCGCACCGCTCGCCATCGTCGATGAAGACGCCTCGCCCCTGTCGCTGCGCATCGCCTCGGCCTTCTACCCGCCGCAGTTCATGCCGCCCCAGACCATCGCGCTGCATGAAGTGGATGCGGGCATGGACGCGGGCATCTACACCTTCGCGCTCATCATCCCGCCGGGCTTTCAGCGCGACGTGCTGGCCGGGCGTGCGCCCGCGCTGCAACTGGCGGTGGACGCCACGCGCATGACGCAGGCATTCAACGGCGCGGGGGCTATTGGGCAGATCGTGCAGGGCGAGGTCGCGGCCTTCGCGCAGCGCTACCGCGCCGTGAGCGAACCGCCCGTTCAACTCGCGCTGCGCGCGCGCTTCAACCAGACGCTGGACAAGGGCTGGTTCGGCGCGATGACGCAGCTCATCAACAACGTCACCATGGTGTCCATCCTGCTGTGCGGCGCGGCGCTGATCCGCGAGCGCGAGCACGGCACCATCGAGCACCTGCTCGCCATGCCCGTCACGCCCACGGAGATCATGCTGTCCAAGGTCTGGGCCATGGGGCTGGTGGTGCTGGTGGCGGTGGCGGCGTCTCTGCAAGGGGTGGTGAAGGGGCTGGTGGGCGTGCCGGTGGAAGGCTCCATGGCGCTGTTCCTGCTGGCGGCCGCGCTGCACCTGTTCGCCACCACGGCCATGGGCATCTTCATGGCGACCGTCACGCGCTCCATGCCGCAGTTCGCGCTGCTGATGATTCTGGTGCTGCTGCCGCTGCAAATGCTCTCGGGCGGCAGCACCCCGCGCGAGAGCATGCCCCAAGTGGTGCAGCACATCATGCTGGCCGCGCCCACCACGCACTTCACGATGGCAGGGCAGGCCATCCTGTTCCGCGGCGCGGGCCTGTCGGTGGTGTGGCCGCAACTGGCGGCCCTGGGGGTGATCGGGGCGGTGTTCTTTGCAGTGGCGCTGCGCAGGTTCCGAAGGACGATTGGGCAGATGGCGTGAAGGACGCCTTAACTTACAAACAACCGAAGGTAACGATCAAACACGTAGATGCGGCCTTTCTGGCGGCCCGTGTTTTCATGAAGAATGCCTAATTGCGCCAAGTCCCGGATCAGGGCATTGCTGGTCGGTGTGCTGATGGACAAGGCCTTGGAAAGATCCGCCGCCGACACAACAGGGTTGCGGTACAGCACGTTCAGCGCCGCGCGAGCGTTCGGTGCCCGCTTGCCCAAGGCCAGCACGGCCTGCTCCGCCTCGGTTCGCAGTTGCAAAATTGCCCGGAACACGTCGCGGCCCTTCTGGGCCGTTTGCGCCACACCTTGCAAGAAAAACCGGAGCCAGTGCGCCATGTCGTTGCGCACCCGCACCGCCATCAAGGCGTCGTAGTAGCTGGCCCGGTTGCGTTCGAAAAAGTCCGAGAGATAGAGCGACGGTTTGGTCAGCACCCCACAACTGATCAAGTACAAAGGAATCATCAACCGCCCCACACGGCCATTGCCATCCAGGAACGGATGGATCGTCTCGAACTGGTAGTGCGCGATGCCAATGCGCACCAAATGCGGTACAGCAATGGTTTCGTTGTGCAAGAACTTCTCCAGGTCGCTCATCAGGTCAGGCACCCCGTCCTGCTGCGGTGGCACGAAGGCCGCGTCCTGCAAGCTGGAGCCGCCAATCCAGTTCTGGCTGATGCGGAACTCACCCGGCTGCTTGTGTTCGCCCCGCACCCCACGCATCAGCGTCGCATGCGTTTGCCGCAACAGGCGGTTTGAAATCGGCAGCTTGGCCAAGGTGCCAATGGCCTCGTTTACCGCGTCGATGTAGTTGTGCACCTCGCGCCAGTCATCGCGCTTCTCGGGCTGCACCTGATCTTCCGGCAGCAGGGCCTCGTCGATCTCCGTCTGCGTGCCTTCGATGCGGCTGGACGTCTGCGCTTCCTTGACAACGTGCATCTGGATGAACAGGTCGATGTCCGGGACGATCAGCGAAAACGCATTCAATTCACCCAGGGCGCGGTTGGCCTGCTCCAGCAGCACGCCAACCATCGGATCGTCCCAGTTCCACTCCTGGTTGATCGGGGCGGGCTCGAAGCTCTTGTACTGGTAGCGGGGCATCCATTGGCCCGCTACGAAATCTTCACACTTCATGGACTCGCGCTTTCCTTGTGAAACAGCATTGCGGGCGCTGGGCCGACAGCCGTGTACTTTAACTTAGCAATTCGTCAAGTTAAACAAAACCTACTTTCCTTAACTTATTGGCCTGCCAAGTGAAGCCAAGCTCTAGAATTTGCGCTTCCCCATGAAATCCCCCATCGCCATCGTCGACGTCGACCGCCTCGACACCTGGACCCGCTACCGCGCCGGCCTGTGCGCCACCTGCGCGGCCAACTGCTGCACCATGCCACTGGAGGTGCAGCTCTCCGACCTGGTGCGGCTGGGGCTGGTGGACCCGTTCGAGGCCGAGCACGAGGAGCCCCGGCACATTGCCCGGCGGCTGCAGAAGGCGCGGCTGATCGACCACTTCAACCACAAGAACACGGTCTTCACGATGGCGCGGCGGGCGAGCGGGGACTGCCACTTCCTGGACCCCGCGACGCGCCTGTGCACGGTGTACGACCGGCGGCCCGAGACATGCCGCCTGCACCCGCAGAAGAAGAGCCCCAAGCCCGGGTACTGCGCCTACGGCCAGCGCCGGGGCTGACGCCGCCTACACCGTCTCGCGCTGCGCGAACCCTGCCAGGGGCTCCGTGGACGTGGGCACATCGCGTGCCTCGACGGCCTCCACGCGCGCCTGCGGCGGCCCCTGCCGGGCCCATTCCACCAGGGACTGCACGGCATCCGCCGGGCCGGCGGCCAGGGCCTCCACGCTCCCGTCGCGGCGGTTGCGCACCCAGCCCTGCACGCCGCGCTGCCGCGCCGCCTCGACCAGGGACCAGCGGTAGCCCACGCCCTGCACCTGGCCGCGGATGAGCAGGTGCCGGGTGACGGTGGCGGCGGGGTCGCTGGACATGGGCGCACTGTACCGCGCGCTGCCACGCTCGACCAGCGGCAGCGGCGCGCGTAAGCTGTGGCCGCACCGACCGGACACCCACCCATGAACGCCCCGCGCAAGGCCCTGCCCGCCATTGACACCGCCCGCTGCACGGGCTGCGGCTGGTGCGTGGCCGCATGCCCGCCGCACGTGCTGTCGCTGCAGGTGCAGGTGACCCAACCGAACGCGGCGCCGGGCTGGGGCCCCAAGCGGTCGCAGCTGCACGACGCGGGCGGCTGCACGGGCTGCGCGCTGTGCGCGGTGCGCTGCCCGTTCGATGCGATCCGCATGGTGCGCAACAGCGCCGCGCCCGCCGCGTTGCTGTAGGACACGGACCACGCCAGCTCGCTGCGGCAGCCCACCTGCGGGGCGCGCGGGCCGTGGTTTCATCGGCGCCTTGTCTTTTCTTTGCACACCGTCGTGGAGGATTTCGCATGCCTGAAAAGAAAGCCAGCATTCACTGGGAAGGTGCCGGCAAGGCCGGCCAGGGCCAGATCAGCACGGAGACCGGGGCGCTGAACAAGTACCCGTACGGCTTTGCCAGCCGCTTCGGCGAGGACCGCAAGGGCACCAACCCCGAGGAGATCCTGGGCGCCGCGCACGCGGCCTGCTTCACCATGGCGTTTTCCTTCGCGGCGGACAAGGCCGGCATCGCCACCAAGCGCATCGACACCACGGCCAGCGTGCGGCTGTCCAAGGACGGCGACGGCTTCGTGATCGACCGCATCGCGCTCACGCTGGAGGCCGAGGTGCCGGGCCTGGACGATGCCGCGTTCCAGAAGCTGGCGGCCGATGCCAAGGCGAACTGCCCGCTCTCCAAGGCATTGGCCTCGGTGCCGGAGATCACGCTGAGCGCCAGGCTGCGGCCCTAGGTTACACTGGCCCTTCATGCCGTACACCTCCATCCCCTTCGCCGCACGCGCCGCTGCCTTCCAGGGCATGGGCATGATGCTGCCTGCTTCTACGCGGGCGATGATGGGTGCACGAATGATTACCACCATTACCACCGCGGCCACCTGAGCACGCGCAGGTGGCCGTTCCGGCAGCCACCTGGTGATCGCTCTCTTCTCCCCCAAGACGAATGCATGAAACCCAGCTCTGGCAGCTGGGTTTTTTGTTTGTTCGTTCGTTCCGGAGAAGCCCATGTACCGCGATCCCGTCCAGTCCCTAGAACTCCCTGAAGCATCGGCCCTGCGCCACGTGCGTCCTCTGCGCGTGGGGATGATCGGCATCGGTACCGTGGGCGCGGGCACCTTCCGCGTGCTGGCGCGCAACCAGGCCGCCATCGCGGGCCGCGCGGGGCGCGGCATCGAGGTGGTGGTGGTCTGCGCCCGCAACCTCGCCCGCGCCGTGGGCGTGGTGGGCCAGGGCGTGGCCCTGACCAACGACCCGATGCAGGTCGCCACGCACCCCGACGTGGACGTGCTGGTGGAGGCCGCCGGCGGCACCGGCCCGGCGCGCGACTGGGTGCTGGCCGCCATCCGCGCGGGCAAGCACGTGGTCACGGCCAACAAGGCGCTGCTGGCGGTGCACGGCAACGAGATCTTCGCCGCCGCGCGCGAACACGGCGTGGCCGTGGCCTACGAGGGCGCGGTGGCCGTGAGCATCCCCATCGTGAAGGCGCTGCGCGAGGGCCTCACGGCCAACCGCATCGAGTGGGTGGCGGGCATCATCAATGGCACCACCAATTTCATCCTGAGCAAGATGGAGGGCGAGGGCCTGGGCTTCGCCGAGGCGCTGGCCCAGGCCCAGGCGCTGGGCTATGCCGAGGCGGACCCGTCCTTCGACATCGAGGGCACCGACGCCGCGCACAAGGTCGCGCTGCTGGCAGCCAACGCCTTCGGCATGCCGGTGCGCTTTGCCGACGCGCAGGTGGAGGGCATCACCGCGCTGCAGGGGCTGGACGTGGCCTGCGCGGAGCAGCTGGGCTATCGCATCAAGCTGCTCGGCGTCGCCAAACGGCGCCCCGATGGAGTGGAGCTGCGCGTGCAGCCCGCGCTGGTGCCGGCCGCGCACCTGCTGGCGCAGGTGAACGGCTCCATGAACGGCATCCTGGTGAAGGGCGACGCGGCAGGCGTGACCATGTACTACGGCGCGGGCGCGGGCTCGGAGCCAACCGCATCGGCCGTGATCGCCGACCTGGTGGACGTGGCGCGGCTCGATGGCACGTCCGCCGCGCAGCGCGTGCCGCACCTGGGCTTCCACGCCCACGCGATGGACGCCTCCCTGGCCGTGCTGCCGCGCGCCGCCGTGCGCACGCGTCACTACCTGCGCGTGCCGGTGCATGCGGCCCGGCACGTCGAGGACGTGGGCGCGTGGCTGGCCGCGCAGCAGGTGCCCGTGCGGCAGGTGGCGCTGGCGCAGGGCGTGGACCCGCAGGTGCTGGTGCTCACCGACACCGTGGAGCAGGCGGCCGTGGACCTGGCCGTGCGCGCCCTGGGCGCACATCCCGCCGTGGCGGGGCCGGTGGTGGCGCTGCGGGTGGAAGACCTGGAATGAAATCGGCCTCCAGCGCTTGTCCAGCAAGCGCTGGCAGCTACTTTATTGAGAGCACCAAATCTGCCACCAGATCCGCCATGTCGCGCGCGGCGGGCGTGCCCTCGGCCCGCAGGCCCTGCACCACGCCGGCACGGTCGGCCTCGGTGCGGTTCTGGCTGACCTTCCAGATGCCCTCCCAGCGCTCCACCGCCAGCTCGATGCCGACGATGGCGCGCAGCATCCTGTCGATGTAGTCGGGCGGTGCGTCGGCGATGCGCCAGGGCTCGGGGCGGTGGGCCTCGTGCTGTTCGCTCAGCGTGTGCAGCACGGCGCGCAGGCGCGCGGGGTCGTCGAAGGCGCTCAGCGCGCCGTGGGCGTGCACGGCGGCGTAGTTCCAGGTGGGCACCTGCTTGCCGTCGAGCGCCTTGGACGGGTACCACGTAGGCGACACGTAGGCCTGCGGGCCGTGGAACACCGCCACCGCGACCTGCGGCAGCAGCGGCCACAGGCCGTTGGCGCGCGCCACATGGCCGACCAGCGTGCCGTACGGGCCGCGGTCCGGGTCGAGGAACAGGGGGATGTGGTTGGCGTGCAGGGCGCCCTCGTGCGCGACCACGAGCGTGGCGAGCGGCTGCGTGCGCACCAGGGCCCGCAGGGTGGCGCCATCCTGCACCTGGAACTGGCGGTTGGCGTTGGCCATGGTCAGGCCCCTTGCGCTGCCAGCACCGGCGCGCAGGCTATGCGCGTCTTGACCGAGTTGGCCAGGAAGCAGGCGGCATGGGCCTGGTGGTGCAGGTCTTGCAGCTGTTCGGCGCTGGGCGCATGCGCGGCGTCGAAGCGCGTGACGGGGCGCAGCTGCACGTGCGTGACCACGAGGCGGCCCTGTTCGTCCTTGGCCATGGTGCCCACGGCCGCGTCGGTGTAGCTGTCCACGCGCAGCCCGGCGCGGCAGGCGAGGTCCAGGAACCAGAGCATGTGGCAGCTCGACAGGGCGGCCACGTAGGCCTCTTCGGGGTCCACGGCGGCGGCGTCGGAATAGGGCAGCGGCACGACGTGCGGCGACGACGAGGCGGCCACGGTGGCGCCGCCGTCGAACCGCCAGGTGTGCGCACGGCGGTAGCGCTTGTCCAGAAAGTTCTCATCGCTGCCGCGGGTCCAGGCAATGGTGGCGGTGTGCTCGGCCATGGGGTGGGGTCTTTCTACAATGGTTCTTCAGTCTATGGCTTTGCAGCCGCATCGAAGGGGCCAATTCGTGGCAAACACCGGGACCAATCCGCTGCGCCAGCGCGTGTACGAGCAGTTGCGCAGCGCCATCGAGCAGGGCCACCTGCGCGCGGGCACGCGCCTGCCGCCCTCGCGCGCGCAGGCGGACAGCCTGGGCGTATCGCGCAACACCGTGCTGTGGGCCGTGCAGCGCCTGCAGGCCGAGGGCTATGTGCAGGCGCGCGTGGGCGACGGCACCTACGTGGCGCAGGCGGTGGGCGCGGCCGCGGCGCCCGCGCGGGGGCTGGTGGCGCCGCCCCGGGGCCTGTCCCGGCGCGGCCAGCTGATTGCCGAGACGGCCGCGCGCTGGCGTCCGCCGCTGGCGGCGGCGCGGGCCTTTCGCATCGGCGCGCCCGAGGTAGCCACGTTTCCGTTCGCCGTGTGGGACCGCCTGGCGCGCCAGGCCGGCCCCGGCCAGCGCAGCGCCCGCGCGCAGTACCTGGACCCGGCCGGCGACCCCGACCTGCGCCGCGCCATCGCGCTGTGGCTGTGGGCGTCGCGCGGCATCCGCTGCGATGCGGCGCAGGTGGTGGTGTGCTCGGGCTCGCAGCAGGGCATCGACCTCATCGCGCGGCTGCTGCTGGACGCGGGCGACGAGGTGCTGGTGGAAGACCCCGGCTACCCCGGCATCCGCGCCAGCCTGCTGGGCCACGGCGCGCTGGCGCGGCCCGTGGCGCTGGACGCGCAGGGCCTGTGCATCGAAGCGGGCGCGGCGCAGTGGCCCGCCGCGCGCATGGCGGTGGTCACGCCCACGCACCAGTTCCCCACGGGCGTGGGCATGCCCCTCGCGCGGCGGCAGGCGCTGCTGCAGTGGGCGCGCACGCACGACGCCTGGGTGGTGGAGGACGACTACGACGGCGAATTCCAGTACGGCAACGCCGCGCAGCGCGTGCCCGCGCTGTGCAGCCTGCCGGGCTCGGAGCGCGTGCTGTACGTTGGCACCTTCTCCAAGACGCTGCACCCCGGCCTGCGCCTGGGCTTCGTGGTCGTGCCGCCCGCGCTGGTGGAGGCCTTCGCCATGGCCCGCGCCATCACCGACCGCCACGCGCCCGGCGACGCGCAGGCGGTGCTGGCGCGCTTCATCGACGAGGGCCATTTGCTGCGGCACCTGCGCCGCATGCGCGAGCTGTACGTGGAGCGCCAGCAGGTGCTGCGCGAAGCGCTGGCCGATGCGAGCGACGGCGCATTGCAGCTCGCGCCCAGCGACCGGGGCATGCACCTGCTGCACGAGACGGCGCCGGGCAGCGACGACGAATCGCTGAGCCGCCGCGCCCAGGCAGCGGGCGTGATGCTGGCGCCGCTGTCGCGCTACGCCATGGACTCCACGCGGCGCGGCTGGCTGTTTGGCTATGCGGGCTACGGCGCGGACGAGATCCGCGCGGCGGCGGGGGTGGTGGGCGCGCTGGTGCGCTGACCAGCCGCTTCCGCCTTCCACCACTGTCGTGAGAGCGCTGGCTGGTGGATGTCCAGCCGCTCGCCCATCACCGGCGCCACCAGCGGCACGCCGGCCTGTCCGGCCAGGGCGGTGATGCGGTCGAACGGGTCCGTCCACGCATGCAGGGCCAGGTCGAAGGTGCCGTTGTGGATGGGCATCAGGTGCCGGCCCCGCAGGTCCAGGTGGGCCTGCAGGCTTTCCTCGGGCTGCATGTGCACGTCGGGCCACTGGGGGTCGTAGGCGCCAGTCTCGACCAGGGTGAGGTCGAAGGGGCCGTAGCGCTCGCCGATGGCCTTGAAACCGTCGAAGTAGCCCGTGTCGCCGCTGAAGAAGATGCGCGCACCTCCCGCCTGGATATCCCCCGCCTGAATCACCCACGACGCCCACAGCGTGCGGTTGCCGTCCGACAGGCCCCGGCCCGAGAAGTGCTGCGCGGGCGTGGCCACCAGCTTCACGCCGGCGATGGTCGTGCCCTGCCACCAGTCGAACTGCTGCACCTTGGCCGCCGGCACGCCCCAGGCGATGAGGCGGTCGCCCACGCCCAGCGGCGTGACGAAGTGCGCCACCTTGGGGGCGAGCTGCTGGATGGCGGCGTAGTCCAGGTGGTCGTAGTGGTCGTGCGAGAGCACCACGCCGGTAATGGGCGGCAGGTCGTCGATGGCAATGGGCGGCGCGTGGAAGCGCTTGGGGCCCATGAAGGAGAACGGCGAGGCGCGCTCGGAGAACACCGGGTCGGTCAGCCAGAACTGCCCGTTCAGCTTGAGCAGCAGGGTCGAATGGCCCAGGCGCCACAGGCTCATGTCGGGGGCGGCCGCCAGCTCCGCCTGGGTGAGCGGCAGCACCTGCAGCGGCCGGGCGGGCACCGCGTCGGCGGGCTTGTCGGTCATGAAGCGCCACAGGATGCCCAGGGTCTTGGCGAAGCCGGGCGCCTGGCGGGGCGCGGCGTTGCGGAACTTGCCCCGGGCGAACTGGGGCGACTGTTCGTGCGCGGAGTTTGCCGGCAGGGTGGTGCAGGAAAGGATGCTGTAGGCCATGGCGATGACGACGGTGAGGACGAGAAGGATTCGGGGCATGGAACGCTGTGCCGAAAATTACACTGCACAGTGTAGTTCACTTTCCAGAAAAGTAAACTCCCCGGTGTAAAATAGGGTCATGACCGAGGCCGTGCCCACAACACTCCCCACCCGCCTGACCGACCGCAAGCGCGACGCCATCGTGCAGGCCGCCATCGCCGAGTTCCGCGAGCACGGCTTCAACGGCACCAGCATGGACCGCGTGGCGGCGGCGGCCGAAGTCTCCAAGCGCACGGTGTACAACCACTTCCCGAGCAAGGACGAGCTGTTCGAGGCCATCCTGGAGCAGCTGTGGGAGCGCGGCCACTCGCTGGCCGACGTGGCCTACGACGCGCGCCGCCCGCTGCGCGCGCAGCTGCTGGAGGTGCTGGAGCAGAAGATGCGGCTGCTCAATGACGCGAGCTTCATCGACCTCTCGCGCGTGGCCATGGCCGAGATGATGCACGCGCCCGAGCGCGCCCAAGCCATGGCGGCGCGCCTGTCCGAGAAGGAAGAGGGCCTGCCGCGCTGGATCCGCGCCGCGCAGCAGGCTGGCGCCCTGCGCGCGGGCGTGGATGCGCAGTACGCCGCCAACCAGTTGCACGGCATGGTCAAGTCCTTCGCCTTCTGGCCGCAGCTCGCCATGGGGCGCCCGCCGCTCACGCCGGCGCAGCAGCGGCAGGTGCTGGCGGATGCGGTGGACATGTTCCTGGGGTTCTATGCCGTCCGCGATGACCAGTAGCCCCTCCTTGCGCGTGCCCCTGCGCGTGCTCTCCGTCATCCCGCCGATGACGCAGCTCAACACGCCCTACCCGTCCACCGCCTACCTCACGGGCTTTCTGCGCTCGCGCGGCATCGCGGCGGTGCAGGAGGACCTGGCACTCGCGCTGGTGCTGCGCCTGCTCTCGCCCGAGGGTCTGCGCGCCGTGGCCGCGCGCGTCGAGGCGCTGCCTGACAATCGGCGCAGCCCCAGCGTGCAGGCCTTCGCGGCGCAGCAGGCGCGCTACCTGGCCACCATAGGCCCCGCCATCGCCTTTTTGCAGGGGCGCGACAGCACGCTGGCGCACCGCATCGCGGGCCGCCACTACCTGCCCGAGGGGCCGCGCTTCGCGTCGCTGGAGGTGTATGTGGATGACGAGGGCGGCGATCCGCTGGGCTGGGCCTTTGGCGCCCTGGGCCTGCACGACCGCGCCAAGCACGTCGCCACGCTGTACCTGAACGACCTGGCCGACGTGCTGCGCGACGCGGTGGACGAGCGCTTCGAGTTCGTGCGCTATGCCGAATCGCTGGCAGGCAGCCAGCCGACTTTCGACCCGCTGGCCGATGCGCTGGCCGCGCCACCCACGCTGGTGGACGAGATGCTGCAGGCCCTGACGCACGAGGCCGTCGAGCGCCACCGGCCGGACGTGGTGCTGCTGTCCGTGCCCTTTCCCGGCTCGGTGTACGCGGCCTTCCGCATCGCGCAGGCGATCAAGGCGCGGCACCCGCAGGTGGTGACCGTGCTGGGCGGCGGCTTCGTGAACACCGAGCTGCGCGAACTGACCGAGCCGCGCGTGTTCGACCACATCGACTACGTGACGCTGGACGCGGGCGAGCGCCCCCTGCTCGCGCTGCTGGAGCATCTGCACGGCCAGCGCGGGCGATCGCGCCTGGTGCGCACCTTCGTGCGCGATGACGATGGCGCCGTGCAGTACGTCAACATGATGGAAGCCGACGTCGCCTTCGCCGAGGTCGGCACGCCCACCTGGGACGGGCTGCCGCTGGACCGCTACCTGTCGCTGCTGGACATGCTCAACCCCATGCACCGCCTGTGGAGCGACGGGCGCTGGAACAAGCTGACCGTGGCGCACGGCTGCTACTGGAAGAAGTGCAGCTTCTGCGACGTGAGCCTGGACTACATCAGCCGCTACGAGGGCGCGAGCGCCCAGGTGCTGGCCGACCGCATCGCATCCATCGTGGCCGAGACGGGGCAGACGGGCTTCCACTTCGTGGACGAGGCCGCGCCGCCCAAGGCGCTGAAAGCCCTGGCGCAAGAGCTGATCGCGCGCGACGCGGGCATCTCGTGGTGGGGCAATGTGCGCTTCGAGAAGACCTTCACGCCCGAGCTGGCGGAGCTGCTGGCCGACAGCGGCTGCATCGCCATCTCGGGCGGGCTGGAGGTCGCTTCGGACCGGCTGCTCCATCTGATGAAAAAAGGCGTGAGCGTCGATCAGGTGGCGCGCGTGACCCGTGCGTTCTCGGACGCCGGCATCCTGGTGCACGCCTACCTGATGTACGGCTTTCCCACGCAGACGGTGCAGGACACGGTGGACGCGCTCGAATACGTGCGCCAGCTGTTCGCCAACGGCTGCATCCAGAGCGGGTTCTTCCACCGTTTTGCCTGCACCGTGCACTCGCCCGTGGGCCAGAGCCCCGAGGACTACGGCGTGACGCTCGCGCCGCTGCCGCCGGGCGGGTTTGCGAAGAACGACGTGGCCTTCATCGACCCCACGGGCACGGACCACGACGCGCTGGGCGCGGGGCTCAAGAAAGCCATCTACAACTACATGCACGGCATCGGGCTGGAAGAGGACGTGCGCATGTGGTTCCCGTTCAAGGTGCCCAAGACCACGGTGCAGCGCCAGCGCATCGCGCGGGCGCTGCAGGCGCGCGGGTGAGAGCTCCCGCTGGTTTTCGAATGAAATCGGCCTCCAGCGCTTGTCCAGCAAGCGCGAGCAGCTATCAAAACAAAAGCGCCAGCTAGGCTTTGCCTTCCTTCTGCTTCTGGTACGCCGCGCCGGCGGGCGGCCCCCGGTCGGTGTCCTGCAGGCCGCGCTGCACGTCGCGGTAGGCCTGCTCCACCTGCGCATCGGGCTGGCCGTGGGTCATGTCCACGGACTCGTCGCGCTCGTGGGGCAGCTTGGGCTTGTCGGTGCTCTCCAGCGGCGGAGCGCTGCCGGGCGTGGGCTGGCCGGCGGTGGCGGGCGTCTGGCGCGTGGTGGTGTCCACGGACGGCTGGCCGGTGAGGGCCGCAGCCGGGTCGTCGGGGGTGCTGGTGGGGGGCATGGGTTTCTCCCGCGAATGGGTGGTGCAGTGCAACGGTGGGTTCGGCTCCCATCGTAGGAAGGCCCCGGGCGCGCGCGTGTAGGCCCTGGCGCCATCCAGGCGCGGGGCGGCATCGGTGCTTATTACGGCTTCCTGGGCGCCTTGAGGGCCTTGGCGGGCTTGCTCGCAGCCTGGGGCTGTGCCGGGGGCAGATAGTTGGCCCCCGTCACTACCGGCTTGCCCGTCTGGCTTTCCAACTGGTGGCGGGCCTGGCGGGCAATGCGGCCGCCAGTCTGCGCGGCCGTCTTGTTCTCTGCCATGCCGGTGGCCTGGGCGCTCTCGGCGATCTGGCGGGTGGAGAGTTCAGCCAGCGCGGTGAAGATCAGCTCCGCCTCGCTCATGTGGTCGCGCAGGTTGTGGCTGGCCAGGCCCTTCATCTCCTTGTGCTGCGCCACGCTCAGGCCCGCCCATTCCTGGTGGATGATGTTGGTGAGGTTGGCGAACTCGCTGCCCGCCTTGATGTCGTGCTCACTCCAGTAGTCGGTAAGCTTGTTGCGGGTTTCCTGCCCGGTCATGCGCTGCTGGATCCACTTGTCGCTGCGGCCGTGCTGCTGCCAGGTCTGGCGGGCGCGGTCGAGCGCCTGGGCGGGGTCGGCGATTTCCTGCATGCGCTCGTAGCCGACCTTGGCGAGCCAGAGCTTGATGGGTTCGGCCTTGGGGCTGGGGATGGATTGCACCAGGCGCAGCAGGGTTTCGGCGGTGGCGCAATCTGTCTCACGCTGTTTGCCGTCTGGCGCTGTCAATTTCAACCTTACGATTTTTTCGTAAGGTTGCTCGGATCCTGCTTCCTGGGCCAGTTTGCGCTTCAGGTCAGACCAATATCTGTTGCTGTTAGAAGTGCCCGTCAGCACCTGCACCACGTCGATCACAGAGAACCACCAAGTCTCCGTTCCCTCGTCGTACACGCGGCGGATGGATTGACCGTCGAATTCTGCGGGCAGGGTTTTCATAATCGCTCCGGCAATGGTGCTTTCATGTTACTGTATAAATCACCAGCTATCAGCAAAGCAAATGCTACATAATAGATAGCTATCAGCGCTTATCCAGCAAGCGCTAAAGCCACTTTTACCCAATGTCTTCCCCGGAGTGGGCCGCCCAGGCCCTGCAATCTTTCGACGCGGTGGTGCAGGCCACGCCGGGCTTTCGCAGCCGCGACGGCCAGCGGCGCATGGCCGAGCAGGTGGCGCACACGTTCAGCCAGGCCCAGCTTGGCAAGGTGGAGGAGGGCGATGGTGCGCCCACGCGCGCCATCGCCGTGATCCAGGCCGGCACGGGCGTGGGCAAGTCGCTGGCCTACTGCGCGCCGGCCATCGCGCTGGCGCTGGCACGTGGCACGCGGGTGCTGATCTCCACGGCCACCGTGGCGCTGCAGGAGCAGTTGGTGAACAAGGACCTGCCCGCGCTCGCCGCGCTCATGCCCCAGCCCTTCCGCTTCGCGCTGGCCAAGGGGCGCGGGCGCTACGTGTGCAAGCTCAAGCTCGACCGCCTCGCGGGCACGGGCGAGGCCGATGCGGCGGGGGAGGACGACGACCTGTTCGCCGAGGAGGAAGCCGCCGCCCGCGCCAAACGCCCGCAGCAGGAGACGCAGGCCCGCATCCAGTTCTACGGCGCCATGGCGCAGACCCTGGCGCGCGGCGCCTGGGACGGCGACCGCGACAGCCTGGAGACGCCGCCCGAGCCCGAGGTGTGGAGCCCCGTGGCGGCCGAGGGCGCATCGTGCACCGGCAAGCACTGTCCGGCCTTCAGCCAGTGCACCTACTACGACAAGCGCAAGGAGCTGGTGGGCGCACAGGTGATCGTGGCCAACCACGACCTGCTGCTGTCGTCCCTGGGCGCGCGCGTGCTGCCCGAGCTGGACAACTGCCTCTTGGTGCTGGACGAGGCCCACCACCTGCCCGCCACGGCGCTGCAGCAGTTCGCGTGCAGCATGGACCTCTCGCGCATCACCTGGATCGAGCGCCTGTCCAGCCGGGGCCTGCGCATCGGCGCGCTGCTGGAGGTAGAGGAGATCGCCGACATTCCCCGGCACGCGGCCCAGCTGCGCCAGACGCTGCAGGACCTGGCGCGCATCGTGATGGACGTGTACGGCCCCGCGCTCAAGAGCCAGCGCGACACCTGGGGCCCGGCGCGCGTGCGCGTGCCGCGCGGCGAGCTGCCCGACCCACTCATCGCCCCCCTGGGCCTGCTGGCCGCCAGCGCCGACGGCTTCCTCGAAGCCCTGCGCGCCATCAGCAAGGCCCTGCGCGCCGAGATGCGCGACAAGCCCGAAGAGGCTCGCCGCCTGTCCACGCTGTACGCGCAGATCGGCATGCTCGCGCCGCGCCTGGAAGAACTGCACGCCACCGCCCAGCTGCTGCTGCAGGACGCGCCCGAGGGCGCCGTGCCCGCCGCGAAATGGTTCACGCTGGAGACGGACGGCGACTTCATCGTCGTCAAGGCCCACGCCAGCCCCATCCTGCCCGGCACCGCGCTGCGCCACCACCTGTGGTCGGCGGTGCGCGGCGCCGTGCTCACCTCGGCCACGCTCAACAGCTGCGGCAACTTCGAGTTCTTCCTGCGCGAAACGGGCCTGCACGGCGACGAGGCTGCCACCACGCTGGAGGTGCCCAGCCCCTTCGACTACGCCGCCCAGGGCACGCTGATCGCCGCCGAGACCCGGGCCGACCCCAAGAACGCCGCCCAGTTCACCGCCGAGATGGTCGACGCGCTGCTGCACGACATCGCGCGCGTCGAATACGGCGCGCTGGTGCTGTTCACCTCGCGCGAGCAGATGCGCCAGGCGGTGGACGCATTGCCCACCGCCATGCGCAGCGTGGTGCTGGTGCAGAACGCGTTGCCGCGCACGCAGCTCCTTAAGCGCCACCGCGAGCGCGTGGAGGGCGGCGAACCCTCGGTCATTTTCGGCATGCAGTCCTTCGGCGAGGGGCTGGACCTGCCGGGGCGGCTGTGCGAATCGGTGTTCATCACCAAACTGCCCTTCGCCCCGCCCGACGACCCCGTGGGCGAGGCCCGCGCCGAATGGCTGCGCGCCGTGGGCCGCGACCCGTTCAGCGAACTGGTGGTGCCCGCCACCGCCATCCGCCTGGCGCAATGGGTGGGCCGCGCCATCCGCACCGAGGAGGACATGGCGCACGTCTACTGCTACGACAAGCGCCTGGTGCGCACCAGCTACGGCCAGCGGCTGCTGAAGGGCCTGCCGCCGTTCGCGCTGGAGCAGCGCGCGCCGCTGTAGCCGCGTTACAGTCGCAGCCCTTTTCACCACGACAACGCCAGAAAGAACAACGCCATGCCCCACACCGTGCCCGCCTGCCCCCAATGCGGCCTGGAGAACACCTACCCCGACGGCAGCAACTATGTATGCCCCGACTGCGCCTTCGAATGGCCCCAGGTGGCCGACGCCGCAGCTGAGTCCGACGCCGCGGACGCCGGCGACGGCACCGTGCGCGACGCCAACGGCAACCCGCTGGCCGACGGCGATGCGGTCATCCTGGTGAAGGACCTCAAGGTCAAGGGCTCGTCGTCCACCCTCAAGAAGGGCACCAAGATCAAGGGCATCCGCCTGGTGGATGGCGCCGACGGCCACAACGTGGACTGCAAGACCGACCTGGGCAGCATGCTGCTCAAGTCCGAATTCCTGAAGAAGGCCTGAGCACGCGCAGCCAGCAGTGCCCCCTGTCGGACAAGGGCGCACCTGCAGGCGGCTTGGCGGACGACGCACGGCGCAGCGCACGGGGCCTAGAGTGGTTTGCATTCATCCACAGCCCCCTGGAGCCTTTTCCATGCAACACGAATCGCCCGCACACGAAACCCTCTGGAAGCTCATCAAGGACATCCGCTTCGGGATGCTCACGCACCGCCACTCCAACGGCATGCTGCACGCGCACCCGCTGACCACGCAGAACCGCGACATCGACGAGCGCGGCGAGCTGTACTTCTTCATCCCCCAATCCGGCGAGCTCTACGAGCGCCTGCTGACCGACGGCGAGGTCAACGTGTCCTATGCCGACCCGGACGAGGACAGCTACGTCTCGCTCTCCGGCCAGGCGCGCTTCGTGGACGACGCGGCGCAGAAGGAAGCCCTGTGGTCGCCCTTGGCCCGGGCCTGGTTCCCGGGCGGGCCCACCGACCCCGACCTGGCCCTGCTGGCCGTGCGCATCCGCCACGCCGAGTACTGGGACGTGGACGACAGCAAGATGGTGCAGCTCTTCAAGATGGCCAAGGCCGCCGTCACCGGCGAACCTCCGCGCCAGCTGGGCGAGCACAAGGAGCTGTCCTTGCCCTGAGCGGCGCGCACGCAGCCGTTCCGTTTTTTCCACTCCAGGAGGCCCCATGACCCACAGCCACAGCAACAACCGCCCCGAAAAGGAAACGACCCCTGCCACCGAAGGCTCCGGCAAGGTGGCCCAGGCGCACAACAGCGCCGGCGACCAGCCGCCCACCCAGATCCACCAGGGCCGCCGCACCCCCGAGAGCCGGGGCGACCGCGACACCCACCTGGGCAGCGGCAACCAGACCCAGTCGCGCCAGGGCGCGGCGGGCGGCCGCGGCGCCGGCTGAGTGACCGCCACGGCGCAGGCGTGGCGCGGCGCGGCGACAATGGGGGCCTGCTCCCATGCCTGCGCCGCGCCCATGTCTCCCATAGCCGTCATCGACTTCGAAACCACGGGCGTCTCGCCCGGCCAGGGCGCGCGGGCGACCGAAGTGGCCATCGTGCTGCTGGGCAGGGACGGCCAGGTGCTGGACCGGTTCCAGAGCCTGCTGAAGACCGGTGCCTGGATTCCGCCGTTCATCACCCAGCTCACGGGCATCACCAACGCCATGGTGGCGGTCGCGCCCGACGCGGCCGAGGTGATGCGCGAGGCCGCGCGCTTCGTGGGCGATGCGCCCATGGTGGCGCACAACGCGGCGTTCGACCGCAAGTTCTGGCAGGCCGAGCTGGCCCTGGCGGGGCTGGCCGCGCCGCAGCCGTTCGCATGCACGGTGCTGTTGTCGCGCCGCCTGTACCCGCAGGCCCCCAGCCACCGCCTGGGCGCGCTGGTGGACTACCACGGCCTGCCGCGCACGGGCCAGGGGCACCGCGCGCTGGCCGACGCCGAGATGGCCGCCGCGCTGCTCGCGCGCATGCAGCACGACCTGCGCACGCGCTGGCGCGTGGCCGAGCCCGGCCATGCGCTGCTACAGGCACTGCAGCGCTGCGCCAAGCCGGCGGTGGGCACGCTGCTGGCGCGGCACGCCGCATGAATGAAACTACAATTTTCATAGCTGCCAGCGCTTGATGGACAAGCGCTGGAGGCCGATTTGACCCATATCCTTTTTCTCTCCCCCGCCATGACCGACGACACCACCCCCTCCACCCCGCAACCACCCCTGCCCGACCACCTGAGCGTGGACCCGCGCAGCCCTCACCACGTGGCCGAAGTGTTCCAGCACGACATCGGCATCCGCTTCAACGGCAAGGAGCGCTCGGACGTGGAGGAGTACTGCATCAGCGAGGGCTGGGTGAAGGTGCCCGCCGGCAAGACGGTGGACCGCAAGGGACAGCCGCTGATGATCAAGCTCAAAGGTCGCGTCGAAGCCTTCTACCGCTGAACACCACGCGATGGTGCCGGCTGTCTGGTCCGTGTACTGCGACGGCAGCGCCGTGCCCAACCCCGGCCGCATGGGGCTGGGCGCCGTGCTGGTCGCGCCCGACGGGGTGACGCGGCACACGATCTCGCAGGCCACCACGGCCACGGGCTGCAACAACGAGGCCGAGCTGCGCTCGCTGATGCTCGCCCTGGCGGCGCTGCGCACGCACGGCGCCCGCGGCCTGCAGATCCGCAGCGACAGCAGTGTGCTGGTGGAGCAGCTGGGCAATGGCCGGCCGGCACCGCCCATCGCGCGGCTCGCGCCGCTGTTCGACGAGGCGCGGCGGTTGCTGCAGGGCTTCGCACCCGTCGAGCTGCGCTGGATTCCGCGCCACCGCAATGGCGAGGCCGACGCGCTCGCGCGCCAGGCGCTGGGGCTGGCGCCCAAGGCCGCGCCGAAGCCCCACAAGAAGCGACGTTGACTACCCCACCGCCCGCGCCAGCAGCAGCGCCTTTTCCTGCGCGTTGCGCGTGAGGGCCGCGGCGCGCTCGAATTCGGCGCGCGCCTCTTCCTTGCGGCCGAGCTTGTCCAGCAGATCGCCGCGCACGCCGGGCAGCCAGGGGTAGCCGCGCAGCGCGGGGTCGGCGGCCAGCGCATCGACGAGCGCGAGCGCGGCGGCGGGCCCCTCGGCCATGCCCACGGCCACGGCGCGGTTCAGCGCCACGACGGGCGAGGGTGCCACCTGCGCGAGCGCATCGTACAGCGCCACGATGTGGGTCCAGTCGGTGTCCTCGGCGCGGTGGGCGCGCGCGTGGCAGGCGGCGATGGCGCCCTGCAGCGCGTAGGGGCCCCAGGCGTGGCCCGCGCGGGCGAGCTGTTCGGCCTTGTCCAGCGCGGCGAGGCCGCGGCGCACGAGCAGCGCGTCCCAGCGCGCGCGGTCCTGGTCCAGCAGCAGCACGGGGCGGCCCTGCGCGTCGCTGCGCGCGTGCAGGCGCGAGGCCTGGATCTCCATGAGCGCGACGAGGCCGTGCACCTCGGGCTCGCCGGGCGCCAGTTCGGCCAGCACGCGGCCCAGGCGCTGGGCCTCCTGGCACAGGGCGGGGCGCATCCAGTCGTCGCCGGCCGTGGCGGCGTAGCCTTCGTTGAAGACGAGGTAGATGACTTCGAGCACCGAGGCCAGACGCGGCGCACGCTCGGCCGCGCCGGGCACCTCGAAGGGCACGTGCGCGGCCGCCAGGCTGCGCTTGGCGCGCACGATGCGCTGGGCGATGGTGGGCTCGGGCACGAGGAAGGCGCGCGCGATCTCGGCCGTGGTCAGGCCGCCGAGCAGCCGCAGCGTGAGCGCCACGCGCGCCTCGGTGGGCAGCACGGGGTGGCAGGCGGTGAAGATCAGGCGCAGCAGGTCGTCGCCGATGTCGTCCTGCTGCGCGTCCGCCAGGGCGTCGAGCACGTCGGGCGTGTACCGGGCTTCGAGCGCTTCGAGGTCGCGGCCCAGCGCCTCGTGCTCGCGCGCGTGCAGGGCCTGCTGGCGCAGGTGGTCGATGGCGCGGCGCTTGGCCGTGGTCATGAGCCACGCGGCGGGGTTGCGCGGGATGCCGCTCGCGGGCCAGTGCTCCAGCGCGGCGATCAGCGCGTCCTGCGCGATCTCCTCGGCGCGGCCCACGTCGCGCGTCATGCGCGCCACGCTGGCGATGAGGCGCGCGGCCTCGATGCGCCAGACGGCGTCGATGGCCTGCCGCACCTCGGCCGCTGCCGCCGCCACACCGCCATCGCTCATGCCTGGGCCTGGCCGGGGTCGGCCATGTGGAAAGCCTCCCAGATGTTGCCGTCGGGGTCGGCGTAGGCGCGGCTGTACATGAAGCCCAGGTCCTGCGCACCGCGCGGCGCGGTGGCGCCGGCGGCAAGCGCGCGGTCGGCAAGCGCGTCCACCGCCTCGCGGCTGGCGCAGGGCAGGGCCACGAGCACCTGCACGCTCTGGCGCGCGTCGGCGATGGGGCGGTCCACGAAGGTGGCGAAGAATTCGTGCACCAGCAGCATGGCGAACAGGTTCTCGCCCAGCACCAGGCAGGCGCCCTGGTCGTTGCTGAACTGCGGGTTGAAGCGGTAGCCCAGCGCCTCGTAGAAGGCGCGCGAGCGCGCCATGTCGCGGATGGGCAGGTTGACGAACATCTGGCTGTGTTGCATGGCGGTCTCCTGGTGGTTGGGGGTCATGCGAAGTCTTCTTCTTCGAACAAGGGGCGCACCTCGATCTCGGCCGGCAGCCCGGGGCCGCGCGGGTTGGGGTAGCGGCGCGCCCATTCCAGCGCCTCGGCGCGCGAGCGCACCTGGATCAGGGTGTAGCCCGCGAGCAGCCCCTGGCTTTCGGCGAAAGGGCCGTCGGCCACCGTGCGCGCGCCATCCGCCGCGATGGCGACGCGAAAGCCGTGCGCGGTGGCACGCAGCCCTGCGCCGTCGAGCAGCACGCCGGCGCGGGCCAGTTCGGCGTGGTAGGCGCCCATCTCGGCCAGCAGTTCGGGCGGCGGCATGTCGCCGCGCTCGGACTCGGGCGTGGTTTTCACCAGGATCATGTATCGCATGGGGTTCTCCGGTTGCGGGCGTGCGGGCATCGCGCGGCCTTCTTCCCTACGACGAACGGAGCGGGCGGTTCTCGACACGCCCATGCGTTTTATTTATTTTTGCGCTCAGCCCGTGGCGCCGTGGTAGCAGGGCGCCACTTCGCGCACTTCGATGGTGGCCCATTCGGCGGCGGGGCATTCGCGCGCGATGGCCACGGCCTCGTCGCGCGTGGCGCAGTCCAGCAGGAAGAAGCCGCCCACCATCTCCTTGGTCTCGGCGAAGGGGCCGTCGACGAGCCGGGCCTGCCCCTGGCGCACCTGCAGCCGCACGGCCGCTTCGGTGGAGGCCAGCGATTCGCTCGCGCGCAGCAGGCCCCGGGCCTGCAGGCCCTCGCCGAAGCGCTGCATGCGCGCATAGGCCTCCTGCCCGCCCGCCAGCCCGCGCTCGGCCCGCTGGCCGTGGGGTTCCATGATGAGCAGCATGTAGGGCATGGGTTCTCCAGGCGAAGAGAGGGGAAAGCCGCCATCCTATCAGCCCCGGAAGCTACTCTTTTAATAGCTATCAGCGCTTGCTGGACAAGTGCTGCAGGCCATTTTGACCAAAATTTTGCGGCACTGCGGCAAGCCTGTGCTAGCATGTGCTCCTATGCAACGCAGCATGCTCCTACCCACCCTATCGCTAGGCCTAGTGCCTGGCCGGGGTCTGCCTGCGTTCGCCGCCCTCGTTGCCTGACCCGCTCAGCGCAACACCCGATCTCCCCCTGACCCCGGCCCACGAACCAGCCTTTGCACTTGCAAAGGGCTGCAGGGGATGTCGCTCTCGTTTTTTCTTCTTCGACGTTCGTGGAGCCCCGTCATGATTTCCAAGCCCGCCACCAAGTACCAACCCCTCGCCCCCATCGCCCTGGCCGACCGCCAGTGGCCGTCCCGCAGCATCACCCGCCCGCCCGTGTGGCTCTCCACCGATCTGCGCGACGGCAACCAGGCGCTGTTCGAGCCGATGAACGGTGAGCGCAAGATGAAGCTGTTCCAGGAGCTGGTGCGCATCGGCTTCAAGGAGATCGAGGTGGGCTTTCCCGCCGCGTCGCAGACCGACTTCGACTTCGTGCGCCGCCTCATCGACGAGGACCTGGTGCCCGAGGACGTGACCCTCATGGTCATGACCCAGTCGCGCGAGGACCTCATCGCGCGCACCGTGGAAGCGGTGAAAGGCGCGCCGCGCGCCATCGTGCACCTGTACAACGCCACCGCGCCCGCATGGCGGCGCATCGTGTTCGGCATGAACGTGACGCAGGTGATGCAGCTCATCGCCCACCACGTGGGCTACCTCCGGCAGCTCACCGACGCGCAGCCCGCAACGCAATGGACGCTGCAGTACTCGCCCGAGACCTTCAGCGCCACCGAGCTCGAAGTCTCCCTCAAGGCCTGCCAGACGGCCATCGCCGCCTGGGGCGCGGGCCCGGGCCGGCCCATCATCATCAACCTGCCCACCACGGTGGAGAACGCCACGCCCAACGTCTTCGCCGACCAGATCGAGTGGATGGACCGCCACCTCGCGCCGCGCGAGCACATCGTGCTCTCGGTGCACCCGCACAACGACCGGGGTACGGGCGTGGCCGCAGCGGAACTCGCGATGATGGCCGGCGCCGACCGCGTGGAAGGCTGCCTGTTCGGCAACGGCGAGCGCTGCGGCAACGTGGACATCGTGACGCTGGCGCTCAACATGTACACCCAGGGCGTGCACCCGGGCCTGGACTTCTCGGACATCACCTCGGTCGCGCGCATTGCGGAGGAATGCACCGCATTGCCCGTGCACCCGCGCCACCCGTACGCGGGCGACCTGGTGTTCACCGCGTTCTCGGGCTCGCACCAGGACGCGATCAAGAAAGGCTTCGCCGCGCAGGACCCGAATGCCCTGTGGGAAGTGCCCTACCTGCCCATCGACCCGGCGGACCTGGGCCGCACCTACGACAGCGTGATCCGCGTGAACAGCCAGTCGGGCAAGGGCGGCATTGCCTTCCTGCTGGAGCGCGAGCACGGCGTGGTGATGCCGCGCCGCATGCAGGTGGAGTTCAGCGCCGTGGTGCAGCGCCAGACCGACGCGAGCGAGACCGAGATGACGGGCGCCGCACTGTGGGAACTGTTCCAGTCCACCTACCTGCACGCGCCAGCGCACGCCGCCATCGCCTGCCACGGCCACAAGCTTGACGAGGACGGGCAGGGCATCGAGCTGGACGTGACCATCCACGGCACGCGCCAGACGCTGCGCGGCCAGGGCAACGGCCCCATCGCCGCCACGGTGGACGCGCTGGGCCTGCCGCTGCGCGTCGACCACTACGAGGAGCGCGCCACCGGCACCGGCGCCAACGCGCAGGCCCTGGCCATCGTGGAAGCGGCGATGGAGGGCGTGGCCGGCTCCACCTTCGGCGCGGGCGCCAGCCACAACATCGTGACGGCCTCGGTGCAGGCCATCGTCAGCGCGGCGAACCGGCTCGCGCAGCGGGGCGGGGTGGTGGAATCTTCAAAAAGGATAGCTGCCAGCGCTTGATGGACAAGCGCTGGAGGCCGATTTGACCTAAACTCCGGCCCATGCGCAGCACACCGTTCCTCCCCTGCCTGGCCTGCGCAGCCGCCCTGCTGGTGCTGGGCGGCTGCGGCACCACCCGCCCGCCGCCGCAGCGCGCGCCCATCGTGTATTCGCCGCTGTCGGACGCGCAGGCGCACGACATCGCCATCCATGCGCTGGGCCTCGTGGGCACGCCCTACCGCTATGGCGGCAACACGCCCGATGGCGGCTTCGACTGCAGCGGGCTCATCGGCTACGTCTACAAGAACAGCGCCGGCGTGGCGCCGCCGCGCACCGTGGCGCAGCTCGCGGGCTTCGGCCAGCGCGTGGACGCGGGGCAGCTGCGCACGGGCGACCTGGTGGTGTTCGGCACCAGCCATGCGGGCATCTACGTGGGCGAGGGGCGCTTCGTGCATGCGCCGTCCACGGGCGGCACGGTGCGCATGGACAGCCTGCAGTCGCGCCACTGGGCACGGCAAGGCGCGGCGTTCCGGCGACCTTGAGACAATCCGGGCCACCATGACCCACGCACACCGCTCCGCCACCCCCGTTTCCACCCACGACACCACGCGCATCGACGACACGCGCATCAAGGCCGTGCGCCCGCTGATCACGCCCGCGCTGCTGCAGGAATGGCTGCCCGCGCCCGAGGCCGCGCAGACCCTGGTCGAGACCAGCCGCGCCGCCATCTCGCGCGTGCTGCAGGGGTTGGACGACCGGCTCATCGTGGTGGTGGGGCCGTGCTCCATCCACGACCACGGCCAGGCCATGGACTACGCGCGCCAGCTCAAGAGCGAGGCCGACGCGCTGGCGCAGGACCTGCTCGTCGTGATGCGCGTCTATTTCGAGAAGCCCCGCACCACCGTGGGCTGGAAGGGCTACATCAACGACCCGCACCTGGACGGCAGCTTCGCCATCAACGAGGGGCTGGAGATGGCCCGCGCGCTGCTGCTGGACGTGCTGGCGCTGGGCCTGCCGGTGGGCACGGAATTTTTGGACCTGCTCTCGCCGCAGTTCATCAGCGACCTGGTGAGCTGGGGCGCGATCGGCGCCCGCACGACGGAAAGCCAGAGCCACCGCCAGCTCGCCAGCGGCCTGTCGTGCCCCGTGGGCTTCAAGAACGGCACGGACGGCGGCGTGAAGGTGGCGAGCGACGCCATCCTGGCCGCGAGCGCGCCGCACGCCTTCATGGGCATGACCAAGATGGGCCAGGCCGCGATCTTCGAGACGCGCGGCAACAACGACTGCCACGTGATCCTGCGCGGCGGCAAGCAGCCCAACTACGGCGCGGCGGACGTGGATGCGGCCTGCGCATTGCTGAAGGCGGCGGGGCTGCGCGAGCAGGTGATGATCGACGTGAGCCACGCCAACAGCAGCAAGCAGCACCAGCGCCAGATCACCGTGGCGGGCGAGGTGGCCGCACAGATCGCCGCGGGCGACGCGCGCATCACCGGCCTCATGATCGAGAGCCATTTGCAGGAAGGCCGCCAGGACATCGTGCCCGGCCAGCCGCTGGCGCCCGGCGTGTCGGTGACGGACGCCTGCATCAGCATGGCGCAGACCGTGCCGGTGCTGCAGGGGCTGGCCGCCGCCGTGCGCGCACGCCGCGCCTGAGCTCCGGCCGCGGGGCGCTAGGGCATTTTTGGGGACAAACCCCCAAGCGCCCTCCGCCCCGGTTCGGGCCTTCGCGGTGTAGCATTGGCGTTTCACGGTGGCAGGCACGCCCCCGGGCGCTGCGCCGCCCCGTGCCCGGTCCGGTTCCCTGTTTTCCTGACTGCCCGACTCCCTCGATGACGACGCCGCTTCCGCCTTCTGGCAACCATCTCCACGCCGTACCGGCGCTGGCGGTGCGGCGCGCGCCGGCGGGCACCGCGGCGGCCGCCTGACATGCCGCCAGCGCACGCACCCGACGAGGCAGCGCGGCTCACGGCACTGCGGTCCTACGCGATCCTGGACACCCCCGCCGAGGAAGGTTTCGACCAGCTCGCCGCGCTGGCCGCCCAGGTGTGCAGCTGCCCGATCGCGGTGGTCAATTTCCTGGACGGCGAACGCCAGTGGTTCAAGGCGGCGGTGGGCATTCCCTTCCAGCAGACCGAGCGCGCCATCGCGTTCTGCGCCTACGCTTTGGACGGCCGCCGCGAGCCGGTGGTGGTGACCGACACCCTGGAGCACCCCGTGTTCGCCACCAACCCGCTGGTGCTGGGCGAGCCCTACGTGCGCTTTTATGCCTGCGTCCCGCTCGTCAGCCCCGAAGGCTTCGCCCTGGGCACCCTCGCCGTGGTGGACACCGTGCCGCGCACGCTCGCGCCGGGGCAGCTCGACGGCCTGAAGATCCTGGCCGGCCAGGCCATGGCGCAGCTGGAGCTGCGCCGCCAGAAGCGCCAGCTGGCCCAGCTCGTGGAGGAGCGCGACCGCATGCACGCCGAGATGGCGGCGCAGGGCGAGGCGCTGCGCGTGGCGGGGCAGATCGCCCGCGTGGGCGGCTGGATCGTGGACCTGCCCGGCATGGAGCTCACCTGGTCGCAGGAGATCGCCGCCACCTACGGCCTCAGCCGACGCGTGGGCTCGCTCTCGCAGATCCTGCAGCTCTACACCCCGCCCCACCGGGCCGCGCTGCGCAAGGCGTTCGAGGACTGCATGCGCGAGGGCGTGCCGTTCGACGTCGAGGCCGAGGTGGTGATGCCGGGCGAGCGCCACTTCTGGGTGCGCACCGCCGGACAGGCCGTGCGCGATGGCGCGGGGCGCATCGTGCGCATCCAGGGCGCGTTCCAGGACATCTCCGAGCGGCACGCGGCCCAGATCGACGCGCAGCTGGACACGCAGCACCACACCGAGCTGCTGCAGGTGCAGCAGCGCATCTCTTCCATGCAGATGCCCCTGCCCGAGGTGCTGCAGCTCGTGGCCGACACCGTACAGCGGCAGACCGGCGCGCGCGGCGCGATGGTGGAGCTGCTGGAGGGCACGCAGCTCGTGGCCCAGGCCTCCACGGGCGACCACGTGCGGGCCCCGGGCAACCTGCTGCCCGTGGACAAGAGCATCCTGTGGCCCGAGCTGAGCCAGGGCCGCACCGTGGTCTGCAACGACACGCAGGCCGCCGGCTGGGACATGGCCTCGATGCCGCACCGCCACGGCGTGCTGTCCGTCATGGCCGTGCCGCTGCGCGCGGGCGATGCGGTGGTGGGCGCGATCAAGGCCACCTCCGACCAGGCCAACGCCTTCTCGCGCCGGGCCATCGCGCACCTGGAGATCCTGACCGAGTCCCTGGGCGCCATGGTGCAGCTGCGGCACGTGGCCGGGCAGCTGCGCGCGTCCGAGCAGCAGTACCGCATGCTGTTCGACGAGCACCCGCACCCGATGTGGGTGTACGACAAGGAGACGCTGCGCCTGCTGGCCGTGAACCGGTCGATGGTGACGCACTACGGCTACGCCGAGTCCGAACTGCTGGCCATGCGCATGACGGACCTGTGGCCCGCCGGGCAGCGCGAGCGCGTCAAGGCCTTGATCGACGCCATTCCCGCCGGCCAGCGCAGCCGGGAGGAAGAGCCGGACAAGCCCGTCGTGAGCCGCCACGTGCGCAAGGACGGCACCTTCATGGACGTGGAGATCACCGCCGGCAGCATCAGCTTCGACGGCCGCCCGGCGCGCCAGGTGCTGGCCACCGACGTGACCGAGCGCCTGCGCACCGAGCGCGAGCTGGCGCGCATGGGCCGCGCCCAGCGCCTCCTGAGCGCCTGCAACGAGACCCTGGTGCGCGCCACCTCCGAAACCGCCCTGCTGCAGGCCATCTGCCAGATCGCGGTGGACATCGGCGGCTACCGCATGGGCTGGGTGGGGTTCGCGCTGGACGACGAGCGCAAGTCCATCCAGCCCGTGGCCCACGCGGGCTACAACCAGAACTACCTGGAGAACCTCAACCTCTCCTGGTCGGCCGACGACCCCTACGGCCGGGGCCCCGCGGGCACCGCCGTGCGCTCGGGCAAGCCGGTGATCGTGCAGGACATCCGCACCGAGGGCGACTTCGCCGACTGGACCGGCCGCATGCTGGACAACGGCTTCCACGGCGTGATCTGCCTGCCGCTGCTGCACCGGGACCGCGACCGCGACCGCACCTTCGGCCTGCTGTACCTGTACGCGCCCGACATCCTGCAGATCAGCCCCGAGGAGGCCGCGCTGCTGCAGGAGCTGTCCAACGACGTGGCCTTCGGCATCACCAGCCTGCGCGCGCACAAGGCGCAGCAGCGGCTGCAGGCTTCGGTGCTCAAGGTGGCGGCGGCCGTATCGGCCAGCACCGGCACAGAGTTCTTCGTGCAGCTGGTGCGCAACATGGCCGACGCGCTAGGCGCGCAGGGCGGCTGCGTGGTGCGGCTGCAGCCCGCCGTGGAGGGCCAGCCGCCGCGCGTGGCCACGCTGGCCGCCGTGCTGGACGGCCAGATGCTGCCCAACGACGAGTACAGCCTGGAGGGCACGCCCAGCCTGCTGCTGATGAGCCAGCGCGAGTACGTGGTGACCGAGAAGGTGCAGCAGCTCTTCCCCCAGGCGCCCGTGCTGCGGCTGGTGGGCGCGCAGGGCTACGCGGGCCAGCAGCTGTGCAATGCCGACGGCGAGGTGGTGGGCATCGTGTTCGTGCTGTTCCGCCAGCCCATCGCGGAGACCGGCTTCATCACCTCCACGCTGCAGATCTTCGCCGCGCGCGCCTCGGCCGAGATCGACCGCCAGCTGGCCGACGCGCGCATCCGCCACCAGGCCTCGCTGCTGGACAAGGCGCAGGACGCCATCCTGGTGCGCGACCTGGAGCACCGCATCATCTTCTGGAACAAGAGCGCCGAGCGCCTGTACGGCTGGTCGCAGCTGCAGGTGCTGGGCCAGTCCATCGAGACGCTGCTCTACGACGACCCCACGCAGTTCCGGCGTGCCACGCAGGCGGTGCTGGAGCAGGGCGAGTGGACCGGCGAGATCGTGCAGCACCACCGCGACGGCAGCCCCATCGAGGTCGAAGGCCGCTGGACGCTGGTGCGCGGCGACGACGGCCAGCCGCAGTCCATCCTGGCCATCAACACCGACAT
>Ga0222425_100200_pt1 | contig 36174 bp, 29 predicted proteins | sample 2B1ome_2_FD_180089 | JGI IMG/M metagenome (GOLD analysis project Ga0222425, IMG submission 180089) | Enriched microbial communities from leaf-cutter ant dump, University of Wisconsin, Madison, United States - 2B150A (version 2) | ecosystem: Environmental > Terrestrial > Nest > Insects nest > Nest... | reverse complement strand
GCACCGGTAGATGAGGTTGCGATGGCCGCCCCACCCACCGGACTTCCCCGGACTTGATCCGGGGCCCATTGCCACCCTCCACTCGAGTGGAGCAATCCGTGGGCCCCGGCTCTGCGGCCGGGGAAGTTCAGTGGTTGTGGCGCGGCAGACGGACGGCGCTTCCGCTGGGAAGATAAGGCGCTCTGGGGACGCCGGGACTTATTGAGTACGGACCCTAGGAGTTTCCCACCTTCAGGCCACCCCAAAAACTTATCCACCCCCCGGCCCGCCGGGCTAAACTACCGCCGCCCACTCACAACCCAGCCATCGTCCCGAGAGTCGCCGCCCTCAAAACATCCCCCGATTTCGCTCCAAACCGCCGCAAAACCCCGCAAACATCGTCAAAATTCCCCCGAAATTGAGTCAAAATTTAACGATTTGCCGCCGCGTCATTTCAAAAAACCAATAAAAATCAACGCCGTAACGACGCAGACTCCTCCAAAACTTCGCAAAAAACCGCCGAAACCCCGTGAAACAATGTTTCACGCGCCTCTCACCCGCCGGTAACGCTCATATGCCGGGTCAGCGCCGGCTCCGCGTGGCTTCGGTCGAGCACGAAGTCGTGCCCCTTGGGCTTGAGCAGCATGGCCCGGTCCAGCGCCCCATCGAGCGCCCCGACGCCACCCTCGCGCAGCGCCACCCGCAGGTCGACCATGTCTTCCTGCCCCAGGCACATGTAGAGCTGCCCGGTCGCCGTCAGCCTCACCCGGTTGCAGCTCTCGCAGAAATTGTGGCTCATCGGCGTGATGAAGCCGAGCACCCCGCCGGTCTCCTCCACCCACACATAGCGGGCAGGGCCCCCGGTCGTCTGGTTGAGCCGGGTCAGCGTATAGCGCGCCGCCAGCCGGTCGCGCAGTTCCTTGAGCGGCAGGTACTGGTCCACCCGGTCGACGCCGACTTCGCCCAGCGGCATGCCTTCGATCAGCGTCAGCCCGTAGCCACGCCCATGCGCCCAATGCAGCATCGGCTCGATTTCGTCGTCATTGACGCCGCGCATCGCCACCATGTTGATCTTGATCGCGAGCCCGGCCTGTTGCGCCGCCTCAAGGCCCGCCAGCACGTCCTCGATCCGTCCCCGCCGCGTGATCTCGGCGAACCGCGCCGGGTCGAGCGTATCGAGCGACACATTGAGCCGCCGCACGCCCGCTGCCGCCAGCCCCTCCGCGTGGCGCGCCAGCTGGCTGCCATTGGTGGTGAGCGTCAGCTCCTCCAGCCCCTTGCCGAGATATCCGCCCAGCTTGCGGACCAGCTCCATGATGTCGCGCCGCACCAGCGGCTCGCCACCGGTCAGTCGCACCTTGCGCACGCCGCGCGCGACGAACGCCCGCACGATCGCGTCGATCTCCTCGAAGCTGAGCACGTCTTTCTTGGGCAGGAACGTCATGTGCTCGGACATGCAGTAGACGCAGCGGAAGTCGCACCGGTCGGTAACCGATACGCGCAGGTAGCTGATCGTGCGTCCGAAGCGGTCGACCAGCGGCCGCGTCGCCGCGCCGCCGATATCCGCCGATTGGAAGAGAACCGTCATGGCCCAAGGTTTACAGCGGCATGCGCCAAACAGAAAGGGCCGACCCTTGGGTCAGCCCTGCAAATTCCAGTGTTGTCCGAACCCTTACTGGTGGACGACGACCGTGGCGCCGACCTTGGCGCGCTCGTAGAGATCGGTCACGTCCTCATTGGTCAGGCGGATGCAGCCCGACGAGACGGCCTGGCCGATGGTCCAGGGCTCGGAAGTGCCATGCAGGCGATAAAGGGTCGAGCCGATATAGAGGGCGCGGGCGCCAAGCGGGTTGTTCGGGCCGCCGGGCATGTAGGCCGGCAGGTCCGGAACGCGCTTGCGCATGGCCGGCGGCGGCGTCCAGCCGGGCCATTCCGCCTTGCGGGTGATGCGGTGAGTGCCCGACCAGCGGAAGCCGTCACGGCCCACGCCGATGCCGTACTTCACCGCCTTGCCATCGTCCAAGACGAAGTAGAGACGGCGCTCGCTCGTCTCAACAACGATCGTGCCCGGAGCGAACTTGCCGGCGTAAGAAACGACCTCGCGCTTGATCGGCGAGCCGCGTTTGCTTTTGGAAGCAACGACGGATGCTTCCTCCCAGCTATTGGTATCGGGATTATAGACGCGTGCGGCCGATGCGGGGGCGGCAAGCGAAATAGTAAGCAAAGCCGACAGCGCAACTGCTATCGCGGGCTTGAAGAAATTCATTTGTCCGACTGTGCCTCTGACAGTAAAGCCCGCGCGTCCACCCGCTTTGGGCCAGTGATTCCGGTGCTTACCCGGTTTTGATGAAGTCGCAAAGTTGCATGCCATGATTCGGCCACATCGCGGTAAGGTACAAACCAGTGTGTTGCTAGGAAGTTACAGCGCCCGTTCACCTATGCTTGAAGCCCCGGTTGACAAGGCCCCCCGCCGCCCTCTAGGGGCCTTGTTGGACGTCGTTATTTGGGGAAGCCGGTGAACGAAGATCTCAAGCGCGAAGCCGCCGCCATGGCGCTGCTCGAAGTGCGCCCCGGAATGAAGCTCGGTCTCGGCACCGGCTCGACGGCCAAACACTTCGTCGATCTCCTCGGCGCCAGGGTTGCCGAGGGCTTCGAAGTCCTTTGCGTCCCGACGTCCGAAGTCACAGCCGCCCAGGCGCGCAGCCTCAATATTCCCCTCACCGATCTCGAAACCCTGCCGCATCTCGACATGACGGTCGACGGCGCCGACGAGATCGGCCCCGGCCTCGCCCTCATCAAGGGCGGCGGCGGCGCGCTTCTGCGCGAAAAGATCGTCGCGGCGGCTTCCGATCGCATGGTCGTCATCGCCGACGCTTCCAAGATGGTCGAGACCCTAGGCCGCTTCCCGCTCCCCATCGAAGTCAACGCCTTCGGCCTGGGCGCCACGCAGATCGAGCTTGAGCGGATCCTGAAACAGTTCGACGCCGAAGGTGGTCTCGCCCTGCGCAAGACCAAGGCCGGCGAGACCTTCGTCACCGACGGCGGCCACTATATCTTCGATGCTTTATTTGGCCGTATTTCACAGCCAAAAGCGCTCTCGGATGCCTTGCTTGAAGTTCCAGGAGTGGTACAGCACGGTCTGTTTCTGGGCCTGTGCCAGCGTGCTTACGTGGCCGGTGCCGACGGCATCAAGACTTACGACGCCTGATCGGCGCAACCAAACGGGTGGACAACTCAATATGGGTACCAAAGCAATGACCAGTTTCCGCAAGCGCGCCGCGCTCGTCGTCGTGGCCGCGCTGTCGCTGGCCTCCGTCTCCTTCGCCTCCCTGCCGGCCATTGCGCAGGAACTTGCGCCCGAGCACATTGCGCTCGCCCGCAAGTATGTCGACCTCACCGACAAGTCCTCGGTCTACGAGATTGCGCTGCTCCAGGCCGGCGTGGCCACCATGCAGCAGCTCATCACGCAGAACCCGGAAGTCTCCAAGCAGCTCGACGCCGCCATCACCAAGACGCTCGACGAATACAAGGCCAAGAAGGGCGAGCTCCTCGACCAGTTCGCGCGCGTCTACGCGCTGCGTCTGTCGATGGAAGAACTCCAGCAGATCGTTGCCTTCTACGAGTCGCCGGCTGGCTCCAAGCTCGCGCAGGTGAACAGCGAGGCCAACCAGGACCTGCAGCGCGTCATGCAGGTGTTCCAGAACAACCTGCAGATCGAATTCATGTCCAAGGTCCGCGCCGACCTGAAGGCCCAGGGCATCAATCTCTGATCCGGCTGCAACCCAGCCATCCACGACTTAGGAAGGCCTCGCTTTGCGCGAGGCCTTTTCTTATGTAAGGGCAGCATCGTTTACCCAGCAGGAGTCGTCCCTTGAGCCAGACCTATGATCTCGTCGTGATTGGTGCAGGCTCCGGTGGCGTGCGCGCCGCGCGGGTCGCGGCCAACCTTGGTGCCAAGGTGGCGATCATCGAGGAATACCGGGTCGGCGGCACCTGCGTCATTCGCGGCTGCGTGCCCAAGAAGCTCTTCGTCTATGCCAGCCGCTTCACCGACATGTTCTCGATCGCCGAAAGCTTCGGCTGGCAGGTCGATGCCAAATTCGATTGGCCCACGCTCGTCGCCAACAAGGACAAGGAAATCGCGCGCCTCGAAGCCGCCTATGTCGCCGGCCTCGAAAAGCCGGGCGTGGAGATCATCCGCGATCGCGGCGAGCTGGTGGATGCCAATACCATCCGCCTCGTCAACTCCGGCACCGAGATCAAGACCCGCTTCATCCTCGTCGCTACGGGCGGCCATCCTTACGTGCCCGATATCCCGGGCAAGGAACACGGCATCACCTCCAACGAGGCCTTCCACCTCAAGCGGCTACCGCACTCCATCCTCATCGAGGGCGGCGGCTACATCGCCGTGGAGTTTGCCACGATCTTCGCTGGCCTGGGTGTCCAGACCACCATCAACTATCGCGGCAACCAGATACTGCGCGGCTTCGATGCCGACGTGCGCACCGGCCTTGAAGCCGGTCTTGAAGCGCGCGGCATCAAGCTGATCTACGAAACCACCATCCGTTCGCTCAAGCGCCACGACGAAGACATCACGGTCGAGTTCAGCGACGGCACCACCGCGCCCTACGGCGCCGTCATGTTCGCCACCGGCCGCCGCGCCAACATCCATGGCCTTGGACTGGACAAGGCCGGGGTCAAGCTCACGCCCGACAACTATATCGAGGTCGACGCCTATTCGAAGACCTCGGTCGACAACATCTACGCCGTCGGCGACGTCACCGGCCGCGCCGCACTTACGCCCGTCGCCATCCGCGAAGGGCAGGCTTTTGCCGAGACCCTGTTCGGCGGCAAGCCGACCGCCGTCGACCTCTCGCAGCTGCCAACCGCCGTCTTCGCCGAGCCGGAAGTCGGCGTCATCGGCCTCACCGAGGAGGAGGCCCTGACCGGGCATCCCGACCTCGAGGTCTACCTCACCCGTTTCCGCCCGATGATGAACACGCTCTCCACCCGCAGCGACCGCGTGATGATGAAGCTCATCACCGCCGCCAATGGCGGCAAGGTGCTGGGTGTCCATATCGTGGGGCCGAGCGCCGCCGAGATGATCCAGCTCGTCGCCATCCCCATGGCCATGGGCGCGACCAAGGCCGATTTCGACCGCGCCATTGCCGTGCACCCCACGGCGGCCGAGGAATTGGTGACCTTCAAGGCGCCGAGCTACAGCTACAAGGGTGGCGTCAAGCAATAGCGTCTCTACCAATTGCTGCTTGGCACCGCCGCCCGAGCGCTGTAAACCGCCTCCAGCCCGCATGACGGGCAGACAAGGCGAGTAGCAGCACATGAGCACCTGGACCCCCGCAAGCTGGCGCGACAAACCCATCTCGCAGGTCCCGGCCTATCCGGACCCGGCGGCACTTGAGGATGCGGAGCGTCAGCTCGCCTCTTTCCCGCCGCTGGTGTTTGCCGGCGAGGCGCGCGAGCTCAAGACCTCTCTGGCCGAAGTCGCCCGCGGCAAGGCTTTCCTGTTGCAGGGCGGCGACTGCGCCGAAAGCTTTGCCGAGCACGGCGCCGATCACATCCGTGACTTTTTCCGCGTGTTCCTGCAGATGGCGGTGGTGTTGACCCACGGCGGCAGCAAGCCCGTGGTCAAGGTCGGTCGCATCGCGGGCCAGTTTGCCAAGCCCCGCTCGTCCGATACCGAAACCGTCGAAGGCGTCACGCTGCCGAGCTATCGCGGCGACATCATCCACGACATCGGCTTCTCCGAAGACGCCCGCCGCCCCGATCCGCAGCGCTTGCTGATGGCTTATCGCCAGTCGGCCGCCACGCTCAACCTGCTGCGCGCCTTCGCCTCGGGCGGCTACGCCGACCTTACCCGCGTCCACGAATGGACCGTCGGCTTCATGAAGGGTTCCAACTGGTTCCCGCGCTACGAGGAAGTGGCCAAGAAGATCGATGACGCCATCCACTTCATGGCGGCTCTCGGCCTCAACCCCGAGAACACGCCGGCTTTGCGCGAGACCAAGTTCTATACCAGCCATGAGGCGCTGCTGCTCGGCTACGAGCAGGCGCTGACCCGCCGGGATTCCATCACCAACGACTGGTACGCCACCTCCGGCCACATGCTCTGGATCGGCGACCGCACCCGCCAGCCCGACCAGGCTCACGTCGAATACTTCGCCGGCATCAAGAACCCGATTGGCATCAAGTGCGGCCCTACGCTCTCCAGCGACGACCTGCTGCGCCTTCTCGACAAGCTGAACCCCAGCGATGAGGCCGGCCGCATCACCCTGATCGGCCGCTTCGGCGCCGACAAGGTGCGCGATCACCTGCCGCGCCTGATCGAGACCGTCCAGAAGGCTGGCCGCACCGTGGTCTGGTGCTCCGATCCGATGCACGGCAACACCGTCAAGGCCTCGACCGGCTACAAGACGCGCCAGTTCGAAAAGGTTCTCGATGAGGTCAAGGGCTTCTTCGAGGTGCACCGTCAGATGGGGACCTATGCCGGCGGCGTCCATATCGAGATGACCGGCGACGACGTCACCGAATGCACCGGCGGCGTTTCCGCGGTGACCGAGGCCAATCTCAAGGATCGCTACCACACCTATTGCGACCCGCGCCTCAATGCCAGCCAGGCGCTGGAACTGGCCTTCCTCGTCGCCGAGGAGGTGCACGCCCAGCCGGCTCGCCCGGCCAAGGTGGCGGGCGTCTAGGCCGCGCTGTCGAAAAGCTGAAGGCTGCGGGGAGGGGCGTGCCGCTCCTTTTCGCGGCGCGACACGGCAAAGCGGATCGCCTGCCGCAATTCGGCGTCGGCCACCGGCTTGGTCAACACGCCCAGCGTACCCGGCACGCCGTTCCCGAGCTGCTCGGGATTGGCAGTCATGAACAGCACCGTAATGCCCCGCTCCGCCAGGTCGCGCCCGATCTGCGGGCCGGTCGGGCCGTCACGCAGGTTGATATCGACCAACGCCACGTCCGCGCGCTCGGCGAGCCGCAGGGCGCTGGTCTTGTCCGCAGCGATGCCGACGGGCGCCAGGCCCATCTCGCCAAGGACACTTTCGATATCGATCGCGACCAGGATTTCGTCTTCGACGATCAGGACGCGTTCGGCGGATTTTTGAGTAGCTGTCGGCATTTCAAATCACTTTCAGACGCCCAACCCGCGACTCAGCCATATGGTTGCAACGCCGAACGCTCCATTCGCTAAGATTGAAAACAATAGTTACCGAAACTCTTAAGCCGCTCGCGTTTCGCAAGTGCTCGCCAGCCCGACGCGCCAGCAGGGCAGGGCATTTAGGACAACATTAACCCTAATGAGCGATGAATAGGACGACGGGAGCCTGCCATGGGGGCGGCGAGCCGGAGGACACCATGTATCGTTTGGTCCCAGCCCTGACCTTGTCTGCCCTGGCGCTTCTCGCAGCCGCTCCAGCAATGGCCGCAGACTATCCCGATGGCTTCCGCATGGGTTACCCCGAAGACTACGACAACTACCAGCCGCTCGGCTTCGAGGCAGGCCTGCGCTACTGGTATTCGTGGGGCCAGCAAAAGGCCGATTTCGGCAACGGCGAGCTCAATTCCAACGACCGCGCGAGCATCGTCGAAGCCCACCTGCGCATCGATGACTATTCCACCCAGAGCTACGTGAAGGGCCTCGCCGGCTATTCCGCCGTCATCAATGGCGACTACCAGATCGGCGGCGCTGCCGGCGGGCCGATCGAGTCTGGCCGTGTCGCCTATGCCGGTGCGGATCTCGGCTGGTCACCCTTCGGCTGGGCCCCGGCCGGCAACGGCATCTACGGCTTCGTCGGCTACCAGTACTGGAATGACTCCCCCGAGATGGGCCGCGGTCCTTTCGTCGTGAGCCTCGATGGCGCCGGCAACCCCAACGCCTTCAACAGCGCCGTGAACAACCTCGACATCAACGCCCTGCGCCTCGGCCTCGCCGGCCGCATGGATTTCGGCATGTTCGACGTCACCGCCGAAGTTGCCGCCATTCCCTATGCCTGGATGTCGGGCACGCTGGGCACCGGTTCGATCGCCCCGTTCAACTACGGCGGCATCAACTATTACCAGGCTTCCTCGACCAACATTTCCGGCTTCGGCTATGGCGCCATGGGCGAACTCATGGTCGGCTTCAAGCCGGTCGAGAACATGGCGATCCGGGCCGGTGGCCGCGCCTGGTATGTCGGTGGCAATCTCGATTACACCTACGATGCCGTCTCCACGGCCGGGCATCAGGGCTTCATCGGCAAGTCCTGGGTCTCGGCCTTCCGCTACGGCCTCCTGGCGGAAATGACCTACAAGTTCTGACCTGCGCGCCCACTGCACCGCAGCCAATTCCTCCATCCGCTTGCCCTTGCCGGGGTGAGCGGATAAGTCTTTGCCGTCTTTGAAACCGGGCCGCTTTCCGTGACCGATCGTCTTCGCATCGCCCTTGCTCAGCTCAATCCCAAGGTCGGCGACCTCAAGGGCAATCTTGCCCTCGGCCGCCAGGCACTGGCCGATGCCGTCGAGGCCAGGGCCGATATCCTGATGTTCCCCGAACTCTTCCTCACCGGCTATTTCCCGGAGGATCTGTTCTTCAAGCGCCAGTTCGTGGACGACGCCATCGCCGCGGCGCGCGAGCTCATCGCCGCTACCGCCAACACCTCCGTCAGCCTCATCCTGCCCACTGTCTGGCGTGACGAGGAGGGCCTGCGTAACGCCATCGTTCTCGGTGAGAACGGCCGTGTCACCGCCCGCCGCTTCAAGCGCGAGCTGCCAAATGACGACGTCTTCTACGAGCGCCGCTATTTCGTGCCTGGCGATCTCGCCGAACCGGTGACCATCAAGGGCGTCTCCATCGGCATCCCGATCTGCGAGGACATCTGGCACGCCGAAGTCTGCGAGCACCTGGTCGACAACGGCGCCCGGCTGCTGCTCTGCCCCAATGGCTCGCCCTATTGGCGCAACAAGCAGGACACGCGCAAGGAACTGGTGCTGGCCCGCGTCAACGAAGACAATGTCCCCATGCTCTACCTCAACCAGGTCGGCGGGCAGGACGAGCTGGTCTATGACGGCGCTTCCTTCGCCATCGAGCCCGGCGGCCGGCTGGTGCTGCAGGGCAAGTCATTCGAGACCGATTTCATCGTCAGCGACTGGGCGCACACCGATAACGGCTGGCGCTGCGAGCAGGGCGAGGTCGTACCGCTCGTCTCGTCGGACGAAGCTCCCTGGCGCGCCTGCATCCTGGGCCTGCGCGACTATGTCCACAAGAACGGTTTCAAGCAGGTGGTGCTCGGTCTTTCCGGCGGCATCGACAGCGCCGTGGTTGCCGCCATGGCAGTGGATGCCTTCGGCTCCGAAAACGTCCATTGCCTGATGCTGCCCTACCGCTACACGTCCGAGGAGAGCCTGCGCGACGCCAAGGACTGCGCCGAGCGCCTGGGCGTACGCTATGACATCGTCTCGATCGGCGCTCCGGTCGATGACGCCCTTGCCGAACTCGCGCCGGTCTTCGGCAACCAGCCGCAGGACCTGACCGAAGAGAACATCCAGTCGCGCATGCGCGGCCTCATGCTCATGGCCGTCTCCAACAAGTTCGGCTCGATGCTCCTCACCACCGGCAACAAGTCGGAGATGTCGGTCGGCTACGCCACGATCTACGGCGACATGAACGGCGGCTTCAACCCGCTCAAGGACATGCTCAAGATGCAGGTCTACCGGCTGGCGCACTGGCGCAACCAGCACCTGCCGGGCGATGTGCTGGGCATGGCCGGCGAGATCATCCCGCAGGCCATCATCGACAAGGCGCCCAGCGCCGAGTTGCGCCCCAACCAGACCGACCAGGACAGCCTGCCGCCTTACCCCGTGCTCGATGCGATCCTCGAAGGGTTCGTCGAGGAGGAGTTGTCGGTCAAGGAACTGGTGGCGCGCGGCTTCGACCTCGCCACCGTCAAGCGCATCGAAAAGCTGCTCTACATCGCCGAATACAAGCGGCGGCAATCGGCGCCGGGCGTCAAGCTCACCGCCAAGGCGCTCGGCCTCGGCCGCAAATACCCCATCACCAACGGCTATCGCGACGATAGCGGGAACACTAATTGACGACCGTCCGCTATGCGCCGTCCCCCACGGGCCGGCTTCACCTCGGCAATGCCCGCCCGGCCTTGCTCAACTGGTTCTTCGCCCGCTCGCATTCGGGCACCTATATCCTGCGGATGGACGATACCGACACGGCGCGTTCGACCCGCGAATTCGCCGACGGCATCGAGACCGATCTTGCCTGGCTCGGCATCAAGCCCGATGCCCTCGTGCGTCAGTCCGATCGCACCGCGCTTTACGAAGCCGCCAAGCTCAAGCTCATCGAATCCGGCCGGCTCTATCCGGCATACGAAACGGAAGACGAACTCGACCGTCGCCGCAAGCGTGCCCGCGCCATGGGCAATCCGCCGATCTACGATCGTGCCGCGCTCAAGCTCACCGACGACGATCGCCGCAAGCTCGAAGCGGAGGGCCGCAAACCGCATTGGCGCTTCAAGCTCGACGGCAAGCCGGTGCAGTTCACCGACCTCATCAAGGGCGAGCAGACCGTCAACACCGCCTCGATGTCCGACCCGGTCCTCGTGCGCGAGGATGGCTCCTTCCTCTACACGCTTCCTTCCGTCGTCGACGATATCGACCTGGGCATCACCCACGTGATCCGCGGCGAAGACCACGTCTCGAACACCGGCACGCAGATCGAAATCTTCGAGGCGCTGGGCGGCAAGGTGCCGTTCTTCGCTCACCACAACCTGCTGACCGATGCCGAAGGGCAGGGCTTCTCCAAGCGCCTTGGCTCGCTCTCGCTGTCCGACCTGCGCGAGCGCGGCTACGAGTCCCTGGCGGTCGCCATCATGGCCTCGCTCACCGGCACGTCGCTGCCGATCGAGCCGTCGGAAAGCCTCGATGCCATCGCCGAGAAGCTCGAGCTGCGCATGATCTCGCATGGGCCGGCCCGCTTCGATCCAGCCGAACTCGACACGCTCAACGCCCGCATCCTCCACGCCATGCCCTATGAGGCTGCGCGCCCGCGGCTGGAGCACCTCGGCCTCGCCAGCGAGCCGCTATGGCTGGCCAATCGGCAGAACCTCAATCGGTTCGATGACATCGTGGAATGGGCCAAGCTCGTCACTGGCCCCGTCGAGCCTGTGATCCTGCCCGAGGATCGCGAGTTCATCGACCTGGCCCGAGACATGCTCCCGGCCGAGCCCTGGGACGAAACCACCTGGATCCTCTGGACCAACGCCCTCAAGGAAAAGACCGGGCGGAAGGGCAAGCCGCTCTTCCTGCCGCTGCGCATGGCTCTGACGGGCCGTCACGACGGCCCGGAGCTCAAGGCCCTGCTGCCTTTACTTGGGCGTAAGGCGTGTCAGGACCGACTATCCTGACGCTCTTGTTCCCGAACTGAATGACGCGGTCGCCGGCTTCCGACGGCTGCGCGGTGACGGTCGGCGCAACCGAGCCCGGGCGACGGCGGGGCAGGGGAACATCGATCAGCGTCGCCTGCGCCACCTGGATGTTGTTGGCAGCCGAGCGCGAATAGCCGCGCGGGTCGCGCAGCGGCAGCGGGAAATCCACGTCGGCAAACTCGACCATGGATCGGCCCTCCTCGCCTCCCCCTCCGCCGCCGATCGTCGCGATCGAACCCTGCGGGGCAGAGGGCTTGCAGCTCGCCGTCAGGTCCACCGTCTTGCGGTAGGCAAAGGCATAGGACATCGAGGAATAGGCCGAGCCGTCGAGATTGACCATCTGCTCGGGCTCTTGCCCGGGGTTCTTGTAGTAGAAGAGGTCGACCGGCGTGCCCGGACACGTTTCCTGGCACTGATAGGCGTCCTGGCCCAGATAGTCGGGTAGCGTGGAATAGCTGATCGGCCAGAAATAGCCGTCGCTCTTGCGCACGCAGACCGTGCGCAGCGTGCCGTAGCCCGCGCCGGTATATTCGTCCCCGATGATGTCGCCTTCGGTGAACTGTCCCTGCTGGTTGGTATAGCCGCCGAAGAGGCGATCGAAGAGGCCGCCGCGATTGGCAGTGTTCTGCTGGGTGACGGTCGCCTGCGAACCGGAATTGCAGCCGAAACGCATCATCTCCTGGAGCACCGCCTCGCGCTGCTGGGCAACGGCATTGGCTGTCTGCACCGACTCGCCAAGATTGTCGCGCAATTGGCGACCCTTGATGATCTGGCGGGCGAGCTGCTGGCATTCCCGGTTCAACTGCTGGCCGGCCTTGGCGGCCGCATTGCAGCCCGTGCGCACATAGGCGCTTTCGGCGTCCTGCAACTGCGACGCCACCATCCGCGCCTGGTCGGAATTGCTCTGCCCCTGCCGGAAAGCGCTGTTGCGCTCAAGCTGGTTGAGCTGCCGCTGCAACTGCATGCAGGCATTGGCCTGCGCATAGGCATCGGTGACGTCGAGGAGCGCGCCCCCGGCCATCGCCACGAACAGGGCGAGGAAGCGGATAGCGTTTTTCATTGAAACCTGCATGCCCGGGTGCCTATCTCCTTGCGACGGCTAGCGCTCGATTGTGCCGAATCCGCGACCCCGTTTAAGGAAACCGTGAGACAAGCACCGCACTATGCTTCCCGTGGTTAGCCCAACAGCGCCAGCCCTGTCACGTCAAAGCGCCGAGAAGTCCCCGTAATGAAGCTTGCTACCCTCCGCAACGGCCGCCCTGACGGACAACTGGCCGTGGTTTCGCGCGATCTGAAGCGCTTCGTCTCGGCCGGCAAGGTTGCTCCCAACCTCCAGGCCGCGCTCGACACCTGGGAAACCAGCGCCCCGGCACTTGCCGAGATCAGCCAGGCCCTCAATGCCGGAGGCATCGCCTCCCAGCCCTTCGACCCCGGTGAGGCGCTGGCCCCGCTGCCGCGCGCCTATTCCTGGATCGACGGTTCGGGCTACCTCAGCCACCTCGAACGGGTCCGCACCCTCGCCGGCAGCAAGGATGCCGAGCTGCAATCGGCCCGCCCGCTGCTCTACCAGGGCGGCTCCGATTCGCTCTTGGGCGCGAACGAGCCGATCCTCGTTTCGGACGATGGCCTCGCGGTCGACTTCGAGGCCGAGATCGCCGTCATCACCGGCCCGGTCCCCATGCTGCCGACCCGCTCGGAAGCCGTCGCCTCCGTCCGCCTCATCACCGTCTGTAACGACGTCTCGCTGCGCCGCCTGGTTGCAGACGACCTTCAGAATGGTTTCGGTTTCTTCCACTCCAAGCCGTCGACTTCTTTCGGTCCCGTTGTCGCCACGCCCGATGAATTCGGCTCGGCCTGGCGGGACAACAAGCTCCACCTCAAGCTGCGCATCACCGTCAATGACGCGCTCTTCGGCCGGCCCGATGCCGGTATCGACATGCATTTCGATTTCGCCGACCTCATCGCCGCTGCCGCCGGTACGCGTCGGCTCATCGCCGGTACCATCATCGGCTCGGGCACGGTCACCAACCGGCATGAGGAGGCTCCGCCCATCAAGCGCGACGGCATCGGTTTTTCCTGCATCGCCGAAGCGCGGGCCGTGGAGAAACTAAAATACGGCAAGGCCCGCACGCCGTTCCTCAAGGACGGCGATCGCGTCAGCATCGCGGTCCTCGACGCCGCGGGCGCCCCGGTCGTCGGATCGATCGACCAGCGGGTCACCATCTACCGCCGCTAGCGTCGAAACCGCTTGCTTTCCATCGCGTTCGCGGTCAAACATGCGCGCCATGAAAACCGTCAACGCAATCTGCATTACCGGCTGCATTATTATCCGCTAACCCATCGGGCGCGGCGCGGTTTTCTTCACCCCAAAATCCAGACTATCGAAGACTCCGCGCCCGCGTGAAAACCGTTCTGTGGCAGGAATTTCATGGCTTCGGCTCAAAAAACTGGACTGCGCCTCTACAATACCCTCACCCGGACCCAGCAGGACTTCGTTCCGCTCGATCCGGCCAATGTGCGCATGTATGTCTGCGGACCGACGGTCTATGATTTCGCCCATATCGGCAACGCCCGGCCAGTAATCGTCTTCGACGTGCTGTTCCGCGTGTTGCGTCATGTGTACGGCGCCGATCATGTCACCTATGTCCGCAACATCACGGACGTCGACGACAAGATCAACGCCCGCGCCGCCCGCGATTTCCCCGGCCTGCCGCTCAACGAGGCGATCCGCAAGGTCACAGAGAAGACCGCCGGCCAGTTCCGCTCCGACGTGGCCGCACTGGGCGCACTCGAGCCGAGCGTAGAGCCGCGCGCGACCGAAAACATCGATGAGATGCAGGCTCTCATCAAGGCGCTGCTCGAGCGAGAGCACGCCTATGAGGCCAGCGGCGAAGTCCTCTTCGCGGTGGAGTCCATGCCCGATTACGGCCAGCTCTCCGGTCGAAATCTGGAGGACCAGTTGGCAGGCGCCCGCGTGGCGGTGGAAAGCCACAAGCGCAACCCGGCCGACTTTGTGCTGTGGAAGCAATCGAGCGCCGAGGAACCGGGTTGGCAAAGCCCCTGGGGGCGCGGCCGTCCGGGCTGGCACATCGAGTGCTCGGCCATGAGCGAGCGCTATCTGGGCCGCACCTTCGATATCCATGGCGGCGGGCTCGACCTCATCTTCCCCCACCACGAAAACGAAATCGCCCAGTCGCGTTGCGCCCACGGCACCCACGCCATGGCCAATGTCTGGATGCATAACGGCTTCGTGCAGGTGGAAGGGCAGAAGATGTCCAAGAGCCTGGGCAACTTCATCACCATCCACGACCTGCTGGCGACCGATAAGTTCGGCGGCCGCAAATGGCCGGGTGAAGTCCTGCGCCTCGCCATGCTCATGACCCACTACCGCGAGCCCATCGACTTCTCGGTCGCGCGGCTGGAAGAGGCGACCCAGCTCCTCGAAAAGTGGGAGCGCTTCGCCAAGGGCCACGCACCTGCGGGTGACATCGACGCCGAAGCACTTGCGCATCTGGGCGACGACCTCGACACGCCAGGCGCCATACGTCGCATGCACCGTCTGATCGTGGACGATGCTCAACCGGCCGCCGGCCTCGCCATCGCCGACCTCCTCGGCATCAAGGTGCTGCGCGAGGCGGTGGTGGATGCTGGTACCGAAGCCTTGGTCGCCGCTCGGCTTGAAGCACTCAACACCAGGAACTTCGCAGAAGCCGACCGCATCCGCACCGAACTGGTCGGGCAGGGGGTCCAGTTGATGGACTACAAGGACCCCGAAACCGGCGAGCGTCGGACGAAGTGGGAAGTGAAGCGGTGATGGTACGCAATGGCTCGGAGGACGGGATGCCGGAGGGGTGGAGCGATCGATCCCCCTCATCCGGTCCTTCGGACCACCTTCTCCCACAAGGGGAGAAGGACGAGGGGCATGCTGAACGCGCCGCGAACGCGGGCTCACCCTCGCCCCTTGTGGGAGAGGGTGCCCGAAGGGCGGGTGAGGGGGGCGGGCCGCCAGCGCCGCGCCATGAGGAAACCCACCAGCCGGTCAGCCCACGCTTGCGCGGCATCGCACGAAAGCTGAGGCGCAACTCCACCGAAGCGGAAAAGCTGCTCTGGGAATTGCTGCGCAACCGACGCTTGGCGGCCTTCAAGTTTCGCCGTCAGGTTCCGATAGGTCAATTCGTCACTGACTTTGCTTGCTTTGACGCCATGCTGATCATCGAACTGGATGGCAGCCAGCACTTCGAAAGCCAGCGGGACGCCGCGCGGGATGACGAGCTGCGCCGCCGCGGCTTCCACATCCTCCGCATCTGGAACAACGACCTCGCCGCGCCCGATATCGTGCTCGACGCCATCTGGCACGCTCTCCACAGGAGCACCCTGCAATGACCGTCATCATTGATCACGTCGGCCTTTCGGCCACCGATTTCGAGAAGTCCAAGGCCTTCTACACCGAGGCGCTCGGCACGCTGGGTATCAAGTTGCTTGCCGACTGGACCTTCGGCGACAGCCGTATCGCCGGCTTCGGCATCGATCGGGCGACGTTCTGGCTGCACTCGGGCAAGAAGGTCCGCGGCGAAGCGCATCTGGCGTTCCGGGCGCGCAGCCACGCCGAAGTCAACGCCTTCTATTCGGTGGCGCTCTCCATGGGCGGCACGGATAACGGTGCGCCCGGCCCGCGACCGCACTACCACGCCAATTACTACGGCGCTTTCGTGCTCGATCCCGACGGACACAACATCGAGGCCTGTTGCCATGAGCCAGAATGAGTTGACCGGCGGCTGCCAATGCGGCGCGGTGCGTTTTCGCGCCGAAAGCCTTGGGCGACCCTCCATCTGCCATTGCCGCATGTGCCAGAAGGCCTTTGGCAGCTTCTTCGGGCCGCTGGTGACCGGCCACGGTGTGGTCTGGACACGAGGCCAGCCAAAGCTCTTCCGCAGCTCGAACCTTGCCAACCGCGGCTTCTGCGCCGATTGCGGCACACCGCTGACCTATCAGGCCGACGGGCACGAGCTCGAACTGGCCATCGGGGCGCTGGACCATCCCGAACTGGCTGCTCCGACCATCCAGGTAAACCCCGCAGACAGGCTTCCCTATTTCGAAGGCCTGGCCAACCTGCCCATGCAGCAGCGGTCCGCGGAGCGCGAACCCTTCTATGCGGCAGTGGTCAGCTACCAGCACCCCGACCACGATACGACACGTTCCGGAGACAGCGCATGAGCGAGAGTTTTTCCGGCGGCTGCCAGTGCGGCGCCGTCCGTTTCCGGGTCGAGGGCCCGGTCAATCACGCCTCGATCTGCAATTGCCGTATGTGCCAGAAGGCATTCGGCAATCTCATGGCCCCGTTTGCCAGCTTCAAGGCGCCCGTCGAATGGACGCGTGGCCGCCCGACGCTGTTCCGTAGCTCTCAAGCCGTCCAGCGCGGCTTCTGCAACAAGTGCGGCACACCGCTGACCTACCAGGTCGGCGAGGGCAATCCGGCGCTTGCCATTGGCGCCTTCGACCGGGTCAACGACATCGTGCCGACCATCGAATTCGCCCGTGAAAACCGGCACCCGGTGCTCGACAACCTCGACGGCCTCATTCCCGAAGATCTCGGTTCGACCGACGAGGAGCGCAACATGCTGGCGATCCTCCGTTCGTTCCAGCATCCCGACCGCGACACCGACAACTGGCAGCCGCAAGGCTGAGAGCTGATGACAAAAGAACGCCTGTATCTCTTCGACACCACACTTCGCGATGGCGCCCAGACCGCCGGCATCGAGTTCTCGCTCGAGGACAAGATCTCGGTGACGGCCCTGCTTGAGGAACTCGGGGTCGATTACATCGAGGGCGGCTATCCCGGCGCCAACGTGGTGGATACGGAGTTCTTTTCCGAAAAACGCACTCGTCGCGCCACGTTCACTGCCTTCGGCATGACCAAGCGGGCAGGGCGCTCAGTCGGCAACGACCCGGGCGTGCAGGCGCTGCTCAATTCGCAGGCGCAGGCCACCTGCTTCGTCGCCAAGGCCTGGGACCAGCAGGTCATCCTCGCGCTGGGCATTTCACCCGAGGACAATCTCAAGGGCCTCACCGAAACCATCGAGGCAGGCCTCGCAGCCGGCAAGGAAGTGCTGGTCGATGCCGAGCATTTCTTCGATGGATACAAGGCCAATCCGCAATATGCCTCGCTCTTCGTCGAAACCGCGCTGGCGGCCGGCGCCCGTTGGGTGGTGCTGTGCGACACCAATGGCGGCACCATGCCCTTCGAGATCGAGGAGATCGTCAAGGCGCTGCCGGTAGATCATGCCCGCCTGGGTATCCACGCCCACGATGACACCGGCCAGGCCGTCGCCAACACGCTGGCGGCCGTTCGCGCCGGCGTGCGGCACATCCAGGGAACGCTCAACGGCATCGGCGAACGCTGCGGCAACGCCAACCTCATGACCATCATCCCCACGCTCGCGCTCAAGCCCGGCTTTGCCGATCGGTTCGAGCTGGGGATCGATGCGGCGCGCCTGCAGAACATCACCCGCATTTCGCGGACATTTGATGAGCTTCTCAATCGCGCGCCCAGCCGTCAGGCGCCCTATGTCGGCGCGTCGGCCTTCGCCACCAAGGCAGGCATTCACGCTTCGGCACTGGCCAAGGACCCATCCACCTATGAGCACGTGCCGCCCGAAGCGGTCGGCAACGAGCGCTCGGTGATGGTTTCCCAGCAGGCGGGCAAATCCAACCTGCTGATCACGCTCAAGCGCCACGGCATCGAGATCGGCAAGGACGATCCGCGGCTCGATACGCTCCTGCGCCACGTCAAGGAGCGCGAGGCTCGCGGTTATTCCTACGACGGCGCCGATGCGTCTTTCGTGTTGCTAGCGCGCAAGACGCTGGGAATGCTGCCAGAATTCTTCGATGTCGAGAACTACCGCACGAGCGTCGAGCGCCGGCACAATTCGCGCGGCGAGCAGATCGCGGTGACCGAGGCCATCGTCAAGATCCGGGTCGATGATGACCTGCTCATGTCGGTGGCCGAAGGTAATGGCCCGATCAACGCGCTCGACCTCGCCTTGCGCAAGGACCTCGGCAAGTATTCCGACAAGATCGGCGACCTCGAGCTCGTCGATTTCAAGGTGCGTATCCTGGACGGCGGCACGGGCGCGGTCACCCGTGTACTGGTGGAAAGCAGGGATGGAAGCGGGGAGCGCTGGTACACCGTCGGCGTGTCCCCCAACATCATTGATGCCTCATTTGAGGCGTTATATGAGTCAATCACCTATAAACTGTTGAAAACCGAGGAGCCGGCCCAGTTTCCGGCGTAATCGGACTTTCGCGACAACCCGGTTTGTAGGCGCATTTGCGCCTGCGAACCCCTTGGAGGCTAAACTGGCCGAGACCACCCCGAAACGTCCCCTTGCCGTCACCGTCGGTGCGGCAGTCGCCACGTTGGTCATTATTGCGGGGGTTCTGACAGGCCCCACGCTCCTTAGCTGCTCCGGCAGCCCCGAAGGTTTCGGCGCCTGTGTCTCCGGCAAGCTCTCCGATGTCGGCATCCTGCCCAAGCCCGCTCCCGTGGCCGTTGCGGAAACCACCGCACCCGCCACGACGCCCGAGCCCGCAGCTCAAACTGCCACGCCCGAAACGACGCAACCGGCGGCCACCTATCCCGACATCATCACCCCCACTTTCGGCCTGCTGCGCGCCGAGCCGAATGGCTCCGTGGTTATCGCCGGTAGCGGCAAGCCCGGCACCGAGGTCGAGGTCTTCTCCAACGACGCTTCGATCGGCAAGACCAAGGTCGAAACGAGCGGCGACTGGGTGCTCGTCCCCGAAAAGCCGCTGCCCGGCGGCGGCGTGGAACTGACGGTCGGCGAAGCCGGCTCCAAGGAGCGCTCCGGCCAATCCTTCGTCGTCGTGATCGATCCGTCCCACAAGAACGAACCGCTGGTCGTGGCCAGCGTGCCAGGCAAGGCCAGCGAAGTGCTGCAGGGGCTGGCAAAGCCCTCCACCGAGCAACCGATGCAGGTTGCGACCGCCGAGGAGCCCAAGACGGCAACCCCAACGTCTGACGCAAACGCCCCCGTCACCGTTACCGAAACACCCGCTGCTGCGCCCGCCGCAGAGCAGCCCGCTGCTACGGTTGAAGCGCCTGCGAACAACGCCACCAACACTGCCGCTCCTGCTCAAAGCAATTCTGCGGCCACCACGGCCACCGAAGCGCAGAACGCTCCGGCTGCGGCTCCCGCCGCAACGCCAGCTGAACCCGCCACTCCGGCCGCGACGGAAACCGCTACCGCCGAGCAGCCTGCCCAACCGCAGGTGCCCGCAACGCAGCCCGCCGCCAATGGCGACGAACAGCAGGTCGCCGCGGCAGAGGCGCCGGCCGCTACTCCGGCGACCCCGTCCGAGCAGGCGCCCGCGCAACTCCTGGCACCGCCGACGATCGACGCCATCGAGATCGACGGCACCCATAACTTCTTCGCCGGTGCGGGCCCTGATGGCGCGACCGTCCGCCTCTATGTGGATGACAAGTTCGTCGCTGACAGCATCGTGCGCGGCGGACGCTGGCTGGTCGAGACGACGCAGAATGTTCTGACCAAATCCGCTCAACTGGTCCGCGTCGACCTGCTGCGTCCGGGCACATCGGAAGTGGCCGCGCGTGCCGAAGTGAACTTCGAAGTGCAGCTGCCAGGAGCGGAAGCTCCGGTGGCCGTTGCTCAGGCCGAAGCACCGGCTGCCACGCCTCCTGCCGCCGAACCCGCGACGCCGTCGACCACCGAGGCGCCCGCGACGGCTACAGCGCCGGCCGAACAATCTGCCAACACTCCGGCTTCAGTGCCCGAGACGCCGGCACCCGCGCAAGCTGCCGAAGCTGCCACCCAGCCGCAGGCGCCCGCCGCACCCACGCAGTCGAATGTTCCGACCATGGTGGCTGTGCCCGTCGGCAACGATCCTGAAGCCCAGCGCTTTGCCTCGGGCAAGGCCATCATTCGATCGGGTGACAACCTCTGGACGATCGCCCGCCGCGTCTACGGCCAGGGCATCAAGTACACGACGATCTACGAGGCCAACACCACGCAGATCCGTGACCCGCACTGGATCTATCCGGGCCAGGTCTTCTCCCTGCCCGAAGACAAGCAGTAGGCAATACGCGCAGCGGACGTGCGCGGCGCCCGTCCGGCACTTTCTCTTCCCCGGCCCTATGTCGGGGAAGAAGACTTTCCATGATGCCAGCCGCATCCCGCCCTCATTTGGGGGAATCGCACACTTTGGTATAGTTCTAACTTGCGAATGCGAGTGCCTTCTTCTATCGTAATTTAACGATGAAAAATCCGATCATGCAGGACGACGATCTGGCCGCCATGCTTCGCGCGCTGGGACACCCGGTGCGGCTTTCGATTTTGCGCATCCTCGGCGCGCAGAACGATTGCTGCTGCACGGATGTTACGCAATGCCTGCCGCTGGCCCAGTCCACCGTATCCCAGCACATCAAGGTGCTGCTCGATGCCGGACTGATCGAGCGCCAGGCCAAGGGTACGCGTAACTGCTACTCGCTCCGCACTGATCGGCTCGATGCTCTCAACTCCGCCTGCGGAGGCCTGTTCTCGGGTCTCAGCCAGGCCCCGCAACGGTTGCCGGAAGCGGTCTGATGTCTTCTCCTGAAATGTCGCAAAAGAAGCCCCGGGTCAGTGCCGAGGAGGGCTCGCTGCTCTCTACGGTCAGGAATCTGTGGGGATATATGTGGCCGGAAGGCCGCCCCGATCTGAAGACGCGGGTGGTGCTGGCCATCGCCGCGCTGCTGGTATCGAAGGTCGCCACCACGCTCGCGCCCTTCGCTTACAAGGGCATCATCGATACCCTGGGGCAGACCGGCGGCAACCAGGCGCTGATCATGGGCATCGCCGTGCCCATCGTGCTGGTGGTCGCCTTTGGCGTTGCCAATGTGGTGGATGCCGGCTTCCAGCAATTACGCGACGTGCTGTTCGCCAGCGTTGGCCAGAACGCCGTCCGCACGCTGGCCTTCCAGACCTTCAATCACCTCCACCGCCTCTCGCTGCGCTTCCATCTGCAGCGGCGCACCGGCGGGCTGTCGCGCGTCATCGAGCGCGGCACGAAGGGCATCGAAACCATCGTCCGTTTCACGATGCTCAACACGGCGCCGACCCTGGTCGAGTTCGTGATTGTCGGCGTGGTCTTCATCTCGATCTTCGGCATCAGCTATCTTGGCGTCCTGATCGTCACGATCTGGCTCTACCTCTGGTTCACCATCAAGGCGAGCAACTGGCGTATCGCCATCCGCCGCGACATGAACAACTCGGATACCGACGCCAACTCGAAGGCGATCGATAGCCTGCTCAACTTCGAGACGGTCAAGTATTTCAACAACGAGGACCTCGAAGCGCGCCGGTTCGACGCTTCGATGGCCACCTATGAGCGCTCGGCCATCCGTATCTGGAACTCGCTGGGTGTGCTCAATTTCGGCCAGGCAGTGATCTTCTATGTCGGCCTCACCATCATGTCGGCCATGTCGATCGTGGGCGTGCTGAACGGTCGCCTGACGCTGGGCGACTTCGTCCTGCTCAACACCTTCCTCATGCAGATCTATCGGCCACTTAACATGATCGGCTTCGTCTACCGCGAAATCCGCCAGGGCCTGACGGATATCGAGGAGATGTTCAAGCTGCTCGACCAGGATCCGGAGATCGTCGACAAGCCCGGCGCTACCCCGCTCAAGATTACGGGTCCGGTGATCCGCTTCGATGACGTCCACTTCCAGTATGATCCCGACCGCCCGATCCTCAAGGGCGTGAGCTTCGAAGTGCCCGCCGGCAAGACTATCGCGGTGGTGGGCCCATCGGGTGCCGGCAAGTCCACGATTTCGCGACTGCTCTATCGGTTCTACGATGTCTCCAGCGGCTCGGTGACCATCGACGCGCAGGATGTCCGCGATATCACGCAGAACTCGCTTCGTTCGGCCATCGGCATGGTGCCGCAGGATACAGTGCTCTTCAACGACACCATCGCCTACAACATCCGCTACGGCCGCCCCGACGCGACCGATGAGGAGGTGCACGAGGCTGCGCGCATGGCCCAGATCGGCGAGTTCATCGAGTCGCTGCCTCGCGGCTACGACACGCCCGTCGGCGAACGCGGCCTCAAGCTCTCAGGCGGCGAGAAGCAGCGCGTGGCCATCGCCCGTACCATCCTCAAGGCGCCGCCGATCCTGGTGCTGGATGAGGCGACTTCTGCCCTCGATACCAAGACCGAACGCGACATTCAGTCTGCGCTCGATGCGGTTTCCAAGAACCGCACTACGGTGGTTATCGCCCACCGGCTCTCGACCGTCATCAATGCCGATGAGATCATCGTGCTGCGCGACGGTCAGATCGCCGAGCGCGGCCGCCATCCCGACCTGCTGATGCGTGACGGCCTCTACGCCCAGATGTGGAACCGCCAGCGCGAAGCGACCGAAGCAGAGGAACATCTGCGCGCGGTGCAGGACGACAAGGACGGGTTCCTCGGGCGGAGTTCCTCGGCCGAGAACGAGCCGGCGGAGTAAGAAGCGGAGCGGGCGGGACTGGTGCCGGCCCGCACTCGATACACTTTCCCCGGCGAAGGCCCGGGGATCAGACGACGGCCCAGCGCATGTTGCACGATCTTCTAGGCCTTTGCCGGACGGGAGAGATTTGAGCAACACCCCCCTGGCGGCGCGCAACGCGCGCTGCGCACCGCCGCCGGAGCGTGCCCCCTTACGCCGCAGCCTTTCGCGAAAACAGCTCGCCCCCATTCACGATCACAATCCCCGCCAGCACCAGCAGCGCCCCGATGGCGAATGAGGGATCGATCGGATCGTGTAGCACGATCACGGCGCTGGCCACGCCGAAGAGCGGGGTCATGAAGGAGAGGATGCCCAGGCGTGTGGCGAGGTAGCGCTTGAGGAGCCAGAACCAGACGAGGAACGTCAGCAGCGTCACCACCACCGACTGAAAGCCGAGGCTCGCGATGGCAACCGGCGTGAATTCGACATGGGTTGCGCCCGTCACAACGGCGATGATCAGCATGAGAATGGTCGCGACCGCGACCTGGTAGAAGAGTGTCTTGGCGGCAGGCGCCTCCGAGATGCGGCTATTGCGAATGACCACGGTCGTAAAGCCCCATGATGCCCCGCCCAGCAGCGCCAGGAAGTCGCCGAAGAGCACGTTGCTGGCCTCTCCGCCTACGCCGCCATTGCCGACAAAGGCAATCCCCACACCGATAAAGGCGACGAGCACACCCAGCCATTGAAAGCGAGACATACGCTCCTCGGGCAGGCGCAGGTGAAGCCCAAGCGCGGCCCAGATCGGCGAGGTGTAGACGAATACCGACACATGCGAGGCATAGGTATAGTTGAGCGCCCAGGCGATGAAGAGGAACTCGAGCGTGAAGAGCACGCCGATGCCGATGCCCGGCGCGAGTGAGCCGTCGCGGAACTGGCCGAGACCATCCTTGGCGACGAGGTAGATTCCAAGCACCACCGCCGTGAAGCCGGAGCGGATGGCGATCTGCATCACTGTGGTGACATCGGGCGCCGCCAGCTTGATGGCCACCTGCTGGAAGCCCCAGCATAGGCACAGCACGAGCATGATGCCGAAGGCCGTGGCGTCGAGTGGCCGGCGGACTGCTTTGATTTGCATAGAAGGACTCGGAACTGACGAGAGGTCCGCACCATCTGCCGGAGGGCAGGGGAGAGCAACCGCAAATTTGGCGATAGCTGCCGTGAAAAACACGAAAGGGCCCGCATCGCTGCGGGCCCTTTCTCATGTTCTGCGGATTGCCTTACTCGGCGGCATCCTGGCGGGACACGATGGTCACGCCGTCCTTTTCGGTTTCGACCAGGCCGTTGCCATCGGTACGGATGTACTTCTTGGCGCTGTCGGCATCCGGCGGTATCTCCACCGCCACGCCTTCCGGCGTTTCCGCAACCTCGCGGCGGCGGAAGGGCGAGAGCAGGGCGCCGAAGCCACGGCCGATGAGCGTACCCACCCAGCCGAGCTGGTGCTTGATCACGTGCGGGGCCGTGATCATGGTCGGAACCATGATCAGGGTCAGGGCCGTCGAGAAGAACAGGCCCGAGACCAGCGCGGCCGACAGGTGCACGAACCACGAACCGGCGAGGCCACCCACCACGATTTCGCGGCGGATGAAGTCGAACTCGATGTTGAGCGCCATCGGGATGACGCCCAGCGCCGTCACGGTCGCGGTCAGCAGCACCGGACGCACGCGCTGTGCGGCCGTGAGCAGCATGGCCTTGACCGGCTCGACGTCATCGTCGCGACGGTAGTGGTTGTAGGTGTCGATCAGCACGATGCCGTTCTTCACCACGATACCTGCCAGGGCCACGATACCCAGGCCCGTCATGATCGCCGAGAAGCTCATGCCGGTCACCAGCATGCCTAGCAGCACGCCTGCGAGAGACATGATCACCGTCGAGAGTGTCACCAGCACCTGGTAGAAGCTGTTGTACTCAAGCAGCAGCACGAAGAAGATCAGGAACATCGCCATGCCGAATGCCTGCACGATGAAGGCATTGGTATCGCCGATCTGCTCTTCCGCACCGCCATAGGCGATGTTGATGGTCGAGGGCCATTCCTGCTTGGCCTGCCAGGCCTTGAGTTCCTCGATCTTCTGGTCGGTCGCCACGCCCGGCAGCAGGTTGGCAGCCACGTTCATCACGTAGACGCCATTGCGACGCTGGATGTTGGCGACCTTCGGCACGGCCTTGCGCTCGATGAAGTTCGAGACAGGGACGAGACCGGCAGTGGTCATGATGCGCAGGTTGTCGAGGGTATCGAAGGTGCGCTCGTCCTGCGGCAGGCGAACGCGGATATCGAGTTCGTCGGTCGCATCATCCGGACGGTACGTGCCCAGCTTCACGCCGGAAGTCACGAGCTGGACATAGGGCGAGAGCTCACGCACGCCGATGCCGTACTTGGCAGCTTCCGCACGATCGATCGTCACTTCCCAGTCGATACCGGGGGAGGGGCGGCCGTCTTCGACGTCCACCGTGTCGCCCAGGTCGTTCTCGATGAAGTTGCGCAACTTGGCAACCGCAGGAGCGAGGTCGGCATAGTTGGTGCTTTCGACGCGCAGGTTGATGGCCTTGCCTGCCGGCGGGCCGTTTTCCTGGGCGGCGATCTGTACCTGCAGACCCGGGATGTCCTTGGTGCGCTCACGGATATTGGAAAAGATCTCCTCAGCCTTGACGCGGTCGTTCCACGGCAGAAGCTGCAGGTTGAACTGGCCGATCGTATCCGGCGGGGCGCTCGAACCCATCATGTTCCCGCCCGAACCGGCGAAGGTCATGATGGAGTCCTGGATGCCCGGAACCTGAAGGATCTGCGTCTCGACTTCCACCAGCAGGTCACGGATCTCGACGGGCGAGTAGTTGCCGCGAGCGATGACGTTGACCGTGCCGAATTCCGGTTCGGACGCCGGGAAGGCTTCCATGCCGGTGGGGTGGGTGATGTAGAGGCCGAAGATCACCGCGATGATGCCCAGGCCCACTGGCAGGGTAATCAGCGGGTAGTGCAGCAGCACCGAGAGCAGGCGCACGTAGTGACCGGAGAAGCCGCGAACCTTCTTGAGGTCGAACTTGTCCGGATACATGACGATATCGGCGGCTTCCTTCTCTTCTTCATCGATATGGGCACGGGCGATGATGCCGCCGATGACCGGCATGAAGATGAGGGCAGAGACCAGCGAGGCCACCATGACCACGATCACGATGATCGGCAGGTAGCTCATGAACTTGCCGATGATGCCCGGCCAGAAGAGCAGAGGAATGAACGCGCCGAGCGTCGTGAAGGTGGCCGAAACCACCGGCACGAACATCTTGCGCGCGGCCATGATGAAGGCTTCCTTCTTGTCGTAGCCTTCGGCGAGCTTTCGTTCCGCGTATTCCACGACCACGATCGGGTCGTCCACGAGCACGCCCACTGCCAGCACAAGGCCGAACATGATCATCATGTTGACGGTCATGCCCATGAGCTGGACGACGAGGAAGGCGATCATGAACGAGATCGGGATCGAGGTGCCGATCATGATGGCAGGGCGGATACCGAGGGTCGCCACGCAGGTGATCATCACCAGCGCAACGGCGGTGAGCACGGCCGCTTCAAGCGAGCGGTAGAGGCTTTTGGTCGAGTCGGCCTGGTCCACCAGGAACGAGTGCTCGATGCCATCCGGCCAGCTGGCCGTGAACTCGGACGTAACCTTGCGGACTTCGTCGGAGATCGAGATGACGTTAGTGCCGAGCTTCTTGACCACGCCCAGGGTGATGGCCGGCTGGCCGTTCACATGGGCATATTCGGTCGCGTCCTTGAAGGTGCGCTGGACCGTGGCCACGTCGCCGAACGTCACGACGGTATTGCCGTCGGTCTTGAGCGGCAGCGAGTAGACGTCGGCGGCATTGGTGATGAGGCCGGGCACTTCAACGTTGAAGGCACCCTTGCCGGTGTCGAGCGTGCCGCCAGGCACGACCATGTTGTTCTTGGCCAGCGCGTCCATGAGCTGGGCGGCGGTTAGACCATAGGCTTCGAGCCGATTGGTGTCGATGGTGACGGCAAGCATCTCATCACGTGCACCCGAAATGGTGACGCTCTGCACGTCCGGAATTTCTTCCAGGCGCTTCTTGAGATCCTTGGCCTTCTCGACGAGGGCGCGCTCGGGCACCGAGCCGTAGAGCGCGACCGACAGCGACGGCATGCCCGAGAACGAAATCTCGGTCACGGTCGGGGTGGTTGCATCGGTCGGCAGGTCGCCGGTCACGCCGTCGAGCTTGGCGCGGATGTCGGCAAGGGCTTTGTCCTTGTCGGCATTCACGTTGAACTCGAGGAAGACCGAGGCATGGCCGGTGGTCGAGGTCGTTGAATAGTTCTCGAGACCGTCGAGGTCCTTGATGCGGTCTTCGATAGGCTTGGCCAGCAGGCGCTCGGCGTCATAGGGCGAAACGCCGGTCTGGCTTACCGAAACGTAGAAGTAGGGGATATCGATGGCCGGGAAGCTTTCCTTCGGCAGCGACGTATAGGCGCCGAAGCCCGCGATCATGAGCAACGCCATGATCGTCAGGACTACTCGCGGCATCCGAAGGATGCGTTCGATGAAATCAAGCATGATTAAGCCCCATCAGCCTTGCTGGCGTTCACGGTCTGCCCGGTCTGGACGAATTCCTGCCCGACAGTGATGACATCCAGCGTCGCGGGCAGGCCCGTGACCAGAACGCCATCGCGTGTATCGCTAATGATGGTGACCGGGAAGAAGGCCACCTTGTCGTTCTCGACGGCGCGCACGCCAAGCGTGCCTTCGTCGTCAAGGGTCAGCACAGACTGCGGCAACAGTTGAGCTGCGGCGGAGCCGAGATTGACGGTCGCCGATGCGGTCAGGCCAGCCTGGAGCGAGCCATCGGCATTGGGGATCTCGATCTCGATCGGGAACGAGCGGGTAGCAGCATCGGCTACCGAGGCGATGAAGCTGACCTTGCCCTCAGCGGTCTTGCCGGTGACGGTCGAAACCGTGGCGGGCAGGCCGAGGCGGGCATAGCCGATCCGGGCTTCCGGCACGTTGCCTGTGAAGAGGATCGGGTCCATCTGGACGATCGTGGCGCAGGGCGCACCGGCAGAGAGCATGGAGCCAACAGTGGTCAGCGGATCCTGCACGATGCCGCCGCTCTTGGCCCGGATTTCCGTGCGGTCGAGTTCGGCCTTGGCCTGGTCGACGGCCGCCTGGGCGGCCTTGAGCGAAGCCTCGACGCCAACCAGGGTGTTGGAGGCGGCGGAGCCCTTGTTCACCAGCGCCTGCGTGCTGGTATAGGCCGTCTGCGCCTGCGCGAGCGAAGCCTCGGCCTGCGCCACGGCCGCCTGGCGGGTGCCCTGGTCGAGAGTGCAGAGAAGATCGCCGGTCTTGACCGCCTGGCCCTTGGACACGGCAACCGAAGCCACGATGCCGGTGGTTTCGGCAGCAGCGGTCACGGTGGCCTTGGCCTTGGTCTGGCCGCGAAGCGGAACTTCGATCGGCATGTCCTTGGCGGTGAAGGTCTGGATGCGCACCGAGCGGGCCGGCGCGGTTTCACCCTGGGTCTTTTCCTGCCGCTGGGCGATGGTCAGGGCAGGGTCGACGTCGGTGTGGTGCTCGGGTTCGGAGAGTACGCCCGAAGTTTCGAGCGCAGTCTTGACCGGGCCTTCCTTGCCGCCATCAACGAGTTCAACGATATGGCGTTCGCCATTGCCCGGACCCTGGCCGCCCTGAATGAGCGTCCCGGTAGAGAGCCATGCGCCTGCCGCCAATATGATCAGGAAGGCTACGCCGTAAGAAAAAAATGCACGCATAATCTAAAAAACCCCCGCTATTCTGCCGCTTCTGCGGCCTCGGTGTCAGGGCGCGCCATCGCGATTAGCTCGCGCATATGGGAAGCCATATGCTGCTGCGCAACCTCCATCACCGATAATCCGTAACGAACCACCCAGGCGTCTGCGGCGCTGAGCGGCTGGTGAGACTGGAGGACGTCCTCCAGCTTTTTCTTGTCTTCACCCATCTTGTTCAGCTGCTCGTTGAGCCGGGTCTCGACCAGGCTGGCCGGCAGCAGATGCGCGTAGCGCGCGAAGAGGAGGAAGGGCGAACGGTAGACATCTTCGCCAAGCGGTTCGAACAGCGACGCGACGAAGGCGCGCCGGCCGGCTTCCGTGATGGCGTAGATTTTCTTGGCCGGCTTGCCGTCCTGCGGCTCGACACGGCTGGTGACCAGGCCTTCGGCTTCCATCTTGGCGAGCGCAGGGTAAATCGAGCCGAAGCTCGCTTCCACGAAATAGGCGCACTCGCCCTCCACCGTCATCCGGCGAATCTCGTATCCCGTCGCTTCGCCCTCATAGAGGATCGAAAGGCAGACCGTTCTGACATTCATGTGGCTGGTCTCCGGCGAACATTATGCTCGCCAAGTATATGGCGGCCGTATATATGCCGAACGAGTATATGGCAAGCTTGCTGAGAGTCGGAAGGCGCGCGACCGGTTAACGCAGTCTTGTGGGCTTGTAGGCGGGTCGCGGATACAAAGGCGTTTACAGACAACGCCTTACTGGAACCTTAGTCGGGAAGCTGCAAATCCGCTACATCCCGCATTTGCATGGCTGCCTTGCGCGCAAGGTCTGGACTGCTGGCTGCCACGAAGAACGGATTAATAAACCCATTTGCGGCTTTTCCATAGCGAAGCGGTTGTTCGTCGAGCGTGATGACCACGCCGCCGGCCCCCTCCAGAACAGCCTGGCCGGCCGCGGTATCCCACTCGGATGTAGGCGTGAAGCGCGGATAGAGTTGCGCATCGCCACGCGCCAGCAGGCAGAACTTGAGCGATGAGCCGACCGACACGTCGCTTTCTACCTTGAGCGCATCGATCAGGCTGGCTAGCGCCCTGTGTCCGTGCGAGCGGCTGGCGACCACGCGCATCGGCGCACCACAATCGACATGGATCGCCACCCGCTCCTCGGCGCGGCCATCGACGATGCGGCAGGCAAAGGCCCCAGCCTTGCTTCCCGCGAAGCATTCGCCGGTCGCCGGCGCGAGCACGACGCCGAGCGTTGGCGCACCGTGTTCCACCAGCGCGATATTGACGGTGAACTCGCCATTGCGCTTGACGAATTCCTTCGTGCCGTCGAGCGGATCGACCACGAAGAATCGATCGCCAAGGACGGGAATGCGTCCCGCGGCGGCACTCTCTTCCGCCAGCACCGGAATACCTGTTGGTGCCAGCATGCGCAGGATCACGGCCTCGGCCGCGGCATCGGCCTGGGTGACCGGTGAACCGTCCGATTTTTCGATGACCTCGAACGGACGGCTATAGACATCGTTGATCACGCGCGCGGCGGCGATCGACGCATCGAGCATGAGTTCGAGAAGGTCGGTCATGGTGTTCAGCGGCCGATCTCGATATCGAGCCCGAGATCGAGCGGGCGAGCAGACATGGTAATCTGGCTGGTCGAAATATAGTCGACACCGGTCGCCGCAATCGCCTTGAGGCGCTCCAGCTTGACGCCGCCGGAAGCCTCCAGCGTTGCGCGGCCTGCCGTGAGCTCGACTGCCTTGCGCAATGTCGCATCGTCCATGTTGTCGAGGAGAACGATTTTGGCGCCAGCTGCCAAAGCCTCCTCCAGCTGCTCGAGCGTTTCGACTTCGATCTCGATGGCGACCAGATGTCCCGCAAAGGCGCGCGCAGCCTTGAATGCCGCCGTCACACCACCGGCGACGGCGATATGGTTGTCCTTGATGAGTATCGCGTCATCGAGCGCATAGCGGTGGTTGACGCCCCCGCCGCAGCGCACGGCGTATTTCTCGAAAGCGCGCAGCCCCGGCGTGGTCTTGCGCGTGTCGCAGATGCGCGTGCTGGTGCCTTCCAGCTCACGGGCATAGATGCGTGTGAGAGTTGCGATGCCGCTGAGGTGGTTGATGAAATTGAGCGCTACGCGCTCGGCCATCATCATCAGTCGGGCATTGCCCCATACGCGCGCCACCACGGTACCGGCTTCTACTGTGTCGCCATCCGCCACCGACGCTTCGAAAGTGAGGCCGTCGCCGATCAGCCGGAACGCCGCAGCGGGCAGGGCAAGACCCGCGATCACGCCGGCTTCGCGCACCGAGAGCACTGCTGCCGCTGTCGCCTGTGGAGGAAGCGTTGCCTGGCTGGTCAGATCGCCTGCCAATCCCAGGTCTTCCTCGAGCGCGGAGAGGACTGCCTTGTCGACCAACGGTCGGGGCAGTTCAGCCACCGGTGAAGTGATGATATGCATGTCCCGCCTCCCGGCACGTTGGCGTCGGTTTACGCGCGCACGCGCGTACTGACAAGACGTCGCTGCCTAGCTACGAGTCTTCGCTGGCGGTGCGATCGAGCCGCGCGGCACCAGCGGGCATTCCATCTTGATCTTGCGAGCGCTGGTGTCGCCGGCCCTTCGATCGAGCAATGCGCCCACGGCCCAGCGAGCCATTTCATCGTGCGGCAGGATCACCGTCGAAAGCGGTGGCTGAGCATAGGAGGCGAGGTCTTCGTCGTCGAACCCGACGATGGAAATATCGTCTGGCACTCGCAGTCCCTTTGCCCGAACCGCATCATAGGCGCCGATCGCCATACGGTCGTTGAAGCAGAAGATCGCCGTCGGCGGGTTGTCGAGTTCGAGCAGCTTCGTGGTGAGTTCGCGCCCGCCGTTGACCGTCCAGCCCCCCGTAACCAGCAGGTCGGGATCGACGGCGACATCCCAGGTCGTCAAGGCCTGGCGGTAACCCTGCGCGCGTGCGCGTGCCGCCTCGATCCACTGCTCACCCGCGAGGTGCGCGATCCGCCGATGCCCGACCTTCAGCAGCGCCTCCGTAGCAGCGTGCCCGCCGGCCACGTCACCGGGAACGACGGACGGGTAACGCGCACGCCTCTCATAGCAATTGAGCAAAACCGTAGGCAGGTTGCCGAGCCGCTCGGGCATCTCGGCGAGTTGGGTGGTGACCAGCGTCGCATAGATCACCCCGATGGCCTTCTGCTGCGCCAGCATATCCAGCGCAGCGTTTTCCAGCTTTGGGTCGCCGCGCGTACAGAAAGTCGCCAGCAGCACATCCTGCAGCGCGGCTTCGTCGCGCGCGCCTTCGATAAAGGGCATGGCAAAAGGCGTGGTGCTCACCTCATCGAGCAAAAGGCCGATAACGGGGGAGGCGTTTTCCGGAACGGAATGACGCGGCCCCTTGCGATAGCCGAGCGCCTCTGCCGCCTCGAAAATGCGCTGGCGCGTCGATTCCGACACACGCGCATTGGCAACGCCATTGAGCACGAGCGACACCGTCGCCTGCGAAACGCTGGCGCGTTCCGCCACGTCGATCATCGTTGCTCGTTTACCCATGTCCTCAACCGGTTGATCGGTCACTGCTAATCGCCTTCCTGCCACGGGGCGCCGCCGTTTGCCAAAGTTATTTGCAAAGGCCGCGCCCGCTGCGCTCTTGCCAAGGCCGGAATCCTCGACTAGCGTTGCTAATAATATAACTAATAAGATTACCCAAGGGGGAGTCATGACTGTACGGGCAACCGTGACCGAGGCCGGCGCGCGCGAGACCATCTCGCTGGACGGTGCCTGGAACTTCCGCATGGATGGCGAGACGAGCTGGCGCACGGCCAATGTCCCCAATCCGTGGCAGGCCGAATTCGCCGATTTGCGCCACTCCTTCGGCAAGGCTGTCTACACGCGTGGCTTCGTCCTCCCGTCCGAATGGCAGGGCAGGGAGATCGCCATCCGCTTCGGCGCGGTGAACTACTTCTCGGAGGTTTATCTCAACGGCAAACTGCTCGGCTCGCACGAAGGCGGCTATCTGCCCTTCGAATTCGTGCTGCCGGCTGCCGACCTCGCAGGTGACAACACTATCGAAGTCCGCGTGGCGCTCCCCAATGCCGATGCCAGCGAGTATCCGGACTACCCGTTCGGTGAGATCCCGCATGGCAAGCAGAGCTGGTACGGTCCGCTAGGCGGCATCTGGCAATCCGTGACGCTGGAAGCACGCGACCCGCGCCATCTCGTCAATGCCGCGATCCACTCTGATCTTGCCACCGGCCGTGTGACCGCAAAGCTGGAATTCTCGGCTGCCGCGCAAGGCGCCGCGGTTGAAGTAGTCATCACCGGCCCGGACGGCGGGGACGTCGCCACCGCCTCAGGTGCAGCCGGCTCGGACATCTCCTTCACCGTCCCGGACGTCGCGCCCTGGTCGCCGGAATCGCCCAGCCTCTACAGCGCCCGCGTCGATCTCAAGGCCGCCGACGGCTCGCTCATCGACCGCAGCCGGCACACCTTCGGCTTCCGCACCATCGAGACGCGCGACGGCAAGTTCTTCCTCAACGGCCAACCGCTCTATCTGCGTGGCGCGCTCGATCAGGACTATTACCCCGAAGGCATCTGCACGCCGCCCTCGCTCGAATTCCTTGAGGATCAGGCGCGCAAGGCCAAGCAACTCGGCCTCAACCTGCTGCGCTGCCACATCAAGGTTCCCGATCCGCGCTACCATGAGGTGGCCGATCGCCTGGGTCTCCTCGTCTGGACCGAAATCCCGAACCTTCAATATTTCTCGCAGCGTGGCGGTGAACGTCTGCGCGAGACCATGGCCGGCATCCTGCGCCGCGACGGCAACCACCCCTCGATCATCGCCTGGACGATCATCAACGAGGACTGGGGGACGCGCGTCTATGAAAGCGCCGAACATCGCCAGTGGCTCAAGGACACCTACGATTGGCTCAAGGGCGAGGACCCGGCGCGGCTCGTGGTCGACAACTCTGCCTGCATCCCGAACTTCCACGTCAAGACCGACATCAACGACTACCACTATTATCGCTCGATCCCCGAGCGTCGTGAGGAATGGGAGAAGCTGACCGAGGAATTCGCTGCCAGCGCCGATTGGACCTTCAGCCACCATGGCGACGCCGAGCGTCGCGGCGACGAGCCGCTGGTCGTGTCTGAATTCGGCGTCTGGGGCCTGCCTTTTCCCGAGCAGATCCGCACTGCCGAAGGCAATGAGCCGTGGTGGGTGGAAACCGGCGGCAATTGGGGCGATGGTGTCGCCTATCCGCATGGCATCGAGAACCGTTTCGCGACCTATCACCTGGCCAAGGTCTTCGGCTCGTTCGAAGGGTTCATCGAGCAGGTGCAGAAGTACCAATACGCCAATCTCAAATATGAGATCGAGTCGATGCGCGCCTATCCCTCCATTCAGGGATACGTCATCACGGAGCTCACCGACGTGCATTGGGAAGCCAACGGACTTCTCGATATGAACCGCAACGTGCGCGGCTCGCTCACCAATTTCCACGAGGTCAACGCCGACCTCGTCATCGTTCCGCAACTGGAGCGCCACTCCGCTGTCGCGGGCACCGAGGTCTCGCTCAATCTCAAGGTCGCCACCGGTGGCCGATCGGTACCTGCCGGCGCAAAGCTCCTCTGGTCGGTCGAAGGCGGCCAGTCCGGCGAAATCGCGGTCCCTGCTACGCCCGGTCTCGCCGTTGCTGACCTCGGCGCCCTGCGCGTCCAGCTTCCCGAAGCGAGCGAAAGCCGTATGGTGAAGGTGTCGCTGGCCCTTGAGGCTGCCGGCGCCGAGCTTGCCCGCAACCATATCGAAATCGCGGTTTATGCGCCGCGTGCCACTTCTGGTCTCCCCAAAATCGCCACGAGCGATGCCGGGTTGGCTGCCCGCGTCACGGTGCTCGGCTACGAAGTGGTGGACGCAGCCGCTGCCGACGTAGTGCTGACTCGCTCGATCGATCCTTCCGACGTAGCTGCCATGCAGCAGGGCGCACGCTACGCCGTGCTCGCCGACGGCAAGGCCAAGACCAATCGCAACCTGCGCACCGATGTGCCGGCACGCGAGCAGCCATTCATGCCGATCGTCGATGAGACGCCGGGGCAGCCGATGGGCGCCGAGGCGCTTCTGCCCAATATCGGCCTCGTCGAACGCCAGGGTACCATCTGGCGCGGCGACTGGATCGCCAGCTTCAGCTGGATCAAGCGGCAGGGCGCCTTCGCCACGCTGCCGGGCGGTCCGTTGCTCGATGTCTCGTTCGACAAGGTCGTGCCGCGCCACGTGCTGACCGGCTTCCGGTCCTGGGAATATGATGGGCTCGTCCATGCCGGATTGGCGGTGGGCTATCTCAACAAGCCGGCAGCGCTCATCGCGCAGCGCTCCATCGATCGGGGCGGCGTGGTCGCCACCACGTTCCGTCTCACCGAGGACGCTCCCGGCGCCGATCCTGTAGCTACCGCACTTCTGGATGCAGTGATCCAGACCGCCGCAAAGCTGGGTGGGAAACCAAAGGCCCGAATTTGAAACAGTAGTGAAATCAGTGACTTGATATAAATATCAAACTATCGGGTGCATATCGAATTTCGCGTTGACAAAGGCGACCCCTAAGATAGTTTGACCGACAGGGAGCAGCGCCGGGGTAACCGGCGTGGATCGGGCAAGGCCGGTCCGAAATTTGAGGCCGAATTCAGGGAAGGCCGAGGGAGGAAAAGCGTGGCTGATATTCGGCTCAAGAGCGTCAGCAAGCATTTCGGTGCGGTGCGCGTGATCGAAAACGTGTCGCTCAACATCGAATCCGGCGAGTTCATCGTGTTCCTCGGGCCATCGGGCTGCGGCAAGTCCACGCTGCTGCGCATGATCGCCGGGCTCGAAAGCGTCGATGCCGGCGAAATCTGGATCGGGGACCGCCGGGTCGACCAGCTGCCGCCGGCCCAGCGCCAGATCGCGATGGTGTTCCAGAACTACGCGCTCTATCCGCACATGACGGTCAAGGACAACATGTCCTTCGGCCTCCAGAACATCCGCATGCCCAAGGCCGAAATCGAGCAGCGCATCGCCAATGCGGCGAAAACGCTCGAGATCGACCACCTGCTCGAACGTAAGCCGGCGCAGCTTTCGGGCGGCCAGCGCCAGCGCGTCGCCATCGGCCGCGCCATCGTGCGCGATCCCAAGGCGTTCCTGCTCGATGAGCCGCTCTCCAACCTCGATGCCGGCCTGCGTGTGCGCACGCGCGTCGAACTGGCCCAGCTTCACCAGCGCATGCAGGCGACGATGATCTTCGTCACCCACGACCAGACCGAGGCCATGACGCTCGCGAGCCGCATCGTCGTGCTCAACAACCGCAAGGTCGAGCAGGTCGGCACGCCCATGGAAATCTATTCGCGCCCGGCCTCACGTTTTGTCGCCAATTTCGTCGGCTCGCCGTCGATGAACTTCCTGCCAGTGAGCCGCGTGACGG
>Ga0222425_100190_pt1 | contig 40273 bp, 32 predicted proteins | sample 2B1ome_2_FD_180089 | JGI IMG/M metagenome (GOLD analysis project Ga0222425, IMG submission 180089) | Enriched microbial communities from leaf-cutter ant dump, University of Wisconsin, Madison, United States - 2B150A (version 2) | ecosystem: Environmental > Terrestrial > Nest > Insects nest > Nest... | reverse complement strand
GCGAGCAAGATCCCCGACGTGCCGGCCGACACGCCCAAGCGCGAGATCAAGAGCGTGGCCGTGATCGGCGCCGGCACCATGGGCGGCGGCATCGCCATGAACTTCCTCAACGCCGGCATTCCCGTGAAGATGCTGGAGATGAAGCAGGAGGCGCTGGACCGCGGCGTCGGCACCATCCGCAAGAACTACGAGGCGCAGGTCGCCAAGAAGAAGCTGAAGGCAGACAAGTACGAGCAGCGCATGGCGCTGCTGAGCACCACGCTGTCGTACGACGACCTGCGCGACGCCGACCTGGTGATCGAGGCCGTGTTCGAGGAACTGGGCGTGAAGGAAGCCGTGTTCAAGGAACTCGACCGGGTGATGAAGCCCGGCGCCATCCTGGCCTCCAACACCTCCACGCTCGACGTCAACAAGATCGCCGCCTTCACCCAGCGCCCGCAGGACGTGGTGGGCCTGCACTTCTTCAGCCCGGCCAACGTGATGAAGCTGCTCGAAGTGGTGCGCGGCGACAAGACCGGCAAGGACGTGATGGCCACCGTGATGGCCGTGGCCAAGAAGATCAGGAAGGTGGCCGTGGTCTCGGGCGTGTGCGACGGCTTCATCGGCAACCGCATGATCGAGCAGTACGGCCGCCAGGGCGGCTTCCTGCTCGATGAGGGCTGCACCCCCGCGCAGGTGGACAAGGCGATCGAGAAGTTCGGCTTCGCCATGGGCCCGTTCCGCATGGGCGACCTGGCGGGCAACGACATCGGCTGGGCCATCCGCAAGCGCCGCTACACCGAAAAGCCCGACATGAAGTACAGCAAGACGGCGGACCTGCTGTGCGAACTGGGCCGCTTCGGCCAGAAGACCGGCGCGGGCTGGTACGACTACCAGGCCGGCAAGCGCGACGCGATCCCGAGCGACGTGGTGAACAAGATGATCGAGGAGCACCGCAAGGCCCTGGGCGTCACGCCGCGCAAGATCTCCGACGACGAGATCGTGCAGCGCCTGGTGTTCGCCCTGGTCAACGAAGGCGCCAAGATCCTCGAAGAGGGCATCGCCAGCAAGTCCGGCGACATCGACATGGTGTACCTCACCGGCTACGGCTTCCCCATCCACCGCGGCGGCCCCATGCACTACGCCAGCGAAGTGGGCCTGTTCAACGTGGTGCAGGCCATGAACCGCTTCGCCCAGAACCCCATGGACGACGCCAAGGCCTGGACGCCCGCTCCGCTGCTGGCCAAGCTGGCCGCCGAAGGCAAGGCCTTCCAGTAAGCCGCCCGCCCACGGCAATACCGAACAAAGGAATCCACATGACCTCCGCAGTGATCGTTTCCACCGCCCGCACCCCGCTCGCCAAGAGCTGGAAAGGCTCCTTCAACATGACCCACGGCGCCACGCTGGGCGGCCACGCCGTGCAGCACGCCGTGCAGCGCGCCGGCATCGACGGTGCCGACGTGGATGACGTCATCATGGGCTGCGCCAACCCCGAGGGCGCCACGGGCATGAACATCGCGCGCCAGATCGCGCTCAAGGCCGGCCTGCCCGTCACCACCTCGGGCATGACCGTCAACCGCTTCTGCTCCTCGGGGCTGCAGACCATCGCCCTGGCGGCCCAGCGCATCATCGCGGGCGAGGCCGACGTGTTCGTGGCCGGCGGCGTCGAAAGCATCTCCTGCGTGCAGCAGGAGATGAACCTGCACATGATCCAGGACCTGGCGCTGGCCAAGCAGAAGCCCGAGATCTACTGGAGCATGCTGCAGACCGCCGAGCAGGTCGCCAAGCGCTACGGCATCGGCCGCGACGCCATGGACGAGTACGGCGCCGCCAGCCAGCAGAAAGCCTGCGCCGCCCAGGCCGCCGGTTTGTTCGACGCCGAGATCGCGCCCATCACCGTCACCGCCGGCATCGCCGACAAGACCCTGGGCCTCATCACCAAGCAGGTTACCGTGAGCAAGGACGAAGGCACGCGCGAGGGCACCACCTTCGACGCCATCCACGGCCTGCGCTCCGCGCTGCCGGGCGGCCTCATCTCGGCGGGCAATGCCAGCCAGTTCAGCGACGGCGCTGGCGCCTGCGTGGTGACCAGCGAGGCCTACGCCAGCGCCAAGGGCCTCAAGCCCCTGGGCCGCTTCCTGGGCTTCGCCGTTGCGGGCTGCGAGCCCGATGAAATGGGCATCGGCCCGGTGTTCGCCGTGCCCAAGGTGCTCAAGAAGCTGGGCCTCACGGTGCAAGACATCGACCTGTGGGAGCTGAACGAGGCCTTCGCCGTGCAGGTGCTGTACTGCCGCGACAAGCTGGGCATCCCGGCCGACCGCCTGAACGTGAACGGCGGCGCCATCGCCCTGGGCCATCCCTACGGCGTGTCGGGCCAGCGCCTCACGGGCCATGCGCTCATCGAGGGCAAGCGCCGTGGCGCCAAGCGCGTGTGCGTGACCATGTGCATCGGCGGCGGCATGGGCGCTGCGGGCATCTTCGAGGTGCTCTGACGCATGGCCCCCGGTCGGCGCCATTGGGCGCCGGCCGCGGCCGTTGTGGAGGAGGGGGCGAAGGGATAGCTGCCGGGCTACAAATTGTTTCTTTGTCGGCGCGCGAGGGTGCCGGCGGGCGGCTCCGGCGCGGGCAGAATCCGCCGCGGCCACCGGCGCGCCCGTGGCCTTGTATCCACCATCCCATCCCTTTCCCTCGAACACGGTACCAACTCCCATGCGCCCTCTGCCTTCGTCCGCCCGCCTTTTCGCTGCCCTTGCGTCGCTCGTTGCGGCATGCGGCGCCCACGCCCAGAGCTTCAAGCTGCAGATGCCGCTGGAGTCCGACCCGGACGTGGTGCTGCAGGACATCGTGCTGGAGGGCAAGCAGACGCGCGTGACGGTGCTGGTGAAGAACACCACCGACGAGGCCTTCGAAGCCTGCGCCCAGCCCACGGGCTCGCCCGATGCGTTCACGCTCAAGGACCTGGGCTCGGGTGCCGTGCTGCAGCAGCAGTCCGTCAGCGGCCTCACGCCGTGCAACGTGAAGATGGACGTGGTCAAGCCCGGCCGCACCAAGACGCTCAAGCTCACCTTCCCGCCGCTGCCGGCCGGCGCCACGCGCCTGCAGCTCGGGGAGGCCAACTGCCAGCCCAAGCCCGATTCGGGCCTGGAGTTCTGGTGCTTCAAGAACATCGTGCTGCCCGCGCGCTGAGGCCCTGAAAACGCCCGGGCCTGCGCAGCGCAGCGACAAGGAGACCTCATGACCCTGCGTTCCACGCTCGACTTCCTGCTGTACGACTGGCTCGGCGCCCAGTCGCTCACGACCCGCACGCGCTTCGCCGACCATTCCCGCGAGACCTTCGATGCCGTGCTCGACACCTGCGAGCGCATCGCCCGCGAGAAATACGCCCCCTTCAACCGCACGGTGGACGTGCAGGAGCCGCATTTCGACGGCGAAAAGGTGATCCTGCCCCAGGCCACCTACGAGGCGCGCAAGGCCTATGCGGAATCCGGCCTGCTGTCCGCCGCGCAGGACTACGAGATCGGCGGCATGCAACTGCCCTATGCGGTAGAGGCGGCCGCCAACAGCTTCTTCGCGGCGGCCTCGATCAGCATCGGCTCGAACATGCTGACCTCGGGCAACGCCAACCTGCTGATGGCGCACGGCACCGACCTGCAGAAGCAGGTGTTCGCGGCCAATGAATTCAACGGCCGCTGGGCGGGCACCATGTGCCTGTCTGAGCCGCAGGCGGGCTCCTCGCTGTCGGACGTGGCCACGCGCGCCGTGCCCGATGGCGCGGACTTCGAGGCCGACCCGCTGGGCCCGCGCTACCGCCTCACGGGCAACAAGATGTGGATCAGCTCGGGCGACCATGAGCTCACCGAGAACATCGTCCACCTCGTGCTCGCCAAGATTCCGGGGCCGGACGGCAAGCTGGTGCCGGGCACGCGCGGCATCTCGCTGTTCATCGTGCCCAAGAAGCTGGTGGACACGGAAGGCCGGTTGACCGGCGTGCGCAACGACGTGGCGCTGGCGGGCCTGAACCACAAGCTGGGCTGGCGCGGCACCACCAATACGCTGCTGAACTTCGGCGAAGGCAAATTCCCCGTGGGCGGGCAGCCCGGGGCCGTGGGCTACCTGGTGGGGCAGCCCGGCAAGGGCCTGGCCTGCATGTTCCACATGATGAACGAGGCGCGCATCGGCATCGGCATGGCCGCGACCATGCTGGGCCTGGCGGGCTACTACGCCAGCCTGGACTACGCCCGCAACCGCCCCCAGGGCCGCCCCGTGAGTTCCACCGGCAAGGACGCCGCCCAGCCCCAGGTGCGCATCATCGAGCACGCCGACGTCAAGCGCATGCTGCTGGCGCAAAAGAGCTATGGCGAAGGCGCGCTGGCGCTCAACCTGTACTGCGCGCGGCTGGTGGACGAGCAGCACACGGGCACGCCCGAGGCCGCCGACGAGGCCCGCCTGCTGCTGGAGGTGCTGACCCCCATCGCCAAGAGCTGGCCCAGCGAGTTCTGCCTGGAGGCCAATTCGCTGGCCATCCAGATCCACGGCGGCTACGGCTACACGCGCGACTTCCCGGTGGAGCAGTACTGGCGCGACAACCGCCTGAACATGATCCACGAGGGCACGCACGGCATCCAGGCCATGGACCTGCTGGGCCGCAAGGTGCTCATGGAAAACGGCCGGGGCCTGCAACTGCTGGCCGGCCGCATCAACGCCACCATCGAGCGCGCCATCCAGGTGCCCGAACTGGCCGCCTACGCCAACGCGCTGGGCAAGGCGCTGCAGGACGTGGGCGCCGCCACCAAGGCCGCCTGGGCCACGGGCCAGCCCGCCGACGCGCTGGCCAACGCCGTGCCCTACATGCAGGCCTTCGGCCACATGGTACTGGCCTGGGTGTGGCTGGACGTGGCCCTGGCCACGCTGCGCCAGGATGCTTCGCTTTCCATAGCTGCCAGCGCAGGCAGGATGGGCGCTGCACGCTATTTCTATCACTATGAATTGCCCAGGATCGGCGCCTGGCTGCAGGTGGTGAGCACGCGCGACGCCACCTGTGCCGCGTTCCCCGAAGAGGCGTTCTGACCATGGCCGCGCCGCGCACGCTGCAACGCCTGCAGACGCTCATCTGGGTACTGATCTACGGCGGCTTGCTCACGCTGGTGCTGGGCATCGCCACCGCCCGCACCGACGAGGCCCTGGGCTGGAGCCTAGCGGCCGGCGGCGGCGTGGCAGCGGCTATCGGCGTGACGCTGATCGGTGTGCGCGCGCGGCTGCGCGAGTGAGCATCGCGCACGCGACACGAACCCTCCACGTTGCGCCACACAATCGACTCAACACAAACCCCCTCAAGGAGACACCACCATGACCCGCACCATCCAACAACTGTTCGACCTGACCGGCAAGACGGCGCTGGTCACCGGCGGCTCGCGCGGCCTGGGCCTGCAGCTCGCCCACGCGCTGGGCGAGGCGGGCGCGAAGATCGTGCTGAGCTCGCGCAAGGCCTCCGATCTGGAAGAGGCAGCGGCCGAGCTGCAGGCCGCCGGCATCGACGCGCGCTGGATCGCCGCCGACTGCGCCAATGAGGCCGACATCCGCCGCCTGGCCGACGAGGCGCTGCAGCGCCTGGGCCACGTGGACATCCTGGTGAACAACGCCGGCGCCGCCTGGGGCGCCCCGGCCGAGGACCACCCCGTGGACGCCTGGGACAAGGTGATGAACCTCAACGTGCGCGGCTACTTCATCCTCTCCCAGCACATCGCCAAGCACAGCATGATCGGCCGGCGCAGCGGCAGCATCATCAACGTGGCGTCCATCGCCGGCCTGGGCGGCAACCCCAAGGGCATGAACACCATCGCCTACAACACCTCCAAGGGCGCAGTCATCAACTTCACGCGTGCGCTGGCGGCCGAGTGGGGCCGATACGGCATCCGCGTCAACGCCATCTGCCCGGGCTTCTTCCCGAGCAAGATGACAGTGGGCACCCTCAAGGCCATGGGCGAGGAGCAACTGGCCGCGCACGCACCCCTGGGCCGCCTGGGCGACGACGAGGATTTGAAGGGCCTGTGCGCGCTGTATGCATCCGACGCGGGCAAGCACATCACCGGCCAGTGGCTGGCGGTGGACGGCGGCGTCAGCATCGTGACCGGAGGCTGACCGCCTGCGCGGGCGGGCGGCGTTCGCTATGCTCGCTCTTTTGTCCTGAGCCCTGGAGCTGTCCTTGCTGAAATTCGGCGTCGAAATCCCTTTTGTCACCCACCTCGGCTTCACGCTGCACCGCATGGAAGGCGGCGAATCCGAGCTGCATTACGAGGCAAGGCCCGAGCACCTGAACTCCTTCGACGTGACCCATGGCGGCGCGACCATGACCTTGCTGGACGTGACCATGGCCACGGCGGCGCGCAGCGAGACGCCCGACATGGGCGTGGTCACCATCGAGATGAAGACCAGCTTCATGCAGGCCTCGCGCGGACCGCTGGTGGCCAAGGGGCGGCTCATCCACCGCACGGCCACCATGGCCTTCACCGAAGGCACGGTCTATGACGCCGAGGGCCGCGTGTGCAGCCATGCCACGGGCACCTTCAAATACGTGCGGCGCCTGCCGGTGGATGGGCGCAGCGCCAACGCTTTCAAGAAGATATCCACCGACTGATGGATTGAATATTTCAATCCAAATCGGCCTCCAGCGCTTATGCAGCAAGCGCTGGCAGCTATCAAACCAGGAGTAAACCATGCCCCGCAACCAGCAGATCCTGCTCGACAACCGCCCGCAGGGCGAAGCCACGGCCAGCAACTTCAAGCTCGTCGCCACCGACACGCCCGCACTGCAGGACGGCCAGGTGCTGGTGCGCCACCACTACCTGAGCCTGGACCCATACATGCGCGGCCGCATGAACGAGAGCAAGAGCTACGCCGCCAGCCAGCCGCTGGGCGAGGTGATGATCGGCGGCACCGTGGGCGAGGTGGCGGAAAGCCGCCACCCCAAGTACGCCGTGGGGGACAAGGTGGTGGGCATGGGCGGCTGGCAGGAATACAGCGTGGTCGATGCCGGCCAGCCCGGCGCGCTGCGCAAGGTGGACACCACCCACGTGCCGCTGTCGCACTACCTGGGCGCCGTGGGCATGCCGGGCGTGACGGCGTGGTACGGCCTAGTGAAGATCATCGCGCCCAAGGCGGGCGAGACCGTGGTGGTGAGCGCCGCCACCGGCGCCGTGGGCAGCGCCTTCGCGGCCCTGGCCAAGGCGCGCGGCTGCCGCGTGGTGGGCATCGCGGGCGGGGCGGACAAGTGCCGCTACGCCGTGGAAGAGCTGGGCTTCGACGCCTGCATCGACCACCGCGAGAACGGCGACCTCAAGGCCATGTCCAAGGCGCTCAAGGAAGCCTGCCCGAACGGCATCGACGGCTACTTCGAGAACGTGGGCGGCTATATCCTCGATGCCGTGCTGCTGCGCGCCAACGCCTTTGCCCGCGTCGCGGTGTGCGGCATGATTGCCGGCTACGACGGCCAGCCGCTGCCGCTGGCCAACCCGGCGCTCATCCTCATCAACCGCATGAAGATCGAGGGCTTCATCGTCAGCGAGCACATGGAGGTGTGGCCCGAGGCGCTCACCGAGCTGGGCACGCTGGTTGGTACCGGCAAGCTGCGCCCGCGCGAGAGTATCGCCCAAGGCATCGCCGCCGCGCCCGAGGCCTTCCTGGGTCTGCTCAAGGGCAAGAACTTCGGCAAGCAGCTCGTCAAGCTGATCTGAGCCATGCGGTGGGTCTGGGCGCGCTTCGATGACCTGGGCGTGCACGCCCTGCACGACGCGCTCGCGCTGCGCTGCAAGGTCTTCATCCTGGAGCAGGGGCCGTACCAGGACCCGGACGATGCCGACAAGCAGTCGTGGCACCTGCTGGGCTACAACGACGAGGGCGTGCCCGTCGCCTGCCTGCGCGTGGTGGACCCGGGCGTAAAGTACGCCGAGCCTTCCATCGGCCGCGTGGTCACCGCCAAGGAGGCGCGCGGCAACGGCACGGGCCGTGCACTCATGCAGCAGGGGCTGGCCCGCTGTGAAGAGGCGTGGCCGGGCAGGGCGGTGCGCATCAGCGCGCAGGCGCACCTGAAGGGCTTCTACGGCAGCCTGGGCTTCGTGCCCGTGTCGGATGAATACCTGGAAGACGACATTCCCCACGTTGAAATGCTGAGGAGCCCGCCATGACCCTGACCGCGACCGTTTCGCCCCTGATCCTGCACCACTACCCCGCGTCGCCGTTCTCCGAGAAGATCCGGCTCGCGCTGGGCTACAAGCAACTGGCCTGGAAGTCGGTGGTCGTCCCCAGCATCGCGCCCAAGCCCGACGTGGTGGCGCTGACCGGCGGCTACCGCAAGACGCCGTTCCTGCAGATCGGCGCCGACATCTACTGCGACTCGGCCCTGATCTGCGACGTGCTGGAGCACGTCCAGCCCGAGCCCGTGCTGTACCCGCCGCACCTCAAGGGCGTGGCGCGCGTGTTCGCGCAGTGGGCCGACACCACGCTGTTCCAGGCCGCCATGGCCTACAACCTGCAGCCCCGGGGCGCGGCCGTGCTGTTCGCCAACCTGCCGCCGGCGGTGGCCCAGGCCTTCGGCGAAGACCGCCGCGAGATGAGCGCCGGCATGCTGCGCCTGCGCCCGCAGGACGCCACGGCCGCCTACCGCTCCTACCTGCGCCGCATCGCGCACATGGCCGAGGAGCACGATTTCCTGTTCGGCGCCGAGCCCTGCCTGGCGGACTTCGCGGCCTACCACCCGCTGTGGTTCACGCGCCAGTGCGTGCCGGTGATGGCCGAGATCTTCGCGGCCACGCCCGCCGTGCCGGAATGGATGGACCGCGTGGCGGCGATCGGCCACGGCCGCATGGAAAAGCTCAGCGCCGAAGACGCCATCACCGTGGCCGCGGGCATGGACCCGCTGCCCCTGCACGACGACGTGTTCCAGGACGAGCACGGCATCCCCCTCGGCGCGCAGGTGGCCATCGCCGCCGAGAGCTTCGGCACCGAGCCCACCGAGGGCGAGCTGATCGCCGCCACCCGCACCCGCTACACCCTGCGCCGCCAGGACGCGCGCGCGGGCACGCTGCACGTGCACTTCCCCCGCATCGGATACACACTGAGAAAGGTTGAAAAGCAATGATCGACAACTTCAAGGGCAAGACCGCCGTGCTCACCGGCGCGGGCTCGGGCTTCGGCCTCGAATGTGCGCGCATCGGCGCGAAGCTGGGCATGAACCTGGTGCTGGTGGACGTGCAGCAGGACGCGCTCGACGCCGCTGCCGCCGAGGCCCAGGCCGCGGGCGCGCAGGTGCTGGCGCGCAAGGTGGACGTGTCGAACGCCGCGCAGATGGAGCAGCTCGCTGCCGACGTGCTGGAGCGCTTCGGCGCGCCGCACCTGGTGTTCAACAACGCGGGCGTGGGCGCCGGCGGCCTGCTGTGGGAGAACTCGGTCAAGGACTGGGAATGGGTGCTGGGCGTCAACCTCATGGGCGTGGTGCACGGCGTGCGCCTGTTCACCCCCATGATGCTGGCCGCCGCCAAGGCCGACCCCTCGTTCCGCGGCCACATCGTCAACACCGCCAGCATGGCGGGCCTGCTCGCGCCGCCCAACATGGGCATCTACAACGTGAGCAAGCACGCGGTGGTGAGCCTGTCCGAAACGCTGTACCAGGACCTGTCGCTCGTCACCGACCAGATCGGCGCCAGCGTGCTGTGCCCGTACTTCGTGGCCACCGGCATCAACGCCAGCGAGCGCAACCGCCCGGACGCGTTGGCGGACGCCGCCCAGCCCACCCAGAGCCAGCTCATCGGCCAAGCCATGATCAGCAAGGCCGTGAACTCGGGCAAGGTCACGGCGGCCGAGGTGGCGCAGAAGGTGTTCGACGCCGTGGCGGCAGGCCAGTTCTACATCTACAGCCACCCCAAGGCCATCGGCGCGGTGCAGACCCGGCTCGAAGACATCCTGCAGGCGCGCAACCCCACCAACCCCTTCGCCGACAAGCCAGAGCTGGGCGCGCAGCTGCGCGCGGCCCTGCGCGCAGCGGCCTGACCGGGCTCTGAAAAATGACCCCCACACTCCGCCGCTTCACGGGTCGCTGCCCCCCGAGGGGGCCGCTTTTTCATCTTGGGGCGGCCCGGCGATGAAAAAAAGCCTGCGCAGCATGGATGCCGGGCCCCAGGGCTTCGCACTCTTTCCCACGGCCATCGGCCACTGCGGCATCGCGTGGCAGGGCGCCGTGCTGGTGGGTGTGCAGTTGCCCGAGGATCGGGGCGAGCCCCACACGCGCGAACGCATGCGGCGGCGGTTCCCGGACTTGGCCGAATCCGGCATGCCGCCCGTGGTGGTGGCCTGGGCGGCCCGCGTGGCGGCCGTGCTGGCCGGAGCGCGCGACGACCTGCGCGACCTGCCGCTGGCCACCGGCGGCGTGCCGCCCTTCAACGCCCGCGTGTACGAACTGGCGCGGCGCATACCGCCGGGCAAGACCATGACCTACGGCGAGGTGGCCGCCGCCCTGGGCGAGCCCGGCGCGGCCCGGGCCGTGGGGCAGGCCCTGGGCCACAACCCGTTTGCGCCCGTGGTGCCGTGCCACCGCGTGCTGGCCGCGGGGGGCAGGACCGGCGGCTTCTCGGCCGGCGGCGGGGCCGCCACCAAGATGCGCATGCTGGAGATCGAGGGCGCCTTCGCCCACGACACGCTGGCGCTGTTCGCCGCTACGCCGCGCGAATCCTAAAGCCTGAACGCTCCTACGGCCTGCGCTAGTTCACGGGCCTGTGCCGAAAGGGTCGATGCCGTATTGACGGCATGCTGCACCACGGTGGTGGTTTCTTGGGTGGCACCATCCATGTGCGAAACCGAGGTGTTCACATCGCCGATGGCGCCGCTCTGTTCGCGCAGGGCGAAGGATATTTCGCCGAGCAACCCGCTGACCTGGCCTACCTCGTTCACGACTTCCTTCATGGTCTTACCTGCCTGGCTGACTTGGCCAGCGCCGCGCTGTACATGTTCCACGGAAGTCCCAATGAGAATTTTGATCTCGCGCGCAGCCACGGCGCTGCGTTGCGCTAGGCTGCGCACCTCGCTTGCCACCACCGCGAAGCCTCGGCCTTGTTCGCCTGCCCTGGCGGCCTCCACGGAAGCGTTCAATGCCAGGATGTTGGTCTGAAAAGAAATGCTTTCGATGACCCGAATGATGTCCACAATCTTGTGCGAACTCGCGCTGATGGACTCCATGGTCTGCACCACATTTCCCACGACGACGCTGCCATCGCGTGCAATCGCTGATGCGCTCACGGCCAGATTGCTGGCGGAACTGGCGCGCTCGGCATTTTGGCGCACCGTGTCCGTCAGTTGTTCCATGCTTGCCGCCGTTTGCATGAGGGATGACGCATTGTCTTCCGCGCGGCGCGACAGATGGCCGCTGGCATGGTCGATGTCCGTGGTGGATGCCAGGAGCGCATCCGTGCTCCGCTTGATGCGCGACACCAGATCCGTCAAAGTGTCTTCCATGGTGCCCAAGGCATTCAGCAGGCGGCCGAAGTCCCCGCGCTCCTGCGAGCTGAACTCCTGGCTCAAGTCGCCCGATGCCACGGTTTCCGCGATCAGGATGGCACGGTCGAGAGGCTTGACGATGCCGCTGCGCAGCATGAAGAAAGCCGCGAAGGAGGCCATGAACACGAAGATGCTTCCACCCGCCAGCCAGAGCCGCGCGGCCTGCAGATGGGCGTGCCCCGCGTCGAGGGAGGCATTGCTGTGGAAGGCTTGCCTGGACCATGCGTCGTCATAGGCGTTCTCGGCCCGGCGCATGCCCGCCAGCCCCGCGCCTGCGACCAAGGCCGTGAACAACGCAATACCGCCAAAGACGAGGAGGAGGCGGGTTTCGACCTTGAGATTCTCGAATCGCACGGGAAAATGTCTCCGGATGTTTTAAGGGGCGGGAAAAGTGGGCGGAAGAATTTCTGCGCGGGCCGGTGGTGCCGTCCGCTATTGCCGGATCTTTCCCCGGTCCTTCCCCGCATTTCCAATGATGGACAGCTCCACGAACCGGGACCCCGAGTGCGCGCCGGGCTCGTAGTTCACCGAATAGCCCCCCATGTCGAAGCGCCGCAGACTGTCGAGCGCGGCCACGAAGGCTTCCCTGGAGGGCGGCTTGGAGCCGATGCGCCGCACTGCTTCGACAATCACCTTGCCCGCGATGAAGCCTTCCATCATGGCGTAGCTGGGCGGCATCTCCAGGTTCGGCGCTTTCGCCACGGCGTCGGAGAACTCCTTGCCGAGCCGGCTTGAGATCCGGTAGGGGCTGGGTGTTACCTGGGCAATCGTCACGCCCCGCAGCGTCTCGTGGCCGAGCCGCTGGGCCATCTGCTCGAAGTCGGTGCCCGACTGCGCCAGCAACTGGGCGTTGCCGCCCGACATCCGGTATTGCTCGATGAAGCCGACGCCCGCGGCGCCGGAGGTCAGGATCAGAATGGCTTGCGGCGGCTTGTCGAGAAAGGCCCTGACCGCTGAGGACACCTGCGTGGTCCCCATCGGGTGGCTGGCGCGGACCAGGATGGTGGCGCCGGCCTTTTGGGCCGCCGCATCAACGGCCTCGTTCAGCGCTTTCTCGCCCGGTCCGGCCTCGTGGAAGATGCCCAGGCGCCGGATCCCCACGGTGGCGAGGTGTTCCACCATCTTGTGGATTTCATCCCGCAGATCGGCGCGCACGTTGTAGAGATAGGGCGTGTCCGCCCGGATCTCCGTGGCGCGGTAGCCGACGAGGGCGATCTTTTCGCGCGGCAGCACCCCCGATCTGACGATTTCGGCGAGGCCCGTGTTGCCGAAATAGCCTGCCAGCGCCAGCGGCTTGGCCTCGGCAAGAAGGTCCAGGGTCTGGGACAAGGTGCTGTCCGGGCGCTGGCCGTCATCCTTGCTGACCAGCGAGAACGTGTGCCCTGGGGCTTCGCCGGCCTTGTTGGCGTTGTCGAATGCCAGTTGTATGCCTGCGGAATAGGCCTGCCCCTGGAAGGCGTCCAGCCCTTCGAGTGGGGCGACCTGCCCGATGACGATCTGGCCGGCCCCGGCGGACTGGGCCGCGAACAGCGCACAGGCGACTGCCGCTTTGCGCAACATCGGTATGAAGGGGTGCATGATGGCGAGCTCCTTTCTTCTCAGGCGAGATGGGCCGTCATGCCCCATCGCGGAAGCTGCCGGGCTCCGCGGTGTGGGACAGTGCATAGGTGTCCGCACTTTCCACGTGGCTTGCGCCGTGCGCCTGCAGCGCGTCGGATGAGAGGGGGCCCTGCGCGAGCGATGCCAGTGCGTTCAGGTCGTAGCCACACACGATGTAGATCCAGTCGGCCGCCCGGTCGCCGCCCCGGATCTTCTGCTCTGCGGTGGCGGCGATGTCGGGCGTCTGCGTTTGCAGCAGGTGCGCGCCGGTCGTGCCGGGGCGCGCCGCGAACACGGCAGACTGGGCCCGCAGGTAGGCGTGCAGTGCCTCGGCAGCGCTCCCCGTATTGGGGGAGCAGCGCACGGTGAGCGCATGCCGCGCCAGCCCGCCGCCGGTGCTCTCCAGCACGCGGCATTGGCTGCGCACCATGTTGCGGTGCTGGGGCATGAGCTTGGTGGACCAGGGCGTGGGCTGGTTCAGGCGGTCCAGGTAAGCGCTGGAGGTCAGGGTCTCGTAGCGGTCCAGCTCGTACAGGATGAAGAAGCCTTCGCCGCCCGCCGCGTCAGCCCAGCGCGAGCCGCGCAGAAAGCCCGGGATGCCCATGCGCTCCGGAAAATGCTCGTGCGAGTGCCAGTCCTCGAACTCGGTGCGCCAGTCTGGCGCCATGTCCCACCACATCGCGATGGCGGCTTTGCCAAGCAGTGCCATGATGAATCAAGCCTTGTCGGTTGGAGTTGGGGAGGGATAGCTCATTGCTTGGCGGCGCGCAGGCGGGCCAGTTCGGCCGTCACCTGCTGCATCACGGGCTCGCCCACTTCCTTGGCGAACTTGTCCACCACCGGCTGTACCTTCTGGCGCATGCGCGCCACCTCGGCCGGGCTCACGGTGTTGACTTGCATGGCCTTCTGCAGGCCGTCGATCGCCTGTGCTTCCTTGGCCTGGGAGATGCGGCGCTCTTCTTCCTTGGCCTCGTTGGCCGCCTCGGTAATGATCTTGCGTTCGGCGGCGGACATGCCATCCCAGGTCTTCTTGCTCATCAGGAAGGGCATGCCGGTGTAGATGTGCTGGGTCAGCGACAAGTACTTCTGCACCTCGGCGAACTTGGCGGACTCGATGACGCCCACGGGGTTGTCCTGGCCGTCGATGGCCTTGGACTCCAGCGCGCCGTACACCTCTCCGAAGGTCATGGGCACGGGGTTGGCGCCCAGGGTGTTGAACATGTCGATGTAGATGGGCGCGGCGATCACGCGCAGCTTCAGGCCCTGCAGGTCCTCCACCCGCGTCACGGGACGCCTGCTGTTGGTCATGTTGCGAAAGCCCAGGTCCCAGATGCCCAGGCCGACGAGCCCGTGGGCGGACAGCCCGCTGAGCAACTGCGTGCCGACCGGCCCGTCCGACAGCGCATAGGCCTCCTGCGCGTTGTTGAACAGGAACGGGAAGTCGAACACCATGAACTGCTTGTCGATACCCGCGAGCAGGCCCGTGGCCATGGAGGTGAAGTCCAGCGTGCCGCCGCGCACGGCCGATAGGTTCTGCGGGTCGCCGCCCAGCACCGCGTTCGGGAACAGCGTCACCTTGATCTTGCCGCCGCTCTTTTGCGCCACCAGGTCCGAGAACTTCTGGGCGCCCTGGCCTAGTGGGTGGTCCTTGGCCAGGCTGAAGGCGAACTTGAGGTTGCGCTCCTTCACGTCCTGCGCCAGCGCGGCGGGCGCGTGGGCCAGGCAGGCGGCGGTGCACAGGGCGCCCAGAAGCAGACGGCGGAGGGTCGATGGCGTGGTCTTCATGTCTCGGTATCTTTCTTGAAAGAGGTTGGAAGCGCGTCGCGGAAACGGGTGCGCTGGAAAATCATAGTTCAATTATTGAATGATGTTCAAATTTATTACGTCATTCAAATTTTGAAAGGTTATGATTCCCCCTTCGAATCAGCACGGACACGCGGACCCATGAGCGGATCAATGGAAAAATCACTGGCCATCCTGGAGTACCTGGTGGCCCACCCGGATGGCGCGCCGCTGGTCAAGATCGCCACCGACCTGAACCAGGTGCGCAGCGGATGTCACCGTACCCTGCAGGAGCTGATCCACTACGGCTACGTACGCCAGATGCCGCAGAAGGGCGACTACGCGCTCACCACCAAGCTGGCCTCCATGGGCCTGAGCTTTCTGAGCAAGTCTGGCGTGGTGGACATCGCCCAGCCCGTGATCAACCGGCTGGCGCAGGCCACCGGCGAACTGGCGCGGCTGGCCATCGTCGACGGGGAGCGCCTCACGTTGGTGGCCAAGGCGCAGGGCGCCAAGTCGGGCCTGCTCTACGACCCCGACATGGGCATCGACCTGCGCCTGTCGTGCAGCGCCGCGGGCCACGCGTGGCTGATGACGCTGCCCGAGGACCAGGCCATTGCCTGTGTCAGCCGCCAGGGGCTGGGCAGTCCCCAGCAGTTCGGCCCCGCGGCGCCGACGTCGATCAAGGCGCTGATGAAGATGCTGGACAGCCACCGCAAGCGTGGCTTCAGCATCATTCAGGACATGTACGCCGCCGGCATGAGCTCCATGGCGGCACCCGTGCGCCGCGCGGGAGAGCAGACCACGGGCGTGCTTGTCATCGCGGGCCCGTCGCTGCGCCTCACGCTCAAGGCCATGGACCAGTTCGGCCCGGCGCTGCTGGCCGCCGCTGGCGAGCTGGCGGTGGCGGGCGACGCCTCGCCGCTGCTCAAGTCGGCCAACGTGGGCACCTGGGGCAACCAGATGGAAAGCCGCGCCGATGGTTGAGAACCATGCCTTTCCAGGACTCTGCACGCACCTTGGCTTCGCCCGCCTGCGATCTCCGGAAATTCAAAAATGAGAGCTGCCAGCGCTTTCTGCACAATGATTTCAGGTGGAAAACTATCTGAAATAGCCATGCAAAAAGCGCAAGCAGCTTCGTTTTTAATAGCTACGTTCCAGGGGGATTCAGCCACGCTTTCTCAGCAGCGCCGAGCCGCCGCTGGCCATCGCCAGCTCATGCGTCGTGTTGAGCAGGGCGGGGCCCAGGGCCTGCATGCGCTCCTCGGTCAGCCGCACCATGGGGCCGGCGATGGTCACCACGCCGATTACCGGGCCGTTGCCCCGGCGCACGGGCGCGGCCATGGCCGTCATGGCGGGGGCGAACATTTCCACGATGGTACTGAACCCCTGCCGCCGCGCGGCCTGCAGGCAGGCCAGCAGCGCTTTCACCGTGGTCGGGGCGTTCGGGCCGTAGTCCTCCGGCTTGCCGAAGCCCCGCTTGGCCACCAGGGCCAGCGCTTCCTCGTCCGTCATGGTCGACAGCCAGGCGTGGCCGGCCGAGCTGCACGACAGGTTGACTGACAGCCCCATGTCCGGGTCGTAGCGCAGGCCGCGCATGGCGCCCTGCGCCTTGGCCACGAAGGTCAGCTCTTCCCCGTCCACCACCGCCAGCCGTACCAGCTCACCCGACTCCGCAGCGAGCCGGTCCAGCAGCGGCTGGGCGACGTCCACCACGCCGCTGGCGCTCAGGAAACTGAGGCCCAGGGAGACGAGTTTGATGGTGAGCATGTAGTTGCCCTGGTTTTGGTCCTGACGCACGTAGCCGTAGCGAACCAGCTCGGCGAGCAGGCGGTGGGTGGCGCTTAGGGGCAGGTCCAGCTCCGACGCCAGGCTGGACAGCGGCTTGCCCTCGGCGTGCGGCGCCAGGTGTTCCAGGATTTTGAAGCTGCGTTCGAGGATGGTGCTCATGGCGGGGACTTTCGGTCGTGGACGGCGCGCAGGGTTGCGCATCATTTCTCATGACCCGAAATTTATCAAATTTTGATAAAGGGTTTCTACTGTGGAAACAGTTTCCAGTTTTTCATACGATTCCCCTCCGACCCCAGAGCACTGCACGGGCGCCATGCTTGTGCAGTGCATTTCCACCGGTTTCATTGAGGAGATGATTTGTGAGAACTGCTGCCCGTATCCTGGCCACCGCCGGCCTGTCCCTTCTGCTCGCATTGCCCGCCACGGCCCAGCAGGAGCGCGTGATCCGCTTCGGCCACCTGAACAACACCGACCACCCGGTGAGCTTCGGCGTCAAGCGCTTCGCCGAGCTGCTGGCGGCCAAGAGCGGCGGCAAGATGAAGGTGCAGGAGTACCCGGCCAACCAGCTGGGCAACGAGATGCAGCAGCAGTCGGCCCTGCAGGGTGGGGTGCAGCAGATGTCGGCACCGGCCACCACGTCGCTGGTTGGCATCGTCAAGGAATTCGGCCTGGTGGACTTCCCGTTCTCCGTGGCCACCTTCGCGCAGGCCGATGCCCTGCTCGACGGCCCGCTGGGCCAGGCGTTGATCGCCAAGCTGCCTGAGAAGGGCCTGGTGGCCCTGGGCTACTGGGACTTGGGCTTTCGCAACGTGACCAATAGCAAGCGGCCCATCACGAAGCCCGAGGATTTCGATGGCCTGAAGCTGCGCGTGATCCCCAACCCGGTATTCCTCGACACCTTCAAGGCCTTCAAGGCCAACCCCGTGCCCATGCCGTTCGCCGAGCTGTACGGCGCGCTGGAGTCCAAGGCCGTGGATGGCCAGGAAAACCCCTACGCCGTGATCCTGTCGAACAAGATGTTCGAGGTGCAGAAGTACGTGAGCGCCACCAACCACGTCTATGCCGCCAACATCGTGCTGGTGAGCAAGAAGTTCTGGGACCAGCTCACCCCCGCCGAGCAGAAGATGATGCACGAGGCCGCCGACGAGGCGCGCGCCTACCAGCGCCAGGTCAGCCGCGAGGCCGCGCAGCAGGCGGTGAGCGAGCTGAAGGCCAAGGGCATGCAGTACAACGAGCTGGCCGCCGCCGAGAGCACGCGCATGCAGCAGATCGCCAAGCCCGTGATCGACAAGTTCGCCGCCACCTACGACCCCGCGATCGTCAAGCTCTACCACGACGAACTGGCCCGCATCCGCAAGCAGTGAGCTGCTTCCGAGCCGAACCGACCTTATGAAAATCCTCGTACTCAATGGCCCGAACCTGAACCTGTTCGGGCGCCGGGAACCCCACATCTACGGCACGACGACACTGGCGCAGATCAACGAGCGGCTGGAGAAGCTGGCGCACGAGCTGGGTGTGGAGCTGTCCATCATGCAGTCCAATCACGAAGGGGCGCTGATCGACTTCCTGCATGTCCACATCGACACGGCCCAGGGCGCACTGGTGAACCCGGCGGGCCTCACGCAGCACGGCGTGCCGCTGCACGACGCCATCAAGGCCATGCCGTTCCCGGTGATCGAAGTGCACATGTCCAACATCGCCGCGCGCGAGGCCTGGCGCGTGCACTCCATCATCTCGCCCGCCGTCAAGGCCACGGTGCAGGGTTTCGGCCCGTACTCGTACCTGGCCGGGCTGCGCGCCTTGGTCGAAAGCCTGCGCGAGACGGCCGGGGCCTGAGGTCCTTTCCTGAAGACGAAGATGCACGGCCCCTGCGGGGGCCGCACGCCGTCCTGTTCAACCAAAAAGAGAGAACAACATGAATCGATGGATTGATCGCGCCTGCCGCGGCCTGGAGGCCGCGATAGCCGCCATGCTCGCGGTGATGGTGGTGCTGGTGTTCGGCAACGTGGTGCTGCGCTACGGGTTCAACTCCGGCATCACCGTGTCGGAGGAAGTGTCCCGCTGGCTCTTCATCTGGATGACCTTCCTGGGGGCCATCGTCGCGCTGCGCGAGCACGGCCACCTGGGCGTGGACATGGTGGTATCCGCGCTGCCCCCCGTAGGCAAGAAGATCTGCCTGGCGCTGGGCCACGTGCTGATGCTCTACATGTGCTGGCTGCTGCTGGACGGCAGTCTGGCGCAGACGCGTATTAACTGGGATGTGACGGCGCCCACCACGGGCGCCTCCATGGCCATCGTGTACCTGTCGGGTGTGGTGTTCGCCGTGTGCGCGGGCATCATTTTGGCCATCGACCTGTACCGCCTGCTGCGCGGGCAGATCGCGGATGAAGATCTCGTGATGGTGCAGGAATCGGAAGAAGCCGTGCAGTTGCAGCAGATCCTGGGGCCAGCGCAAACAGGCAAGAAGGAGGGCGTGCAATGACCATCTTCGTCTTCGTGGGAGCGCTGCTCCTGGCCATGGCCATGGGCATTCCCATAGCATTCTCGCTGTTGGCCAGCGGCGTGGCGCTGATGTGGCACCTGGACCTGTTTGACTCGCAGATCCTTGCGCAGAACCTGATCGGCGGCGCCGACAGCTTCCCGCTGCTGGCCGTGCCCTTCTTCATGCTGGCCGGCGAGATCATGAACGTGGGCGGCTTGTCCAAGCGCATCGTGGACTTCGCGCTCGCCCTGGTGGGCCACGTCAAGGGCGGCCTGGGTTATGTGACCATCTTGGCTGGCTGCCTGCTGTCCGCGTTGTCGGGTTCGGCCGTGGCCGACGCGGCGGCGCTCACGGCGCTGCTGCTGCCCATGATGGTCAAGGCCGGGCACGACAAGGCGCGCGCCGGCGGCCTGATCGCTGCCACGGGCGTGATCGGGCCGGTGATCCCGCCCAGCATCGGGCTGGTGATCTTCGGTGTGGCGGCCAACGTGTCCATCTCCAAGCTCTTCCTGGCTGCCATCGTGCCCGGCATCCTGATCGGTGCGGCGCTGTGGCTGACCTGGGCCTTCCTGGTGCGCAGCGAGAAGATCGTGCCGCCGCCGCGCAAATCGACCGGCGAGATACTCACGGCGCTGCGCAAGGCGCTGTGGGCGCTGATGCTGCCGGTCATCATCCTCGTGGGCCTGCGCATGGGCGTCTTCACGCCCACGGAGGCGGCCGTGGTGGCGGCGGTGTATGCGCTGTTCGTCGCTGCAGTCATCTACCGCGAGATCACCTTGCGCGACCTGTACGGCATCTTCGTGGCCGCGGCCAAGACCACCGCGATCGTGATGTTCCTCATCGCCGCCGCCATGGTGACCGCCTGGCTGATCACGGTGGCCGATCTTCCGTCCAAGGTGGTCGGCCTGCTGCAGCCTTTCATGGGCAGCCCGACGCTGCTCATGGCCGCCATCATGGTGCTGGTGATGCTGGTGGGCACGGCCATGGACATGACGCCCACCATTCTCATCCTCACGCCGGTGCTGATGCCGGTGGTGACGGCGGCGGGCATCGACCCGGTGTACTTCGGCGTGCTGTTCATCATCAACAACTCCATCGGCCTCGTCACGCCCCCGGTGGGCGTCGTGCTCAACGTGGTGGCGGGCGTGGGCAAGATCTCGATGGACGACGTGACGCGGGGTGTGGTGCCCTTCATGATCGCCGAGTTCGTCATCATGTTCCTCATGGTGCTCTTCCCCTGGCTGGTGACCGGGCCGGCCAAGCTATTCCACGGTTGAGTCTACGGGGCGGACTGGCGCCGCAGCGGTGTTACATTGACTGGAGCATTCCCGCAGCGCCCGACAAGGAGCCCGCCCCATGTCACCGCAAAACCCGCAGCAGGCCCGCCAGCTGTTCGATGAATACATCGAGCTGTACGCGGCCCGGGACTCGCGGCTCATCGACTGGTTCAGCGAGGACTTCAGCGGCTTCGCGGGCAGCAGCGGCAAGCTGGTCAAGACCCGCGCCGAGTGGGTGCAGGTGACGCTGCAGGACTTCACCCAGGTGCCCGGCCGCATCGGCATCAAGATGGTGGACTTCTTCGCGCAGGCGCTGGGCGACGGCCTGCTGGCCGCCACCGCCTTCTTCCACATCCACCTGCCCAACGCGCCCGATGCGCTGTTCGCGCGCGAGACGGCGCGCAAGGTGGTGCTGTTCCGGCGCGAAGGGGAGGGCGGCGGGGACGGCGCCTGGAATATCGTCCACGTCAGCGTCTCCATGCCCTTCGGCCAGGCGCGCGACGGCGAGGTGTTCCCCATGGAGGCGCTGCGCCAGCGCAACCGCGAGCTGGAGGCGCTGGTGGCGGAGCGCACCCAGGCGCTCGCGCAGCTCAACCACCGGCTGGAGCTGCTGAGCAACACCGACGGCCTCACCGGCATCGCCAACCGCCGCCAGTTCGACCAGGCGCTGGCCCACGAATGGGCGCGCGCCCAGCGCGCCGGCACGCCGCTGGCGCTGCTGATGATCGACGTGGACGTGTTCAAGCACTTCAACGACCACTACGGCCACCTCGCCGGCGACGCCTGCCTGCAGGCGCTGGCGCGCACCCTGGCGCAGGCCGGCGGCCGGCGCGAGGGCGACCTGGTGGCGCGCTTCGGGGGCGAGGAGTTCGTGGTGCTGCTGCCTGGCTGCGACCTGCAGGCGGCCGCCGACGTGGCGGGCCACATCCAGGCCGCCATCCAGGCGCTGGCCTTGCCGCACGAGGGCGCGCCCTTCGGCATCGTCACCGTGAGCTTCGGCGTGGCCAGCCTGCAGCCCGAACGCGACCAGGCACCGGAGGAACTGCTGCGCCAGGCCGACCGCGCCATGTATCGCGCGAAGCAAAATGGACGGAACAGGATAGAGACATCTCCCTGAGCCGCTGCGCGGCGGGGCGGCCCTTGCGCGGCGTCCGCTGGCTGGGGCCGTGCCGGTCACAGGCCGAGGGCCTGCACCACATTGGTGACAATGGCGGGCTATGCATTTTTCCCGTTTCTTCAAGATGGCCCTGATCCTGGGCCTGCTCTCGGCCATCGGCCCTTTTGCCATCGACATGTACCTGCCGGCGCTGCCGGAGATCGGCGCCAGCCTGGGCGCCGACGTGGGCGCGGTGCAGTGGAGCCTGACGGCGTTCTTCGTCGCGCTGGGCGTGGGCCAGCTGTTCTACGGCCCCGTGTCCGACATGGTGGGCCGCAAGCCGCCGCTGTATGCGGGGCTGGCGCTCTTCACGCTGGCCAGCGTGGGCTGCGCGCTGGCCACCGACATCCAGACCCTGGTGGCCCTGCGCTTCGTGCAGGGCCTGGGCGCGGCGGCCGGCATGGCGATCCCGCGCGCCGTGGTGCGCGACCTGCACACGGGCACCGAGGCCGCCCGCCTCATGTCGCTGCTGATGCTGGTGTTCAGCGTGTCCCCGCTGCTGGCGCCGCTGGCGGGCAGCGGCGTCATCGCGCTGGCGGGGTGGCGCGGCGTGTTCTGGGTCGTGGCGGCCGCTGCCCTGGCCGGGCTGGCGCTGGTGTCGCAGGGCCTGCGCGAGACGCGCGCCGCGGCCGACCGGCGCGAGAGCAGCCTGGCCAGCGCGCTCGCGGGCTACGGGCTGCTGCTGCGCGACGCGCACTACCTGGGGCTGGTGTTCATCGGCGGCTGCTCCATGGCCGGGTTCTTCGTGTACCTGGCGGGCTCGCCGTTCGTGCTCATCAACCACTACGGGCTCACGCCGGTGCAGTACAGCCTGGCGTTCTCGGTGAATGCCGCCGCCTTCTTCGCCGCCGCGCAGTTCACCGCGCGGCTGGGGCGCCGCTTCGGCCTGGTGCCTACCGTCAAGGTGGCCGTCACGGCGGCCGGCGCGGTGATGCTGGCCCTGCTCGCCTACTATCTGGCGGGCGGCGACCGGCTGGAGGTGCTGCTGGGCCTGTACTTCGTCGCCAGCGCCTTGATGGGGCTGGTGATCCCCACGACCTCGGTGCTGGCGCTGGAGGAGCACGGCGCCATCGCGGGCACCGCCTCGGCGCTGCTGGGCACGCTGCAGATGCTGGTCGGCGCGGCCGCCATGGGCGTGGTCGGCCTGTTCGCCAACGGCAAGCCGCTGCCCATGGTGGTGGGCATGGCCACGGGGGCGCTCCTGGGCCTGGTGCTGGCCTGGGTCACCCTGGGCGGCCATCGGCCCGCGCGGCCCGCGCATGCCTCCTGAGGTGCTTGCTATCAGATAGGTAGCTGCTGGCGCTTGCTGGATAAGCGCTGGAGGCGTTTTTTTGCAACCAAGACCATGGGCGCGGCAACGGCGCCCTGCGGGAGACCACATGATGCTCACGGCGGCCGACCACCGGATCGTGCTTCTCGGCGATGTCTGGAACACCCTGCCCGAAAGCGTGCGCGCGGCCGACCGCACGCTGTTCGAGGCCCAGGGCGGCGACGAGGACGACTACGCGGCGGAGCGCGCCCGCGAGCGGCGCTGCGTGTTCTTCGCGGGCGACGCGCGGCTGACCGGCGGCGAATGGGCCGGCCTGCGCCAGGCGCACGGCAACGAATGGCTGGTGCTGCTGGTCAACGGCGACCTGGAGTTCACCGGCCGCAGCCTGCCCGCCTGCTACGTGGCGGGCGACTTGGTCTGCGACAGCCTCCACGCCAGCCCGGACGATGCCCCCGTCGTCGGCGGCCGCATCACCGCGCGGCACTATGCGGCGTTCATCGGCAGCGACGACGAGACGCTGCACTGCGCGTTCAACGGCCGGGTTGCCACCCCGCATGCGTTCTTCTGGTTCCACGACTGGCGCGGCGTCGAGTTGAACGGCGACGCGGTGGTGCACATCCTCTGCGACCGCGGTGACTTCGAGGAGCCCGAGGCGCCGCAGTGGTTCTACTGGCACGACGGCCTGCTGGCGCTGCGGCCCGAGCTGACCTACGCCCCCGCGACCTGGGGCTCGGACGAACTGCTGTGGCGCCTGGACGACCTGGGCCGCCGCGTGGCCGCGGGCGAGCCCGTGTTCATCGACGGGTTCGACCCCGCCTGCCTGCCGCTGGTGAACCAGGCCCGCATCCACCTGCGGCACCGCCAGTACCCGCAGGCCCTGGCGCACTACAAGGCGGCCATCGCCCTGGCGCCCGGCTACCGCATCGCCTGGGCCGAGGCCGCGCGCACGCTGTACCTGGCCGACGCGCTGGAGCAGGCGCTGCCCTACGCCGAGCGGGCCATGGCGCTGCTGCCCGGCAAGCTGCGCCACCTGAAGGACGAGGCCGCCGACGACCAGGCGCTGTGCCTGCTGCGCCTGGGCCGGTGGGACGAGGCCCTGGCCGCCGCCAGCGGCACCATCGAGCGCTGCACGGACGAAGACGGCCGCGCCGTGGCCTACCGCGTGCGCGGCGAGGCCCTGCTGCGGCGCGGCGAGCTGGAAAAGGCGCGCGAAGATCTCGTCAAGGCCGCCAGAATCTCCTACGGCAGCGCCCTCTACCAGTGGCTGGCGGGCCTGGCGTACCACAAGCTGGGCGACCACCAGGCCGCCGAGGCCCTGCGCGAAAAGGCGGGCCGCATCAACCAGAAATACGCTCTGGCCTTCGAGGGCCAGGAGGGCTCCGCCTTCCGCTATGCGCCGCCCGCCACGGTTGACTGGGAGCAGCAGACGCTGGCCGACCTGCCCGCCGAGGTGCGCGATGCCGGCTACTGGCACCGCTACCTGCTGTCGCAGGCGTATGACAACGCCAAGAGCTTCCGCGCCATCCCCGCCGAATTCCTCACGCGCGCGTTCTGCCTGGAAGCCATCGAGCGCTGCCCCAATTCCACGGACATCTGGGTGGCGCAATACTTCCCCGAGGCGGTGTTCGACGACGGCATCGCCGCCCGCCTGATCGAACGCGGCGCGGGCAACCTCGCCTACATCCCCCAGCGCCTGGTCACCAAGGCGCTGCTGCTGCGCGCCGACCAGGGCAGCTACGACATTGCACTGGTGCCGCCGCACCTGCTGGACGCGGAACTGTGCCGCAAGCTCGTGGAGCGCCAGGTGCCGCCCGATGCGCTGCCGCCGCAGTGGGTGGACCACGCGCTGTGCCTGCACGCCGTGCAGCACTGGAGCAATGCCATCGGGCACGTGCCCGGCGCGTTCAAGGACGAGGCCTTCTACCTCACCGCGCTGGCCTGGGCCGACAGCCTGTGGTTCATCGAGAACCGCCTCCCCGCGCGCTACCACGCGCCGGACATGCTGTGCCGCGCGCTGGACCTGAACTTCGGCCTCATCCACCACATTCCGGGCCGGCTGGTCGATGAAACCGTGTTCGCCCACGCGCGCGCCCTGTGCTCCGGCGAGGCGCTGTGGACGCAGCTCACCACTGCGCACGGCCGCGGTTTCCGCGAGGCAAGCGACCGGGGCGAGTACCTTGACTGCGCCGAGGACTGCTGGGCCGTGTTCTGGGACGAGCCGCTGATCCTGGCAGAGATCGCCAACACCGGCTACCACCTGTTCCCCTTCGAGATCCCGGCCGCCAAGTACACGCAGACCATCGCCGACGCCGCCTTCGCGCGCGACGCCATCCACCTGCGCAGCATCCCGCGCGCCTTCATCACGCCGCAGATGGCCGAAAGCTTCGCGCGCCAGTACGCGGACATGCTGCACGACGTGCCGCTGCCCCTGCGCACCGCGCGCGTGTGCCAGATCGCCGCCGAGCACTCGTGGGACGAGGGCAAGTACTTCCGCCACGTGCCGCTGGCCCTGCGCGGCGTGGACGCCTGCATCGCCGCGCTGCAGCGCTCGGTGGACAACGCGGACTTCATTCCGCTCGCGGCGCGGCACGCGGTGTACGACCGCCTGGTCCGCCACGGCGGCGCCAAGGACTTCGCCATCGGCTGGCTGCTCAACGAACGCGGCCTGGGCGCGCTGGCCCTGGGCCGCGCGGACGAGGCCATCGCCGACTTCGACACCGTCATCGCCCGGGGCCAGGGCGGGCGCAAGCCGGGGCTGCTGGGCGCGCTGTTCGGCCCCCGGCCCGCCTGGAAGGCCGAGGACTTCGACGAGGACGACATCGCCGACGCCCGCCTGTACAAGGCCTTGGCCTGCCAGCAGCAGGGGCGGCTGGACGCCATGCACGAGGCCCTGGCCCCGCTGGACGAGGCGCAGCGCGCACACCTGGGTATCTTCGCGCTGGCCGAGGCGCCCGAGGCCGTGGAGTTCCACCTGGAGGCGTACGAGTCCCACATCGGCGCCGCCGGGCAGTACGTGGAGGGCGGCGACTACCGCAGCGCCCTCGACAGCGCCCTGCAGGCCCGCGCGCTGCTGGAAGAGGCCCAGCACCCCGACCCGCGCCTGTGGGCCTACGTGCTGGACCATCTGCGCTTCATCACCTGGGAGCTGGCGCAGTTCGACGAGAACGAGCGCCTGTGCCGCGAGATCCTGGAACGGCTGCAGCACGTGGCCGACTGGCCCTACCTCGAAGAGCACAACATCCTGCGCGCCGCGCGCCGCGGCGCCCACAACACGCTGGCCTGGAAGCTGGCCGATTCCCCGGACCCGGCCGACATCGCCCAGGCCGTCACCCATGCGCGCGCCGCGCTGCGGCATGCGCCGATCGAGGACGAGGCCGTGATTAACCCCTTTCTTGAAACCGCTGCCCGGGCGCTGCTGCGCGCTGCCGAATCCGACCCGGAACGCCAGGGCGAGGCGCGCCGCATGCTGGAGCGCATCGCCGCGCTGGGGCTGGCCGAGAAGGGCGGCATCACGGATGCGCGGGTGCTGGCGGGGCTGCAGGCGCTCGCCTAGGAAACTCTTGTTTTGATAGCTGCCCGCGCTTGTCCAGCAAGCGCTGGAGGCCAAAAAGACCTCGAATCACGGGGCCGGGGACGGCCTGCCCGGCAGCGCCGCCGCCACGCATTCCGCCAGCGTCCGCACGGTGCGGGGCGCGCAGCCCTCGGCATGGTTGCTGATGGTGACGAAGGCGTTCTGTCCCCGGCCGGTGGTGCCGGCGATCACGCGGGCAAGCGCGGCGTGGGTGTCCGGGTCGGGATGGTGCAGCCGGTCGTAGGGTGCATACAGCCGCTCGGCCTCTTCGTAGCCGTAGGGGCCGTGGACCGGGTTCAGGTTCCAGCGGCAGACCAGCGGGCCGGGCCACAGGGCCCGCAGCAGCGGCAACTGCTCCTGCAGCGGCGGCATCTTGGCGTGCAGGCCCAGGCAGTAGGTGGCGCCGGCCTCGTGCAGCACGGCGGCGAAGGCTGGGGTCAGCCATTCGGGGTCGCGCACTTCCACGGCCAGGATGCCGTCGGGCGCCGTGGGGGCCAGCGCGGGCTGGGCCAGCAGCATCGTGCGCAGGCGCTCCAGCAGCAGCGGCATGCGGTCGAGCTGCGCCAGGGGCAGGGGGCTGAGCTGGAACACCAGCACACCCAGCTTGCGGCCCAGGCCCTGCAGCGCGGGCTCCACGAACTCGCTGCGCGCCAGCTCGGGGTTCAGGAAGGCGGGATTGGGCTCGCGGCCCCGGCCGTCCTCGCTGCGCACCAGGGCATCGGTCACCAGGCTGGGCGCCTTCACCACGAAGCGGAAGTCGTCGGGCACCTGGGAGGCGTAGCGCTCGTACTGGCTCGCGGTGAGGGGGCGGTAGAAGCTGCGGTCGATACTTACGGTGCGCAGCAGCGGGTGCTGCGCGTACACGGGCAGGCCGTTCTTGGAGAGCTGCGCGTCGGAATGCTCGCCCTCCCAGACCAGGCCCTGCCAGCCCGGGTAGGTCCAGCTGGAGGTGCCCAGGCGCAGGCCGGGCGGCAGGCTGCGGGCGAGCGCGTGCAGGGCCTCGTCCTGCGGCTGCGCGCAGACGCCGATGCTTCCTTTCTTCCGGGGCGCAGGCGGCTCGGGTGGCGGAGGCGGTGCGGGCGGGCCGCCGAACAGGTCGTCCTGGCTCACGAGCGCATCTTTCGGCCTGCGGCCTGTCCCGCCGAGCGGGAGCGAGCTTGCCTGGGGCGGCCCGGCGCGGCGCTCATGCCTGCTCGGGGGCCGCAACCGGCAGCGGCTGCTGCTCGATGGCGTCGGCCGCCTCCTCATTGAGCGCGCGGGCCTCGCGCTGGGGCGGGGTGAGGGGGGTGGGAATCCACTTGTGGCCCTGGAAGAAGTTGCGGGCGCCGTCCTGGTCGCCCGCCAGCTCCAGTTGCAGACGTTCGGCGTCGCGGGCGCGGATGCGCTCGGCCACCTCCGCGGCCTCGTCGGCGTCCACGCCCAGCGCCTGTAGGGCCTGGACGCCGAAGCCCATGGCCGACTCGAAGGTCTCGCGCATCTGGCTGTGCACGCCCAGGCGCAGCAGCTCGATGGCGTGCTGCCGGTCGAAGGCGCGCGCCAGCACGGGGACCAGCGGGCATTCGTGCCGCAGCAGCTCCACGATCTGGGTGGTGGTCCTGGCGTCGTCGGTGCACACCAGGATGGATTTCGCGTGGTGCGCGCCGCTGGCGTGCAGCACGTCCAGGCGCCGGCCGTCGCCGTAGTAGATCTTGAAGCCGAAGCGCGCGGCCGCGCGGATCATGTCGGTGTCGTTCTCGATGATGGCGATGTCGATGCCCCGCGCCAGCAGCAGCTGGCTGGCGATCTGCGCGAAGCGGCCGAAGCCGATGATGAGCACCGTGCCCTGGAGGCCGTCCGCCGCATCCACGCCGTCCATATCCTGCGCTGGCTCGGGCGGCATCAGCCAGCGCAGCGAGAGCATGGCCAGCGGCGTGAGCGCCATCGACAGGATCACGGCGGCCGTGAGCACGGCGTTCACCCGCGCCTCCACGATGCCCGCGCTGGCGGCGGCCGAGTACAGCACGAAGGCGAACTCGCCGCCCTGGGCCATGAGCATGGTGCGCTGCAGTGCCTCGCCGTGGGATGCCTTGGTGAAGCGCGCCACCGCATACACGCCCGCGCCCTTGATGGCCATGCACGCCACCACGCCGCCCAGCAGCAGGGGCCAGTTCTGCAGCACCAGCGGCACGTCGAGCGCCATGCCCACGCCCATGAAGAACAGGCCCAGCAGGATGCCGCGGAACGGCTCCACGTCGGCTTCGAGCTGGTGGCGGAAGGTCGATTCGGACAGCATCACGCCCGCCGCGAACGCGCCCATGGCCATCGACAGCCCGCCCCACTGCATGGCCAGGGCCGCCCCAAGCACCACCAGCAGCGCGGCGGCGGTCATCACCTCGCGCGCCTTGGAGCGTGCCAGCACGCTGAACAGCGGGTTGAGCAGCCAGCGGCTCACCGCCACCAGCCCGGCCACCGCCGCCAGCGCCACGCCCACGGTGACCCAGCGCGAGACGGCCTGCTCGGCCGGCGCGGGCGAGAGGAAGGCCACGGCCGCCAGCAGCGGCACGATGGCCAGGTCCTCCAGCAGCAGGATGGACACGATGCGCTGGCCGCGCGGCGTGGAGGTATCGCCGCTTTCGTCCAGCAGCTGCATCACGATGGCCGTGGACGACAGCACGAAGCCCGAGGCCGCGATGAACGCCACCGCGGCCGACAGCCCCGCGAGTACCCCGGCCGCGGTGAGCAGCGCGATGCACACCAGCACCTGCGCCAGCCCCAGCCCGAAGATCTGCCGCCGCAGCGACCACAGCCGCGTGGGCTGCATCTCCAGGCCAATGACGAAGAGGAACATCACCACCCCCAGCTCGGCCACGTGCAGGATGGTCTGCGCCTCGCTGAAGAAGCCCAGCCCGAACGGGCCGATGGCCAGCCCCGCCGCCAGGTAGCCCAGCACCGAGCCCAGGCCCAGCCGCTTGAACAGCGGCACGGCCACGACGCCGGCGGCCAGCAGCACGACGACCTTGACGAGTTCGGTGCCTGATTCAGCAGCGGCCATGGGGGACTCCGGTAGGGCAGGGGGTGAGCGATGGTACTAGCCGAACAGCCCGCCTTCGTCCAGCAACTCATAGGCGATGGCGGGGCACCGGTCCATGCTCTTCTTGATGGCGGCGGGAATGGCCTGGCGCGTCTTGCGGCACAGGCCGGGCTGCTCCAGCACGCCGATGGCGATGCCCCGCAGGCTGCGCACCTCATGCGGGCTGGTGGTGATGGACAGGCGCAGGCCCAGCTGCTGCTCCATGCGCTCCTGCATGCGGCGCAGGTCGGCCAGGCTGGCGAGGTTTTCCAGGCGCTCGATGAGCTTTTTTTCCTCGGCCCGGGTCAGCCGCAGGGCCCGCAGGTCGCCGTCCGGGGCCTGCAGCAGCGCGTCCCGGCCGCAGATGCAAGTGCCGGGCGGGCATTCGGTGCGGATGGGGAAGGGGACTGCGGTGCTCATGGGGCGGGGAACCAGTCCATTCTAGGAGTCTGTCGGGCTTGGGCATGGCCCTGCATTGTGCGAAAGCGCGCGCAGGCTAGGCGCCCAGCGCAAGCTGCACTGGTGTGCAGCGAGCATGGGCAACAACGCCTGCGGTCGCTTTCGCACAACCCTTCGGGTCGCCGCCTGGGGCTGCCAGGCGGTGTTGCGGCCTCGTTGTGTGGCCCGCCACACGGCCTCGACCGCGCCTTGCCTGGCAGCCCCAGGCGGCGGTGCAGGGCCATGCCCAAGCCCGACAGACTCCTAGGCAAACGGGCGGCCTGGCGGCCTGTGGCAAACTCCCGCGCTTTGCTTTTCGGGTTCATTGGAGCATGCAGCAGATCATCCGGCAGTTGGCCGCAGAAATCAGGGTCAGTGAACAACAGGTGCGCGCAGCGGTGGAGCTGCTGGACGGCGGCGCCACGGTGCCGTTCATCGCGCGCTACCGCAAGGAAGTGACGGGCGGGCTGGACGACATCCAGCTGCGCGAGCTGGAGGCGCGCCTGTCCTACCTGCGCGAGCTGGAAGACCGCCGCGCAGCCGTGCTCAAGGCCATCGACGAGCAGGGCAAGCTGACCGACCAGCTCCGCGCCGCCATCGCCGCCGCGCCGACCAAGCAGGAGCTGGAGGACATCTACCTGCCTTTCAAGCAGAAGCGCCGCACCAAGGGCCAGATCGCCCGCGAGTTCGGCATCGAGCCGCTGGCCGACAAGCTGTTCGCCGACCCCACGCTGGACCCGGCCTTGGAAGCCGCAGCGTTCACCAAGCCGCCCGAAGTGCTGGACGACGGCAAGCCCGGCGCCGACTTCTCCACCGTGCCCGCCGTGCTCGACGGCGTGCGCGACATCCTGAGCGAGCGCTGGGCCGAGGACGCGGCCCTGGTGCAGTCCCTGCGCGAATGGCTCTGGGCCGAGGGCCTGCTGCGCTCCAAGAAGGTCGAATCCAAGAACGAGAACGACCCCGAGGTGTCCAAGTTCCGCGACTACTTCGACTATGACGAGCCCATCGGCCGCGTGCCGTCGCACCGCGCGCTGGCTGTCTTCCGGGGCCGTGCGCTCGAAATCCTCGAAGCCAAGCTCGTCCTGCCCGTGGAGCCCGAGCCCGGCAAGCCCAGCATCGCCGAAGGCAAGATTGCCCTGCACCTGGACTGGAGCCATGCAGGCCGCAAGGCCGACGACCTGATCCGCAAGTGCGTGGCCTGGACCTGGCGCGTGAAGCTCAGCCTCTCCACCGAGCGCGACCTGTTCGCCCGCCTGCGCGACGAGGCCGAGAAGGTGGCCATCAAGGTCTTTGCCGACAACCTGCGCGACCTGCTGCTGGCCGCGCCCGCCGGCCCGCGCGTGGTGATGGGGCTGGACCCCGGCATCCGCACCGGCGTGAAGGTGGCCGTGGTGGACGCCACCGGCAAGCTGGTGGACACCGCCACCGTCTATCCGCACGAGCCCAAGCGCGACTGGGACGGTTCGCTGTTCACCCTGGCCAAGCTGGTGGAAAAGCACGGCGTGAACCTGATCGCCATCGGCAACGGCACGGCCAGCCGCGAGACGGACAAGCTGGCGGCCGACCTGATCAAGATGGCTGCCAAGGCGGACCGCAGCATCGAGAAGGTGGTGGTGAGCGAGGCGGGCGCCTCCGTCTACAGCGCCAGCGAATATGCTTCTCAAGAGATGCCCGACGTGGACGTGAGCCTGCGCGGCGCCGCCAGCATCGCCCGCCGCCTGCAGGACCCGCTGGCCGAGCTGGTCAAGATCGACCCCAAGAGCATCGGCGTGGGCCAGTACCAGCACGACGTGAACCAGAGCGAGCTGGCGCGCACGCTGGGCACGGTGGTGGAGGACTGCGTGAACTCCGTGGGCGTGGATCTGAACACGGCCAGCGTGCCGCTGCTCAGCCGCGTCTCCGGCCTGTCGGCCAGCGTGGCCAAGGCCGTGGTGCGCTGGCGCGAGGCCAACGGCGCGTTCAAGAGCCGCAGGCAGCTCATGGACGTGGCGGGCCTGGGCGCCAAGACCTTCGAGCAGAGCGCGGGCTTTTTGCGCATCCGCGGTGGCGAGAATCCGCTGGACATGACCGGCGTGCACCCCGAGACCTACCCTGTGGTCGAGCAGATCATGGCGAAGACCGGCAAGCCCGTGGCCGAGATCATGGGCCGCGCCGACATGCTCAAGACCCTGAAGCCCGAGCTGTTCGCCAACGAGACCTTCGGCGTCATCACCGTGAAGGACATTCTGGCCGAGCTGGAAAAGCCCGGCCGCGACCCGCGCCCCGACTTCAAGGTGGCGCGCTTCAACGAGGGCGTGGAGGACATCAAGGACCTGCGTGAAGGCATGGTGCTGGAGGGCACGGTGAGCAACGTGGCCCAGTTCGGCGCCTTCGTGGACCTGGGCGTGCACCAGGACGGGCTGGTGCACGTGAGCCAGCTGTCCAACAAGTTCGTGAACGACGCGCGCGAGGTGGTCAAGACCGGCGACATCGTGAAGGTCAAGGTGATGGAGGTGGACGTGGAGCGCAAGCGCATCGGCCTGTCGATGAAGCTCGACGCCGCGCCCGCCCGCCGCGATGGCCCGCAGGGCAACCGCTTCGAGGGCGCCGGCCGGGGCTACGCCCAGCCGCAGCGCCGTGGCAGCGAACCCGCGCAGCCGTCGGCCATGGCCTCGGCCTTTGCCAAGCTGCAGCAGGCCAAGGGCCGGTAGAAAACCGGTAGCGAAACGGATCAGGGGCGGGCCATAATCGCCAGCACCCCCAACGAACCCAGGCGCCATACCCGATGGAGTTGAACGCACTGCTGGCCCAGCCCGTGGCCCTGCCCAGTCTTCCGCGCGCCGTGGCGCTGCTGATGAGTGAGCTGGCCCACGAAGAGCCCAGCCTGCGGCGCCTGAGCCAGCTCTTCGGCACCGACCCGGCCCTGGGCGGGCGGCTGCTGGAGCTGGCCAATTCCCCCGCGTTCCAGCTGCCGCGCCAGATCGCGGGCATTCCCGAGGCGCTGGCGCTGCTGGGCACGGCCCAGCTGCGCACGCTGGTGTCGTCGGCGCCGCTGGGGACCACGTCGCGCTCGGTGCCCGGCGTGAACATGCAGCAGTTCTGGCGCTACAGCCTCAACACCGCCAAGCTCGCCCGGTCGCTCGCGGGCAGCGTGCACCAGAACCAGATCGCCGCGTACACGGCGGGCCTGCTGCACGCCGTGGGCGAACTGGTCATTCACCTCGCGGACCCCGACAAGGCGCACTCGGTCAACACCCTGGTGGCGCCGTTCGACCTGCGGCGCGGCAAGATCGAGCACCGCATCTTCGGCTACGACTACGGCCACGTGAGCGCCGCGCTCGCGCGCCGCTGGCAGCTGCCCGAGGTGGTGGTCGATGCCCTGCAGCACCAGGGCGCGCCGTTCGACAACAACGCCTACGAGCCGCTGGCGGGCGTGATCCACCTGGCCTCTTGGCGCGCCCGTGCCCGCGAGGCCGAGCTGGGTGAGAAGGAGCTGGCCGTCTCGTTTCCCGGCGAGGTGGGCCTCACCCTGGGGCTCGATATCGACATGGTGCTGCAGCAGGACCCCATCGACTGGACGGCCCGGCCCGAGGCGGCCGACTACGTGGTGTGAGCAGGAACACCCCCCTGAGGCCCTGCGGGCCTCCGTGTAGCCGCCAGAAGCGGCAGCCCTTCGGTGCCGTCCAAGCCTGCGCAGGCAGGCTTGGAGCCGTGGCCCTCAGCCCCCGCTCTCGCGCTTCGCGCGGGCAGGGGGACGACGCCAGGGACCGGGCCAAGCCCGTTCCACGGCGTCCGCCGGCCTGGGCCGCGCCAGTCGCAGGCGGTGTGGCCGGCACAATGCATAACCCATGACCAAAGCACTGCGCATCCATGCCGGGCCGCGCGCCCGCGAGCACCTTGAAAAGCACGGCCTGCAGCCGTCGGACGTGGGCGTGGTCCCCGGCGCTGCGGGCGGCCCCAAGGGGCTGATCCTGGGGCCGCTGGACCGGTTCATCTTCGGCGAATGGCTGCCGCGCTCGCAGCAGCCGGTGCACCTCGTGGGCGCCTCCATCGGTGCGTGGCGCATGGCCACGGCCTGCCTGGGCGGGTCGGTGGCCGCGTTCGAGCGGCTGGAGCACGACTACATCCACCAGGACTACGAGCTGCCGCCCGGCAAGAAGCGCCCCACGGCCGCCCACGTGAGCGAGCGGTTCGGACAGAACCTGCAGGCTTTCTACGGCGGGCGCGTGGAGGAGGTGCTGGGCCACCCACGCTTTCGCCTGCACATCGTGACCTCGCGCGGGCGCCACCTGCTGCGCCGCGAGCATGGTGTGGCCACGCCGCTGGGCTACCTGGGCGCTTTTCTCACGAACACCGTGCGCCGCAAGGCCATGGGAGCGTGGCTGGAGCGCGTGGTCTTTTCCTCGCCGGGCACGGCCCTGCCGTTCGGCACTTCGGACTACCGCACGCGGCAGGTGCCGCTCTCTGCGGGCAACTTCATGCAGGCGCTGCAGGCCAGTTGCTCCATCCCCTTCGTGCTGCAGGCCGTGCACGACATTCCCGGCGCGCCGCCCGGCGCCTACTGGGACGGAGGCATTACCGACTACCACCTGCACCTGGCCTACAGTAATTCAAATTTGATAGCTGCCAGCGCAAGCCAGACAAGCGCTGGAGGCCAAAAAGACCTTGAGCCCGGCGGTATCGTGCTGTACCCCCATTTCCAGCACCGCGTGGTGCCCGGCTGGCTCGACAAGGGCCTGAAGTGGCGCCACCGGGCCACCTCCGCGCTGGACGGCATGGTCGTGCTCTCGCCCGACCCGGACTGGGTGCGCAGCCTGCCCAACGCCAAGCTGCCGGACCGCAACGACTTCACCCACTACGGCACGGACGGCGCCGCGCGCGCCAAGGCCTGGCTGGCGGCCACGCGGGCCAGCCAGCAACTGGCGGACGAGTGGGCCGCATGGCTGCTGCGGCCGGACATGCGCGCGGTGCAGCCGCTGTAGGCCGCGGTTCGCTCAGGGCGCCGCGGCGGCGCCGGCGGCCTGCCGCGCGGCATGCTCCCGCGCCCAGTCCAGCACCTCGTGCGCGGGCATGGGCCGCGCGATGCCGAAGCCCTGGGCGCGCTCGCAGCCCAGCTCCAGCAGCCGGGCCGCGTGGGCGGCCGTCTCCACGCCTTCGGCCACCACGTGCCGCTGCAGCGCCTTGGCCAGCGCGACGATGGCACTCACGAGCGTGAGGTCGTCGGCATCGTCCAGGATGCCGTGCACGAACGACTGGTCGATCTTGATCGACTCGGCCGGCAGGCGCTTGAGGTAGGACAGCGAGGAGTAGCCGGTGCCGAAGTCGTCCAGCGCGAAGCGCACGCCCAGGGCCTGGCAGCCCTGCATCATGTGGCGCATGTGCTGCATGTCCTCGAGCGCGGCGGTCTCCAGGATCTCGAGTTCGAGCCGGGCGGGGGAGACCTCGGGGCAGGTGTGCAGGATGTCCTGGAGCCGCTCGACGAAGTTGGGCCGGTGGAAATGCGGCGCGGTGATGTTCACGCTGATCTCCCACGGCATGCCGGCGCCGGTCCACTGGCGCATCTGCGCCAGGGCTTCGCGCAGCACCCATTCGCCCAGCTCCACGGCCAGGTCCGCGTCCTCGATCAGCGGCAGCACGTGCTGCGGGCCCAGCAGGCCCTGCTCGGGGTGCTGCCAGCGCAGCAGGGCCTCCAGGCCCAGGATCTCGCCGGTGCGCAGGTTCACCTTGGGCTGGTAGTGCAGCAGCAGCTCGCCCGCGTGCAGCGCCTGGGCCACGCGGGTCTGGCGGCTGTGCAGCGTCTGCACGGCGTGGTCCCGCTGCACGTCGAACACGTGGATCTGGTTGCGCCCCTGGCTCTTGGCCTGGCACATGGCCTGGTCGGCGTGGCGCAGCAGGGTGTCGGGGCTGGCGTCGTCGTGCGGGAACACGGCCACGCCCACGCTGGCGGTGGTGCGCAGCACGCGGTCGTCGATGGCGTAGGGCGCTGCCAGCTGCTGCATGAGCTGGGCCAGGCGGGTCTCGATGGCAGTCACATCGGGTTGCTCGCCCAGCAGCAGCACGAATTCGTCGCCGCCCATGCGGGCCACCGCGTCCTGCGGCGTGCGGAGGAACGCGCCCAGGCGCAGCGCGGTTTCCTTGAGCAGCCGGTCGCCCATCCGGTTGCCGTGGGCGTCGTTCACGGCCTGGAAGCGGTCCAGGTCGAGCATGCACACGGCCAGCAGCAGGCCCCGCTGGCGCGCGACGAAGATCGCGTGCGTGAGGCGCTCGGCCAGCGCGGCCCGGTTGTAGAGCCCGGTCAGCGCATCGTGCCGCGCATGCCAGGAGATCTGGTGGCGCAGGTTGCGGGTCTCGGTCACGTCGCGGAAGACCACCACGCGGCCCACGGCCGGGCCGTCGCCCATGCGGATCGAGGACGCGGTGTATTCGATCGCGTAGCGCTCGCCCGAGCGGTGGATCAGCACGTCGTGGCTCACCTGCTGCAGCGCGCCGGGGCGCGTGCCGTGGTCCACGGTGGTGCTGGCGATGCGACTGGCATGCTCCTCGTACAGGCGGAACACGTCCTCCAGCTGGCGCCCCATGGCCTGGTCCGCCGTGAAGCCGGTCATGAGCTGGGCGGCCTCGTTGATGGTCTCGATGCAGCCGGAGGGGCCGGTGGTGATCACCCCGTCGCCGATGGAGGCCAGCGTGACCTCGGCGCGTTCCTTCTCGGCGCGCAGGGCCTCTTCGGCGCGCTTGCGCTCGGTCACGTCGACCAGCGTGCCGATGGTGCCGGCCGGCGCGCCGCTGGTGGTGGTGAAGGGCGCCTCGTAGTACGCCATGTCGCGCGCCGGGAAGCGGTTGGCCGGCTGGATGCGGATCTCGTTGTCGCGCGCCTGCGCGATGCGGGCCGAGCGCTCCGGCGACAGCTCGGGCGGGTGGTACGGGGCCGTGGGCACGGGGCGCGCGGCGTCCGGCCGGGGCTGGAAGAGCCGCTGCCACGCGCGGTTGACCTCCAGGTAGGCGCCCTGCGGGTTGCGCACGAACACCGGCAGCGGCAGGGCATCGATGAGCTGGCGCGTGAAGTGCAACTGCTCGCTCTGCAGGCGCTGGGTCTCGCGCAGCGACAGCACCAGCGACTGCACCTTGCCTGCCATGTCGTTGAAGGTGGCGGCCAGGGCGCGCGACTCCAGCGTGCCGGTCATCTCCATGCGGGTGTCCAGGCGGCCCTGGCGGAAGGCGTCGGTGGCCTGTGCCAGGCGCCGCAACATGCGCGCGTTGGCGCGCAGCAGCAGCGTGAGCAGGAACAGGATGGTGAAGATGTTGAGCGCGGAGATGCGCATCTGCACCACCACTGTGTCCCACACCTGGCCGACCAGCGGCTCCGGGTGCAAAACCACGGTGAGCCGCCCGAACTGCCCGTTGGGGGCGGCCTGGCTGAACTGCTGCACGGGGGGCGCCAGGTCCACCCATTCGGTGAACCAGGCGGGCGCGGAGGAGGGCGCGGCCGGGGTCTGCACCTCGACGGCGGGCTGGGCGCTCCACTGCCAGCGCAGTGACTGCAGCTGGGGCGCGAAATGGGCGGAGCCTTCGCGCAGCGTGGTGGTGGCGGCCTCGGGGGCGTCCACGGGCAGGGCGGCCAGGGCGGGCAGCAGCGCATCGCCGATGCGGCGCAGCTCGCTGGCGGCGTGGCGGTGGACTTCCGCCGTCTCGGCGGCCAGCAGGTAGTGATAGCGCACGGCGCTGACCAGCAGGATGATCAGCACGATGGGCACGTACAGGCGGGGGTAGGTGCCCCGCCAGAGCCAGGTGCCGAGATGTCCGGTGCGCATGGTGAGTGCCCCTCTCCTTCTTGTTCAAGACCGAAGGGTAATGAATTGTTAATTAATTATTGACCGGGCCGAGTCTATCCGGTAGCGCGGAGGAATCTTTGCGGTGGGACAGCGCAATCCCATCCGCGCCAAAAGTTCATTGCGAAGACGCCGGAGAAGAAGCGCCCAGCAGCGCCGCGAGCTCCTCGATCGGCATCGGCTTGCCGAACAGCCAGCCCTGGGCGTACTGCACGCCGTGCGCGCGCAGGTAGTCGGCCTGCTCCTGCGTCTCCACGCCCTCGGCGATCATGTCGAGCTTGAGGGCCTTGGCCATCTCGATGATGTGCGGCACCACCTGGCTGGTCGCGGCCTGCTTGCCGATGGTGTCCACGAAGGACTTGTCGATCTTGAGGTAGTCGATCTCGAAGGATTCGAGCGCCGAGAGGCTGGAGTAGCCCGTGCCGAAGTCGTCGATGGCCACGCGCACGCCCATCTCGCGCAGGCGCTGGATCAGCGGGCGGGCCACGGCGGCGTCCACGAAGCCGCGCTCCGTGATCTCCACCACCAGCGCCTCGGGCCGGGCCTGCATGCGCTGCAGCATGGGGGCGATCTGCTCGATGGGGCCGCCGGGCCGCAGGTCCAGCGACGAGAAGTTGATGCTGACGTGCAGGCCGGGGTGGCGCCGCAGCAGGCTCGCCGTGTCGCGCGCCACGAGGTCCATCACGTGGCGCGTGATGTCCTGGATCAGCCCCGCCTGCTCGGCCACGGGGATGAACACGTCGGGCGGTACCAGCGTGCCGTCGCCGCGCCGCCAGCGCAGCAGGGCCTCGGCGCCGGCCCAGCGGCCCTCGCCGGGATCGCGCAGGTCGCGCATCGGCTGGTAGCGCACGAAGAACTCCTTGCGCTGCAGGGCCAGCCGCAGCTCGGACTTGAGCGACATGCGCTGGCGCGCGAGGAGCACCACGCCGGCGGCCAGCAGCAGCCCCGCCAGCGCGCCGATGGGCAGCAGCGTCCAGGCCAAGTTGCGCATGCGCCCCTCGATGTGCGAGCGCGGCGCCGCGGCCAGGCCCGAGAGGTTGTGCTCCTTCGACGACGACACCAGCGCCACGGTGTGGGTGTTGCCCCCGGGCCGATTCGCGCGCGGCGCGCCCGGGCGCGAAATCCATTCGGGCTGCACCGTGCCGCGCGAGCGGGCGACGAAGCCCGGCTCGTTCACGACCACGGCCAGCACCACGTCGGGGCTGCGCACCACGATGTCGATGATCTGGTCCGGGTGCACGATGGCGGCGTTGCCTTGCGCGTCGGTGTACACGTTGAAGCGCTGCCCCGGGATGAATGGCAGGTCCACCCCCACCCAGGCGTGCAGCCCCGTGGCCGTGCGGCCCTGTCCGGGCCCGAGCGGGATGGGCGGCTCGTGCACGCCGAGCGATGAGCACACCAGCGCCCCGTCGCGCACCACGCCCACGGCCTGCAGGTAGAGCGACGCCATGCTGATCTGCCGCATGCGCAGCATGCCCGCGGAGGAGCAGGGCGGGTTCGCGCCGTGCTGGCGCAGGCCGTCCACGGCGGCCACGATCTGCTGGCGCGTGAGCACCGCGCGGCGCAGCACCTCGCTGGCCAGCGATTCGAGGTAGGCCTGCTCGTCAAGCTCCGCCTGGTGCCCGGCATAGTGCAGCGCGGCGCCGATGGGCACCACGATGGCGGCGACCACCAGCGCCGAGGCCAGGACCAGGGTGTGTTTGATCGGCACGCGTCTCCCCTCCGGGTGGTGGTGGCCGCCAGCGTAGCAGGCCGCGCGCCGGCGCGCTATCGCGGCACCGCTACAGGCTGGCGTGCAGCATCTCGCGGTATTCCTCGGGCGTGGCGACGCGCGGATTGGTCTTGTGGCAGTGGTCGGCTAGCGCGCCCTTGATGACCTCGTCGAACAGGTCGGGGGTCACGCCCATGGCGGCCAGGCCCGTGGGCAGGCCCAGGCGGGCGTTCATGTCGCGGATCGCTTCGGGAATGTCGCCCGCCGAGGCCAGGCCCATGGCATGGGCCATGCGCTCCAGGCGCTTGTCCTTCTGCACCGATTCGGCCTGCGCGTTGAAGCGCACTACGGCGGGCAGGAACATCGCGTTGAGCGTGCCATGGTGCAGGCGCGGGTTCACGCCGCCCAGGCTGTGGCTCAGGCTGTGCACCGCGCCCAGGCCCTTCTGGAAGGCCATGGCGCCCTGCATGCTGGCGCTCATCATCTGCAGGCGCGCGTCGCGGTCGCCGCCGTTCTTCGTGGCCGGCTCGATGTGCGTCCAGCCGCGTGCCAGGCCGTCCAGCGCGATGCCGTCGGCCGGTGGGTTGAACGCGGCGGACATGAAGGTCTCCATGCAGTGCGCGATCGCGTCCATGCCCGTGGCGGCCGTGAGCATGGGCGGCAGGCCCAGCGTCAGCTCGGGGTCGCAGATGGCGGTCTTGGGCACCAGGTGCCAGGAGTGGAAGCCCAGCTTGCGGTGGTCATCCACGATGATGATCGCGCCGCGTGCCACCTCGCTGCCCGTGCCGCTGGTGGTGGGCACGGCGATCAGCGGCGCCGCGC
>Ga0222425_100189_pt1 | contig 40791 bp, 34 predicted proteins | sample 2B1ome_2_FD_180089 | JGI IMG/M metagenome (GOLD analysis project Ga0222425, IMG submission 180089) | Enriched microbial communities from leaf-cutter ant dump, University of Wisconsin, Madison, United States - 2B150A (version 2) | ecosystem: Environmental > Terrestrial > Nest > Insects nest > Nest... | reverse complement strand
TTGCCCGGGAAGACCTTGATGAAGTGGCTGCGCGGCATGCCGGCGCGGTCCACGCAGGTGTGCAGAACCGCGCGCTCGAGCTGGCGCACTTCCTCGACTTGCGAACGCAGCGTGTCGGCCAGCTTTTCCACCATCTTGGCGGTGAAACGGATGCCCATCAGTTCGTTCAGGATGGTTTCCTGGGCCTTGATGTAGGCGTCGGACTTGTAGCCATCGCGCTCGTACGACTGGCGCATTTTTTCGAACTGCTTGCTGACTTCGTCGAACTTGGCCAGCGCCTTGACGCGCAGGTCTTCGAGCTGCTTGCTGGACATGCCGCCAGCCGGGCCGTCGTCGTTCTCGTCTTCGTCGGCAGTGACGCCGGCGCCGGCGTATTCTTCGCCATCTTCGGGATCGACCAGGCCGTCGACCACTTCGTCGATCTGGGCCTGACCCTCGCGCACGCGAGTGATGTGGGCAAGGATCTCGTTGATGGTGGTGGGGCACGCCGAGATGGCCATCACCATGTGCTTCAGGCCGTCTTCGATGCGCTTGGCGATTTCGATTTCGCCTTCGCGCGTGAGCAGTTCCACCGTGCCCATTTCGCGCATGTACATGCGCACGGGGTCGGTGGTGCGGCCGAATTCACTGTCCACGGTGGACAGGGCGGCCTCGGCGGCTTCCTCGGCTTCTTCTTCACTGGCGCCCGTGGGGGCGTTGTCGGTGATGATCAGCGCCTCGGCGTCGGGCGTCTGCTCGTACACGGCCACGCCCAGGTCGTTCAGCGTGGTGATGACGGCTTCGAGCGTTTCGGCATCGACCAGCTTGTCGGGCAGGTGGTCGGAGATTTCGACGTGCGTGAGGTAGCCGCGCGTCTTGCCCAGCTTGATCAGGGTCTTCAGGCGCGAGCGGCGCTTGGCCAGGTCTTCCTCGGACAGGACGGTCTCGTCCAGGCCGAATTCCTTCATCAAGGCGCGTTCCTTGGCCTTGCTGATCTTCATGCGAAGGGGCTTGACCTTCTCGACCGCGGCCGCTGCCTCGGGTGCTTCCTCGACCTCGCCTTCGAGGTCCGCTTCGATGTCGGACAGGTCGGCGTCGTCGCCGCCCTCATCGCTGGCGGCGGCCTTGGGCTTGCGGCCCCGCTTGGCGGGTGCCTTGGCCTCGGCGGCGCTGGCGGCCTTGGCGGGGCGGCCGGGGCGCTTCTTGGGGGTGTCGTCCTCTTCGGACGCGGCGGCGGCCGCCGCCTTGGCGCGGGCGGGCTTCTTCTTCAGCAATTCATCGGCGGCTTTGGTCAGCTCGGCAGAACTTTTCACGGGCACTGGTTTGACTTCTTTCTTGGCGGCTTTGGCAGGAGCAGGGGCGGACTTCTTGGCCGCAGCCTTCGCGGGCGCCTTGGCAGCAGGGGTGGGAACGGCCTTCGCGGCGGTGCCTGGAGCGGACTTGGGCGGCTTCGCGGACTTTTGAGCGGGCATGTGCAACCTCAGAATCAAAAACGGACACAAAGAAAACGCAAGCGCCACAGATCCCGGCGCGGGTGGCAACGCGGGGCCGGGCCGGCCGCCGCGCTTTGAGGGAGAAAACCCTCAGGGGCAAGATGTCTGGGCGATCATTTGGTGTGCAGTCCTTGCGATGGGTGGGCTGGTTGTGCGCGTTTGTCACGGTCGCCCGGCTCGGAGGTGCTGCTGTCGCTCTTGCCGCTAACTAACCCTACATTATACCGCCGCGGCGGATTTCAAGCCGTCCGGCCCGCTGCACCCAGCAGCGCCTGGCGTTTCAGGTCCAGGGCGCGGTAGCGTTCCAGGGCCGTGGGGTCCTGGTCCACCTGCAGCACCAGCAGCTTCTGCTGCTCCTTGATGTCCTCGATCTGCATGCGGTTGAGCAGGTCGCGTAGCTCCAGCCGCAGTTCCTGCAGATCGCCTTCCGTCTGCGCGTGCGAGCCGGTCATCACCTTGATGGCCAGGCCCTCGCACTCGTGCTCGCGCAGGCTCTCGCGCAGCACGGCCCAGGCCAGGGGGCCGTGTTCGTGGAACTGCGCCTCCAGCCAGCTGAACAGGGGGCCGTGGGGCGCGGGCAGGGCGCACAGGGTGGCGTGGTCGTCGTGCGTCAGCTCTTCCAGGAACGCCATGTGCGACAGCAGCAGTCGTGCCGCGTGGTCGGTGCGGCTGGCCGTGGGGGTGCGCGGCAGGCGGGGCTGGGGCGGCCAGGGGGCGGCGTCCTTGTTGCGGTTTTTCCAGCGGTCCTTCCAGTCGCCGCCCTGGCGGAACGGGGGGCGGGCCTGGGGCTGCCACGCGGCAGCCTCGGGGGGCGGCGCGTCCCAGGCGGGCGCTTCCTGCGCGTAGTGCGAGGAGGCGGCGGCCATGGCGGGGCTGGCGGTGGCCGGGCGAGGTGCCTCGCGCGCGCTGATCTGGCCCCACAGGTCGGCCAGGTCCTGGGCCTTGAGCTGGGTGAGTTCCGCCAGCTCGCTCAGCAACTGGCGCTTGAGCACGCCGTCGGGCAGGGCGGTCCACAGCGGGCGGGCGTTGCTCGCCATGTGGGCGCGGCCCTCGGCGGTGGCCCGGTCGCAGCCTTCGCTCGCGGCCTCGACGAGGAAGCGCGAGAGCGGCATGGCGCCTTCCACCTGGCGCGCGAAGGCGTCGGTGCCATGGGCGCGGATGAAGCTGTCCGGGTCGTGCTCGGCGGGCAGGAACAAGAACTTGATGCTGCGCGTGTCCGTGGCGTGGGGCAGGGCGCCGTCCAGCGCCTTGCGCGCGGCGCGGCGGCCGGCGGCGTCGCCGTCGAAGCTGAACACCACCGCGTCGGTGAAGCGAAAGAGCTTGTGCACGTGCTCGGGCGTGCAGGCCGTGCCCAGCGTGGCCACGGCGTTGGGAAAGCCGAGCTGTGCGAGCGCCACCACGTCCATGTAGCCCTCGGCGACCAGCGCGTAGCCGTGCTCGCGGATGGCGGTGCGGGCTTCGAACAAGCCGTACAGCTCGCGGCCCTTGTGGAAGACCGGCGTCTCGGGCGAGTTCAGGTACTTGGGCTTGTCGTCGCCCAGCACGCGCCCGCCAAAGCCGATGCACTCGCCCTTGACGTTGCGGATGGGGAACATCACCCGGTCGCGGAAGCGGTCGTAGCGCTTGCCGCCGTCGTCCGGGCTCACGATGACCAGGCCGCTTTCCTCCAGCAGCGGGTCGTCGTAATGCGGGAACACGCTGGCCAGGCTGCGCCAGCCCTCGGGCGCGTAGCCCAGGCCGTAGCGCTTGGCGACCGCGCCCGACACGCCGCGCCCCTTGAAGTATTGAATGGCCCGCTGCGATTCGCGCAGGTGGCGGCGGTAGGCGTCGCCGGCTTTTTCGAGCACGTCCGCCAGCGTGGCCTGCTTCTGGCGGGCGGCGGCGGCGCGTTCCTTCTCCTGTGGCGACACGTCGTCGTCCGGCACCTGCAGGCCCACCTGCTGGGCCAGGTCGTGCACGGCCTCGACGAAGCCCATGCCCGCGTGCTCCATCAGGAAGCCGATGGCATTGCCGTTCTTGCCGCAGCCGAAGCAGTGGTAGAACTGCTTGGACGGGCTGACGCTGAACGAGGGCGACTTCTCGCCGTGGAAGGGGCACAGCCCCATGAAGTTGGCCCCGCCCTTCTTGAGCTGGACGTAGCGCCCCACGACCTCGACCACGTCGGTGCGGGCAAGCAGCTCCTGGATGAAAGACTGGGGGATGGACACCCAGCTATTTTGAACGATCGGTCCGTGCGCTCACCCAAGCTGGCGGCTGCGCACGCGCACGATGATGTCCACCTCGGCCATCTCCAGCCCCTCGGCGAGCGCCGGCAGGCCGCTCACCTGGAGCTGGCCGGGCGGCAGGTCGTGCACCTCGCCGGTGTCGATGTTGTAGACGTGGTGGTGGGCGTGGGTGTTCGAGTCGTAGATGGTCGCCTCGCCGTCCATCAGCAGCTCGCGCAGCAGCCCGTGCCGTACGAAGGTCTGCAGCGTGCCGTACACCGTGGCGCGCGAGATGCCCGCCAGCCGCTCGCGCGCGGCGGCCAGCACCTGCTCGGCCGTCATGTGCACGGGGCGGCGCAGCAGCACCTCGCCGATGGCCAGGCGCTGCAGCGTGGGCAGCATGCCTGCGGCGTGCAGGCGTTCGTAGAGGGAAGTGCTTGTCTCCATGGTTTTCTTCTTTTCCCTTCCGTGCGCCGGTTGCCTGCTTATTTGTCGAACGGCTGCGGGCGCGGCGTCTTGTCGCTCGACGGCGGCAGGATGGGCATCGCGAACTTCGGCTGGTCGCCGGTCAGCGTCTTGAGGAAGGCCACGATCTTGGCGTTCTCGTCGTCGGTGAAGGTGCGGCCCAGCTGGATGCGGCCCATGGTGTCCACGGCCTGCGCCAGCGTGTCGGCGGCGCCGTCGTGGAAGTAGGGGTAGGTCAGCTCCACGTTGCGCAGCGTGGGCACCTTGAAGTTGAAGCGGTCGGCGTCCTTGCCCGTGACGGCCGCGCGGCCCTGGGCGCCGGTCGTGTCCTTGTAGGGCTCGACGATGCCCATCTTCTGGAACGAGTTGCCGCCCACGGCGGGGCCGTTGTGGCAGGCCACGCAGCCGCTGTTCTTGAAGAGCTGGTAGCCCGCGATCTCGTCCTTGGTCAGCACGTTCTTCTTGCCCACCAGCCATTGGTCGAAGCGCGAGTTGGGCGTGACCAGCGTTTCCTCGAACGCGGCGATGGCCTTGGTGACCTGCTCGATGTCGATGGGCTCCTTCTTGAACGCCTTCTTGAACTCGGCCCGGTAGGCGGGGATGGAGGCCAGCATGTCGATCGCCAGCTCGTGCGTGAAGGCCATCTCGCCCGGGTTGGCGATGGGGCCGCCGGCCTGCTCGCGCAGGTCCTTGGCGCGGCCGTCCCAGAACTGGGCCAGGTTCATGCTGGAGTTGAGCACCGTCGGCGAGTTGATGGGCCCCTTCTGCCAGTTGTGGCCGATGGAGGTCTTGAGGTTGTCGCTGCCACCCATGCTCAGGTTGTGGCACGAGTTGCAGGAGATGAAGCCCGAGCGCGACAGGCGCGGGTCGAAGAACAGCTTCTTGCCCAGCTCCACCACCGCGGGGTTCGTGACCTTGGCGGGCTGGATGGGGGAAATGGGCTCCTTGTCGGCGGCCTGCAGCGGGCCGGCGGCCAGCAGCGCCAGGGCGGCGGCCGCAAGGGTGGTCGTGAGGGGGCGCGATCTCGTTTTCATCGTGGTGACTCCATGGTGGAACCCGCTTTGGACCGAGTCCAGGCGGTAGACTCATTTCATCCCACATCGACGATATGGTTATTGCGCTGCATCAACGCTACAGTGCATCGACCGCCCACCGGAGGAGCCTTTCATGACGAGCATCTACGACCAGCACCTGCCCCGCACGGAGGCCAACTTCGCGCCCCTGTCCCCGCTGGGTTTCATCGAGCGCACGGCCGAGATCTACCCGGACCGCCTGGCCATCGTGCACGGCGAGCTGCGCCAGACCTGGGGCCAGACCTATGCCCGCTGCCGCCAGCTCGCCAGCAGCCTGCGCCGCGCCGGCATAGGCAAGAACGACACCGTGGCCGTGATGCTGCCCAACACCCCGCCGATGGTGGAGGCGCACTTCGGCGTGCCCATGGCGGGCGCGGTGCTCAACGCCATCAACACCCGGCTGGACCCCGAGGCCATCGCCTTCATGCTCGACCACGGCGAGGCCAGGGCCGTGATCGTGGACCCGGAATTCGCCCCCACCATGGCGCGCGCGCTGGCCCTGCGCCAGTCGCAGGCGCCGCTGCTGCTGATCGACGTGGAGGATGCCGTGTACGGCCCCGCCGCACAGCGCCTGGGCACGCAGACCTACGACGCCTTCGTGGCCGCCGGCGACCCGCAGTTCGCGTGGGAGCCGCCCGCCGACGAGTGGGACGCCATCGCGCTCAACTACACCTCGGGCACCACCGGCAACCCCAAGGGCGTGGTCTACCATCACCGGGGCGCCTACACCAACGCCGTCAGCAACGTGCTGGAATGGGACATGCCCAAGCACGCCGTCTACCTGTGGACGCTGCCCATGTTCCACTGCAACGGCTGGTGCTTTCCGTGGACGGTGGCGGCCCGCGCGGGCGTGAACGTGTGCCTGCGCCGCGTGGAGGCGCAGGCCATCTTCGACGCCATCCGCGCGCACGGCGTCACGCACTACTGCGGCGCGCCCATCGTGCACGGCATGCTGGTCAACGCGCCCGACGCGATGAAGGCCGGCATCCCGCCCGGCGTGAAGGCCATGGTGGCCGGCGCCGCGCCCCCGGCCTCGATGATCGAGGGCATGGAGAAGATGGGCTTCGACCTCACGCACGTCTACGGCCTGACCGAGGTCTACGGCCCCGCCACCGTGTGCGCCCGGCATGAAGCCTGGGACGCGCTCGACATCGGCGAGCGCGCCCGCCTCAACGCCCGCCAGGGCGTGCGCTACCACCTGCAGCGCGCGGCGCGGGTGCTGGACCCGCAGACCATGCAGCCCGTGCCGCAGGACGGCGAGACCATGGGCGAGATCATGTTCCAAGGCAACATCACCATGAAGGGCTACCTCAAGAACCCGAAGGCGACCGAGGAGGCCTTCGCGGGCGGCTGGTTCCACAGCGGCGACCTAGCCGTGCAGTACCCCGACGGCTACATCAAGATCAAGGACCGCAGCAAGGACATCATCATCTCCGGCGGCGAGAACATCTCGTCCATCGAGGTGGAGGACGTGCTCTACCGCCACCCCGACGTGCTCGCCGCCGCCGTGGTCGCCAAGCCCGACGCGAAGTGGGGCGAGACGCCCTGTGCCTTCGTGGAGCTCAAGGCCGGCGCCAGCGTGACGCCCGAGGGCATCGTGGCGCACTGCAAGCAGCACCTCGCGGGCTTCAAGGTGCCGCGCGCCGTGGTCTTCGGCGAACTGCCCAAGACCAGCACCGGCAAGATCCAGAAGTTCGAGCTGCGCCAGCGGGCAGGGTCGGCGGCGGCCATCGACGTGTGAGCAGAATATAGGGAAAAAAGGGCTCCAGCGATTGCCCACCAAGCGCTGGCAGCTATGTTTTTGATAGAAAGGGAGAAGCACCATGACCGCCCCCCGCGACGAGCACGCCATCGACACGCTGCCGCGCCTCGAAGCGCTGCTCGGCCCCTGCAGCGACGCCTCGATCCAGAAGGAGGTGCCCTATGTGCACCCCGCCTACCGCGCCATGATCGAGGCCGCGCCCTTTGCCGTGCTGGCCACCACCGGCCCCGGCGGGCTCGATGCCTCGCCGCGCGGCGACCCGGCCGGCTTCGTGCAACTGCTGGACGACAAGACCCTGCTGCTGCCCGAGCGGCGCGGCAACAACCGGGCCGACAGCCTGCGCAACATCGTGGCCGACCCGCGCGTGGCGCTGCTGTTCCTGATCCCCGGCGTGGGCGAGACGCTGCGCGTGAACGGCCGGGCGCGCATCAGCGTAGCGCCGGAGCTGCTCGCGCGCTTCGTGGTCCAGGGCCAGCCGCCCCGGTTCGTGATCGTGGTCGATGTGGAGACCGTGTTCTTCCAGTGCGGCCGGGCCATCCAGCGCTCGCGCCTGTGGGACCCCGTGCCGCCCGGCACGCCGCGGCCGGTGCCCACGCCCGGCGCCATCCTCGCGGCCCTGACGAGCGACGCCTTCGACGGCGCCGCCTACGACACGGCCTTGCCTGCGCGCCAGAAGGCCACGCTGTATTGAAAACGGAGCGAGCCATGGATTCCGTGCTGTGGATGGTGGTCCTGGGCGCCGTGGCGGCGGGCTTCGTGCAGGGGCTTTCGGGCTTCGGCTTCAGCATGGTCGCCATGTCGTTCTGGGCCTGGGCGCTGGAGCCGCGCCTGGCGGCGGCGCTGGCCGTGTGCGGCGCGCTCACGGGGCAGGTGTTCGCGGCGCTGTCGGTGCGCCGGGGCTTCGACTGGCGGCGGCTGCTGCCCTTCGTGCTGGGCGGGCTGGCGGGCATTCCCATCGGCGTGGCGCTGCTGCCGCGGCTGGACATGCAGGCCTTCAAGCTGGTGCTGGGCACGCTGCTGGTGCTGTGCTGCCCGGCCATGCTGATGGCGCAGCAGCTGCCGCGCATCACGCGCGGCGGGCGGCTGGGGGACGCGGTGGCGGGGCTCACGGGCGGCATCATGGGCGGGCTGGGCGGCTTCACCGGCGTGCTGCCCACGCTGTGGTGCACGCTGCGCGGCTTCGACAAGGACGCGCAGCGCGCCGTGATCCAGAACTTCAACCTGTCGATGCTCCTCGTGACCATGGCCACCTACGTCGCCACGGGCCTCGTCACCCGTGCCACGCTGCCGCTGCTGGCCGTGGTGGTGCCGGCCATGCTGGTGCCCTCGTTCCTCGGGGCGCGGCTGTATCTGGGCATCAGCGAGGCGCGCTTCAAGCAGGTCGTGCTGGGGCTGCTCACGCTGTCGGGCGTGGCGATGCTGGCCTCCAGCCTGCCCAAGGTACTGGCGCGATTTGCTACCTGATTGATAGCTGCTGGCGCTTGAGGGATAAGCGCTGGAGGCCTATTTGACCTTGAAACCCCTCGGCCTCCCCCTCCTATTCACGGCCGGGCAGCGGCAGGCCGTACAGTGCGGGGGCCATGCCGAACGATGAAATGACGCCGCCCCCCGACGCAGCGCAGCCGCCCCGCCGCTACCGGCCCGGCACGCCGCTGAGCCTGGCGATCGCGCTGGCCTGCATTGCCGCCATCGCCGGCCTGTGGCTGGTCACGCTGCAGCGCATCGCCTTCGAGCGCGAGCAGGCCGTGGCGTCGGCCATGCGGTCCAATGCCGGCCTCGCCATCGCCTTCGAGCAGCAGGTCTTCCGCACCCTGAAGGCGGCCGAGCAGGTGGCGGCCTTCGTGCGCGAGCAGTACCTGCAGCAGGGCGCCGACATCAACCTGCGCGACTGGGTGGCGCAGGGCGTGATCCGCGAAGCCATGTTCACCATCGTTAGCGTGGTGGACGAGCACGGCGACATCGTCAGCAGCAGCCGGGAGACCGGCGCCGTCAACTATGCCGACCGCGCGTTCTTCCAGGCGCTGCAGGGCGGCGGTACGCGCGATGAGCTGTTCGTGAGCGGGCCGGTGCTCGGCCGCGTCTCGGGGCAATGGCGCATACCGATGGCGCTGCGCATCGTGCGCGGCGACGGGCGCTTTGGCGGCGTGGTCGTGATGTCGGTGGACCCGGCCAACTTCACCGACTTCTACCGCCAGGCCGACCTGGGCGAGCAGGGCCTGCTGGAGCTGGCGGGGCTGGACGGCGTGGTGCGCGGCCGCAAGGCCGGCGGTGCGGCCAGCTTCGGCGCCGATGCGCGCGGCCTGCCCTGGTTCCAGCGCCGTACCGCCGCGCCCGAGGGCGACCTGGTGGACGCGGGCGGTGCGGTGGACGGCGTGCCGCGCATCCTCAGCTACCGCAGCATGGCCGGCTACCCGCTCATGGTGACCGTGGGCACGGCCTATGACGAGGTGCTGGCGCCGGTGATGCAGCGGCGCACCAACTACCTGGCGGTGGCGGCGGGCGCGAGCGGGACGCTGCTCTGCTTTGCGCTGCTGCTCATCGCGGTGCTCGCGCGCCAGCGCGCCGTGGCCGATGCGCTGGCGTCGAGCGAAGGGCTGTTTCGCGCCACCTTCCACCAGGCCGCCACCGGCATCGCGCACATCGCGCCCGACGGGCGCATCCTGCGCGCCAACGACAAGTTCTGCCGCATGCTGGGCTACGCGCTCGACGAACTGCGCCAGCGCACGGTATTCGACCTGGGCGAGGAGGGCGAGCGCGATGCCGCGCGGCGCTTCCTGGCGCGGCGCCTGTCGGCCCATTCGCCGGTGTTCTCGCCCGAGATGGAGAAGGCCTACCGGCGCAAGGACGGCGGCGTGGTCTGGGTGTACGAGGCGCTGGGCGTGGTCAAGGACGCGCAGGGCCGCCCGGACTTCCTCGTGGCCGTGACGCAGGACATCAGCGCGCGCAAGGAACTGGAGGAGCGCCTGTCGCACGATGCGCTGCACGACGCGCTGACGGCCCTGCCCAACCGCGTGATGTTCCACGACCGCTTCGACCGCGTGCTCGAATCGGCGCGCCGCTACGGCCGGCATGCCGCAGTGCTCTACGTCGACCTGGACGGCTTCAAGTCCGTCAACGACCACTGGGGCCACGCCGCGGGCGACGTGCTCCTGCAGCAGGTGGCGCGGCGGCTGGAGGGCTGCGTGCGCGCCGAGGACACGGTGGCGCGCCTGGGCGGCGACGAGTTCGGCATCGTGCTGGCCGCCGTCGAGCATGCGGACGACTGCGAGGTCGTCGCCGGCAAGGTGCTGGCCGCGCTGGCGCAGCCGTTCGCGCTGGATGGCGCGGTGGCGCGCATCTCGGCCAGCGTGGGCGGCGCGCTGTTCCCCGTCCATGGGAGCGATGCCCGTGCCCTGCTGGCCCATGCCGACGCCGCCATGTACGGCGCCAAGCAGGCGGGCAAGAACCGCTTCAGCCTGGAGGCGGTGCCCGGCCAGGGCTGAGCGTTATTTCTCAGTCGCCCATCACGATGCCTTCGCGGCGCGGGTCGGCGCCGCCCATCCACAGCTTCTTGCCGTGCGCGTTGCCCAGCGTGATGGCCTGCAGGCCGCTGGTCATGTTCATCTCGCGCACCTCGGCGCCGCGCGCGCGAAGCTGCTCGACGGTGGCGGGCGGGAAGCGCTTTTCCTCCAGCAGAGTGGGGCCGTTCATGCTGCCGAAGTTGGGCAGGTTGATGGCCTGCTGCGGCATCAGCCCCCAGTTGAGCACGCCGTACAGCGTCTTGGCCGTGTAGTGGATGATGGCCGCGCCGCCGGGGCTGCCGCCGCTCATCAGCAGCTCGCCCGTGGCCTTGTCGAACACGAGGGTGGGCGCCATGGAGGAGCGCGGGCGCTTGCCGGGCTGCACGCGGTTGGCGATGGGCGTGCCCTGCGCATCGGCGGGGGCGAAGCTGAAGTCCGTCAGCTCGTTGTTCAGCAAGAAGCCCTTGACCATCTGCCGCGCGCCAAATTGATCTTCGATGGTGGTCGTCATCGCCAGCGCGCTGCCCTGCGCGTCCACGATGCTGATGTGGCTGGTGCCGTACTCGGGCTGGGCGGGCATGGGGGCGTAGCCGGTCTTCACCACTGCGGGGTTGCCGGGCTGGGCCACCTTCATGCTCTGCGTGCCGATGAGCTTGGCGCGCTCGGCCAGGTAGGCGGGAGCGATCAGGCTGGTCCAGCTGCCGCCCGGGGGCTGCACGAAGTCGGGGTCGGCCACGTACAGGGCGCGGTCGGCGAAGGCCAGGCGCGCGGACTCGGTGTACAGGTGCAGCCAATCCGCGCCGGGCAAACCGTCCTGCAGCGGCTTGGCGGCGGCATCGGTGTTCTTGAGGATGCCCAGGATCTGCGCGATGGCGATGGCCCCCGAGCTGGGCGGCGGGAAGCCGCAGATGCGGAAGTCCTTGGCCTGCACCTGGTAGTCGTGGCACAGGGCCTCGCGCTTCTTCGGCTGGTAGCCGGCCAGGTCGGCCATGCTGAGCCTGCCGGGGTTGGTGGGGTGCTTGTTCACCTTGTCCACGATGGCCTGGGCGATCTCGCCCTGGTGCAGGGCCTTGCTGCCCTCGGCGGCGATGCGGCGCAGCACGGCGGCCAGCTCGGGGTTGCGCAGGTTGAAGCCCACGTCGCGCGCGTCGCCGTCGGGCTTGTAGAAGTAGGCGGCGGCCACGGGGTCCTTCTTGAGGTGCTGGTCGGCCTTGACCAGCGTATTCAGCCGCGCGCTGACCTTGAAGCCGCCTTCGGCCAGCGTGATGGCGGGCTGGAACAGCGTGGCCCAGGGCAGCTTGCCGTGCTGCTGGTGCGCGAGTTCGAGCATGCGCACGGTGCCGGGCACGCCCACCGAGCGGCCGCCCACCACGCCGTCGTAGAAGGGCAGGGGCTTGCCGTCGGCGGCCAGGAACAGCTTTTCGTCGGCGGCGGCGGGCGCGGTCTCGCGGCCGTCATAGGCTTCCACGGCCTTGCCGTCGAAGTGCAGCAAAAAGGCGCCGCCGCCGATGCCGCTGGACTGCGGCTCCACCAGGGTCAGCACCATCTGCACGGCGATGGCCGCGTCCACGGCCGAGCCGCCGGCCTTGAGGATCTGGTAGCCCGCATCCGTGGCCAGCGGGTTGGCGGCGGCCACGGCGAATTTCTCGGTGGCCCAGCCGGGCTTCTCGGTGTAGCCCGAGGAGCCCTCGGGCTGGTCGGGCACGGTGTAGGCGAATTTCGAGGGGGTGCCGGCGCAGCCGGCGAGCAGCGCGGCGATGGCGGCGGCGGCCAGCAGGCCCCGGCGGAAAGCGTAGGCGGGTGTTGTCGTGGGCATGGGCTTCTCCTTCGTGGCAAGAAGCGGCCATCGTACGGCCCCAGCCCCGCGCGGCGGTGCGGCGTTACATTGCGCTACAGCTCGCGGAGTTTGAAGTGTTTTCGGGCTCCAGCGCTTGCCTGGAAAGCGCGAGCAGCTATGGAAAGCGGAGCGAAATCAAGCGCGCACCGGCCCGGCGCGCCCGTCCTCGACCACGAAGCGGGCGAGCGTGCTGGCGCCGCTGTCGGCGCGCAGCGGATCGTCGAGCACGCGCAGGTCGGTGGTCCAGCGCTGCGGCGTGATGTCCGCCAGGCCGTAGCCGCGCAGGTCGCAGCGGGCCAGCAGCACATGGGGGTTGTGGCGCACGATGGCGTCCACCTTGTCCTGCGTGGTGCCCGAGCGGGAGCTGATCGAGGTGCCGCAGAACTCGCTGGCGAGCACGGGCGATTGCAGCTGCTGCGCATCGGTACGCACCTCGCACACGTAGTTCTGGTGGATGTCGCCGCCCAGCAGCACGGTGTTGCGTGGGGCGTGCCGGGCCAGGCTGCCGAGCACCCGCGCGCGGGCAGCGGGGTAGCCGTCCCAGCTGTCGGTGGACACCATGCCCGAGGGGTAGTGGCGCGGCGAGAACAGGGTCTGCTGCGCCAGCACGCTCCAGCGCGTGGCGTCCTGGGCCTGGGCGTCCTCGGCCAATCCGGAATCCAGCCACTGCTCCTGCGCGCTGCCCAGCAGCGTGCGGGCGGGGTCGGCCAGCGCGGCGCAGCTGGCGGCGCGCACGCCCGAGGCGCTGGCGGATTCGGGCGTGCGGCAGGCCTGCCAGCTGCGGTACTGGCGGCTGTCCAGCAGGTGGATGTGCGCCAGCCGGCCCCAGCGCAGGCGGCGGTACACCTGCAGTGCGTTCCAGGTGCCGGGCGGGTTCACCAGGCTGGCGGCGCGCAGCGGCATGTTCTCGTAGAAAGCCTGCCAGGCCGCGCCGCGCAGGGGCAGGAAGGCGTCCGCACTGCCCCGGCCCGCGTTGGCGGCGTAGTCGTTCTGCACCTCGTGGTCGTCCCAGGTCACGGCCCAGGGGCAGGCGGCGTGGGCGGCCTGCAGGGCCGGGTCGCTCTTGTGCAGCGCATAGCGGTCGCGGTAGTCGGCCAGCGTGGCGGCCAGGCGCAGGCCGTGGGTGCGCGCCAGGCCCTCGGTGTTCTTGGGCGTGGCGTATTCGTAGATGTAGTCGCCCAGGAACAGCACTAGGTCCGGCTGGTCCGCCGCCACATGCCGCCACGCCGCGTAGTGGCCGTGCTCCCAGCGCTGGCACGAGGCCCAGGCGATGCGCAGCTGCCCCGGCAGTTCGCCCGGCGCGGGGGCGGTGCGCGTGCGGCCCGTGGCGCTCACGGCATCGCCCAGCAGGAAGCGATAGTGGTACCAGCGGCCCGGCTCCAGTCCGCGCAGTTCCACATGCACGCTGTGGCCCCACTCGGGCCGCGCCGTGGCTTCGCCCTTTTGCACGAGCCGGGCGAAACGGTGGTCGTGCGCCACTTCCCAGCGCACCGTGTGGGCGGCCAGCGCCTGGCCCGGGTCGGCGAGCAGCAGGCGGGTCCAGAGCACCACGCCGTCGGGCGTGGGGTCGCCGCTGGCGACGCCGAGGGCGAAGGGGTCTTCCCGCAGCGCGGGCGGCTTGCTCCAGGCCCAGCGGGGCAGCGTGGCGGCGGTGGCCGCGCAGGCGGCTTGCTGCAGGAAGGCGCGCCGCTGATGGAAGGACATACCGGTTTACGGAGTGGGGTAGCGACCGGTGAAACGGGCGCGGCCCAGGCCAGGGCCGCCGTGCAAGGGCCGCCCCGCCGCACCGGCGGCGTCCCCCTGCCCGCAGCGCATGGCGCTGCGAGAGCGGGGGGAAGGCGCGTAGCGCCTCAGGGGGGTGTTCCTCATGCCGCCATGACGCGGTTCTTGCCCGAGCGCTTCGCCAGGTACATGGCTTGGTCGGCGCGCAGCACCGCGTCGGTGCTGCTCTCGCTGTCGTGCAGCTGGGCCACTCCGGCGCTGAAGGTGATGAGCACCTTCTCGGAGCCCTGCAGGAAGAAGCGCGTGGTGAGCTCGCGCTGCAGCCGCGTCATGGCCGCCACGCCGCTCTCGGCCGTGGTGTCGGGCAGCACCAGCACGAACTCCTCGCCGCCGTAGCGCGCGAGCAGGTCCTGCGGCCGCATGACCTCGCGCGTGACCTGCGCCAGGTGCACCAGCGCCGCGTCGCCGCCCGCGTGGCCCAGTCGGTCGTTGATGGTCTTGAAGTTGTCCACGTCCAGCAGCGACACGCACAGCGGCGAGCCCAGGCGGCGCGCGCGTGCGATCTCGCGCTCCATGGCCTCGTCCAGGCCCTTGCGGTTGAGCGAGCCGGTGAGCGGGTCGTGCCGGGCCTGGGCGCTGGCGCGGTCCAGTTCCTCCTGCAGCCGGGCCACCTCGGCGCGCTTGGCCTCGGTGCGCTCGCGCAGGTCCTGCAGCTCGTCGTGCGCCACGCGGCTGTCCAGCGCCATGGCGCGGGTGGCGCTCATGACCTCCTGCAGCACCGGGGCGATCTCGTCGAGCGAGTTGGCCTTGCCGATCAGGTCGGCGCAGCGCGCCATCGTGCCCTGGTAGGTGGTGCTCGACGCCGTGATCCTGGCCAGCCGGTCGATGAAGGCGGCCAGCATGTCCTTCATCTGCTCCTGCGCCTCGACCGTGCGCGCCTTGGCCTCGGTCTGCTTGAAGATCACGTCCTTGAGCCGGCGCTGCACGTCGTCCAGCCGGCGCAGCGTGAGCGGCGGGGTGGAGGCCGCCATCAGCGCCTCGGCCTGGCCGCTCAGCCAGCGGTCTTCCACGCTGAGCACGGCGATGTTCTCGAACACCATGTGCAGCAGCTCCAGCAGGCTGGCGCGGATGGTGGCCTGCTCCTCGGTGGCGAACGACAGCCGGTAGGTGAAGTTGCCGAGCATGAGCTGCACGGTGGAGATGGGTGGAGCGGGCTCTTTCAGAAAGGCGATGAGCTGGTTCGCCATGTCGATCACGCGGGCGTCGTCCTCGCCGAGGGCCGGCAGCGTGTTGTCGATGAGGCGCGCGAGCATCTGCGCGAACTCCTCGGGCAGCACCTTGGCGGCGGCCGTGGTGTCCGCAGCGGTTTCCACCGGGGCGGCGGCGGGGGCTGCAGGGCTCAGGCCCAGGTTGGCGTAGCCCACGAGCACGCTTTGCAGCGCGGACCAGTCCTTGTTGTTCACGGCCCGCTCGAACTGGCCCAGCAGCCGCTTCTGCGCCGGCGTCTGGCCGGGCAGCACGCGCAGGATCTGGTGCAGGGGGCCTTCGGGGAACGGTTGGGGGCTTCGGGACCCGGCGATCTCGTCGTACAGCGCCAGGTAGTTGTCCGGCGTGGGGGGAAGCCGGCGGGCGGCCAGTTGCTTGAGTGTCTCGCGCGCTATGTCAGAAGGGAGGCGGTCGGCCATGTGCGGCACCAGTGTCAGGGGGCGGATTGCGCGAGTGTGACACAGCGGCGGCGCGGGCCGCCTCTCTTCAGTTCACCATCACCAGCTTGCCCATCACGCCGCGCGAGCCCATGTGCGCATAGGCGGCGGGCAGCTCGGCCATGGGCATGGTGCGGTCGATCACGGGCTTGATCTTGCCCTGTGCGTACCACTGGGCCAGCTCGCCCATCATGGCGGCGTTGGCCTTGGGCTCGCGCTTGGCGAAATCGCCCCAGAACACGCCCACGATGGACGCGCCCTTGAGCAGCGCCAGGTTGAACGGCAGGGCCGGGATGGGGCCGGACGCAAAGCCCACCACCAGGTAGCGGCCGCGCCAGGCGATGGAGCGGAACGCGGGCTCGGCGAAATCGCCGCCCACGGGGTCGTAGATCACGTCGGGGCCCTTGCCGTCGGTGAGGGCCTTGATGGCGTCGCGCAGGTTCTCGCGGCTGTAGTTGATGACGGCATCCGCGCCGATGGACGTGCACAGCGCGCACTTCTCGTCGCTGGAGGCGGCGGCGATCACGCGTGCGCCCACGGACTTGGCGATCTGGATGGCGGCCGTGCCCACGCCGCCGGCGGCGCCCAGCACCAGCACCGTCTCGCCCGCCTTGAGCTGGGCGCGGTCCACCAGGGCGTGGTAGGACGTGGCGTAGATCATGATGAAGGCGGCGGCGTCCACGTACGAGAAACCGTCGGGCAGCGGCATGCACAGCGCCGCCGGGGCGATGGTGTGGGTGCCGAAGCCGCCCGTGCCGGAGAGGCAGGCCACGTTCTGGCCCACCTTCAGGTGCGTCACGCCGTCGCCCACCGCTGCCACCACGCCCGCGTATTCCGAGCCGGGCACGAAGGGCAGGGGCGGCTTCATCTGGTACTTGTTCTGCACGATCAGCAGGTCGGGAAAGTTCAGGCTGGCCGCCTTGATCTCGATGAGCACCTCGCCGGCCTTGGGCGCGGGGGTGGGCAGTTCGGTCCAGCGCAGGGCGTCAACGCCCGTGGGGTCGGTGCAAAGCCAAGCATGCATGGGAAGTCTCCTGTCAATGTCGGGCTGCATGATAGGCGGGCCGGCCATGCGCCCGATGTCCCACGAGCGACGGGGAGCAGACGAGGGTGCCCCACCTACAATCCGTTGCAACCGCTGCTGCAACCATGAAAATTCTGATTTCCAACGACGACGGCTACCAGGCCCCGGGCATCGTGGCGCTGCACGACGCACTGAAAGACCTCGACGGGGTGGAGGTGGAGGTCGTCGCGCCCGAGCACAACAACAGCGCCAAGTCCAACGCGCTGACCCTGCATTCGCCGCTGTATGTGCACACCGCGCACAACGGCTTTCGCTACGTGAACGGAACGCCCGCGGACTGCGTGCACATCGCGCTCACGGGCCTGCTGGGTTACCGGCCCGACCTGGTGGTCTCGGGCATCAACAACGGCGCCAACATGGGCGACGACACCATCTATTCCGGCACCGTGGGCGCGGCGATGGAGGGCTACCTGTTCGGCATCCCGGCCATCGCGTTCTCGCAGGTGGACAAGGGCTGGGGCGAGATCGAGGCCGCCGCCGCCAAGGCGCGGGAGATCGTGGCGCAGATGCGGGACCAGCAACTGGTTGGCGAGACCCCCTGGCTGCTGAACGTGAACATCCCCAACATGCCGCTGTCCGCCCTGCGGCCCGTGAAGCTGTGCCGCCTGGGGCGCCGCCATGCGGCCGAGCGCGTCATCGTGCAGGAAAGCCCCCGGGGCGAATCCATGTACTGGATCGGCGGCGCGGGTGCGGCCAAGGACGATGCCGAAGGCACGGACTTCCACGCCACGGCCCAGGGCCACGTATCGATCACGCCGCTGAAGGTGGACCTGACCGACCACGACAACCTCGGCTACTGGGCGCAGACGGCGTCCCGGCTGGCGGCGGCGTGATGCAGCAGCGCCGCCCAGGTTTCCCGGCCCGGCTGCCGGGATCGGCCAGCACAGCGCCCCCCAGAACAGCGCCGGTTGCTCCCGCGGCGCGCCAGGCCGTGGCGGCGGCCCCCGCGGGCGTGGGGCTCGATTCCGCTGCGGTGCGTGCGCGCATGGTGCAGAAGCTGGCGGCGGGCGGCATCACTTCGCCCGCCGTGCTGCAGGCCATGGGTGCGGTGGAGCGCCACCGTTTCGTGGACAGCGCCCTGGTCAACCAGGCGTACGAGGACACCAGCCTGCCCATCGGCCTGGGGCAGACCATCTCCAAGCCCAACGTGGTGGCACGCATGTGCGAACTGCTGCTGGGCGCCGAAGGCGCGCGGGCAGGGGGGCTGGGGCGGGTGCTGGAGATCGGCACCGGCTGCGGCTACCAGGCTGCGGTGCTGGGCCGCCTGGCGCGCGAGGTCTACACGGTGGAGCGCTTGCGCGGCCTGCACGACAAGGCGCGCCACAACCTGCGCCCGTTCCGGCTGGCCAACGTGCACCTGCTGTTCGGGGACGGCATGCTGGGCTATGCCAAGGGCGCGCCGTACGCCGCCATCATCGCCGCCGCCGGGGGGGAAGCCGTGCCGCAGGCCTGGTGCGACCAACTGGCCGTGGGCGGAAGGCTGGTGGCGCCCATGGCGCTGGCGGGCGGGCAGCAGATGTTGCTCGTAATCGACAAAACTCCGCACGGATTGAAACAAAACGTGCTCGAACCCGTGCATTTTGTCCCCCTAAAATCGGGGATTGCCTGAAGGAAACGGAAACTGCTTATGTTCGTATCGCGTGGTCTTGTGATCGGGTTCACCGTGGCGCTGGCGGGGCTGGCACTCACCGGCTGTGGCACCCGGTTGACCAAGGCTCCAGTGGAAGATCGGGGCACTTCCGTCGCTTCCCCCGCGCCCGCGCAGCCCGGCGTGGTGGTCGACGCGCCGCCCAAGCCGCTGCCGGGGGCCGAGAACGCCGGCAAGCCGGGCTACTACAGCGTCAAGCCCGGAGATACCCTCATTCGCATCGGCCTGGAGACGGGCCAGAGCTGGAAGGACCTCGCGCGCTGGAACAACCTCGACAACGCGAACCTCATCGAAGTCGGCCAGGTGCTGCGCGTGGTGCCCCCGGTGGCGGCCGCGCAGGCGGTGGCGTCCGACAGCGGCGTGGTCACGCGCCCGGTCACGTCGTCCACCGTGACGCCCACGGCCCCCGCCAGCACTCCGCTGCCGCCGGCCAGTGCGGCCAAGCCCGCAACGCCGGCCGCCACGGGCCCTGTCGTGGCGGTGGCGCCCACGACGCCTGCGACCACCCCTGCGGCGGCAGGCGACGACGACATGGCGTTCATCTGGCCTGCGTCGGGCTCTCTGCTTGCCGGTTTCGACGAGGCGCGCAACAAGGGCTACGACATCGCTGGCAAGGCCGGGGACCCGGTGCTCGCGGCCGCCGACGGCCGCGTGGTGTATGCCGGCGCAGGCCTGCGCGGCTATGGCAATCTGGTCATCCTCAAGCACAACAACACCTTCCTGACCGCCTATGCCCACAACCAGACGCTGCTGGTGAAGGAAGACCAGGCCGTGCGCAAGGGGCAGAAGATCGCCGAAATGGGCAGCACCGATGCCGACCGCGTCAAGCTGCACTTCGAAATCCGCCGGCAGGGCAAGCCCGTCGATCCGTCGCGCTACCTGCCCGCGCGCTGATGGCCGTGCGGCCGGACGGCACGGGCGAAGACCTGCTGGCCGAAGAGTCCGAGGAGCCGGCGGGCGACGCTGCCAGCGAGTTGCGCTCCATGCGCATCGGCGTGGAGCAGCATGCCGGGCGGCTGGACCGGGCGCTGGCCGACCTGGTTCCCGAGTTCTCCCGCAGCTACCTGCAGCAGTTGCTGGCGCAGGGACTGGTCAGCCTGAACGGCAAGTCCGTACACAAGAGCGCCACCCGCGTGAAGGCGGGCGACCAGGTGGCGCTGGAAATGCGGCCCACCCTGCAGAGCCAGGCGTTCCGCCCCGAGTCCATGGCCATCGACGTGGTCTACGAAGATGTGCACCTGCTGGTGGTGAACAAGCCGGCCGGCCTGGTGGTGCACCCTGCGCCCGGCAACTGGAGCGGAACCCTGCTCAACGGCCTGCTGGCCCGCGACGACAAGGCGCTGACGGTGCCGCGCGCGGGCATCGTCCACCGCCTCGACAAGGACACCAGCGGCCTCATGGTGGTGGCCCGGGACCGCGCCACCATGGATGCGCTGGTCGCGCTGATCGCCGAACGCAAGGTCCGGCGCCAGTACCTGGCCCTGGCGCATGGCGCGTGGACGGGGCCGAAGAACCGCACGGTGGAAGCACCCATCGGCCGCGACCCGCGCAACCGCCTGCGCATGGCGGTTGTCGATCTGGCCCTGCATGCGGGCAAGCCCGCGCGCACCGACTTCCAGTGCCTGGACGGCACCGGCGAGGGCTGCTGGGTGCAATGCACGCTGCACACCGGGCGCACGCACCAGATCCGGGTGCACATGGCATCCCTGAAGCATCCGCTGGTCGGCGACGGCCTGTACGGGGGCGCCCCCCTTGCGCACCTGCAGCGCCAGGCCCTGCATGCCTACAGGCTGGCCTTCGTCCACCCCATGACCGGGCAGGCGCTGGAATTCCATGCCCCGGTGCCCGAGGACATGCGCCAGGCCCTCGCCTTGTGGGGCCTGGGCTACAATGCGCCCTGACGGCCTGACAGGCCCCAGCCCGCAGACGGAGTCCCGCCGGGCCCTTGCGCACCGCTGCACGGTGCGCCCTTTCTTTCTTTGACTGCTCCCTGTTGCTGATGCGACCCCTGCCGTGACGCGGGGCGCTTTTCCAGGAATCGCTGAACCATGAACACGGTGGATGCCAAACGGGTCCTCGAGACGGCGCTGATCTGCGCGCAGCAACCCCTGCCCGTGCGCGAGCTGCGGGTGCTGTTCCAGGACGCCCTGGGCTCCGACACGCTCAAGCTGCTGCTGCAGGAGCTGCAGCTCGAATGGGCACAGCGCGGCGTCGAGCTGGTGCAGGTGGCCAGCGGCTGGCGCTTCCAGAGCCGCCCCGAGATGCGGGAGTACCTGGACCGGCTGCACCCCGAGAAGCCTCCGCGCTATTCGCGGGCGACGATGGAGACCCTGGCCATCATCGCCTACCGCCAGCCGGTCACCCGGGGGGACATCGAGGACATCCGGGGCGTGACGGTCAACAGCCTGATCATCAAGCAACTGGAGGACCGGGGCTGGGTCGAGGTCATCGGCCACCGCGAAACGGTGGGCCGGCCGGCCCTGTTCGCCACCACGCGCCAGTTTCTGGACGACATGGGCCTGCAGTCGCTGGATCAGCTGCCGGTGCTGGACGATCCGTCCGGCAACGCAAACGTGCTGGAGGCCATGGCCGCCGCGGCGCAAGGGGTGATAGAGCCTGATCCCGTGGAAGAGCCGGGCGAGGCGGTCATGGCCGAGCCGGCGCAGGACTTTATTCAGGATGCGGAGACGAATCTTCGCAACGACGACACCGATACCCCGGGCGGTATCCAGGAAAACACTTGATGAACGATTCGATCCCCGAAATTCCAGCGGTTGCCTCGCCTGAGGCGGACGCCGCCACGCCCCCCGCGAAACCCGCGGCCAAGCGCGCACCGCGCAAGAAGCCGGCACCGGCAGTCGCTGCAGCCGAGGTGCAGGGCGACGCCCCCGAGCCTGAGCAGGTCCCTTCCTTGCAGCCAGAGGGCCAGGGGCCAGGAGAAGAACCCTCACCCGAGGGGCGTGAAAAGCAGGGCGAGCCGCGCCACCGGCCCCAGCGCCCGGACGGCGGCAAGCGCAAGGCGGCTGCGCCCGCGGTGGAGGGTTACCAATTCGCCGACGTGGTCTCTGGCCGCTTCGACGAGGACGATGCTCTGGCCGATGCCGCTCCGCCCAAGCGGGTGCTGCTGCCCCAGGTGGAAACGCCCAAGCTGCACAAGGTGCTGGCCCAGGCGGGGCTCGGCTCCCGGCTGGAGATGGAGCAGCTCATCCTGGAAGGGCGCATCTCCGTGAACAACGAGCCGGCCCACATCGGCCAGCGCATCCAGTACGGCGACCAGGTCAAGGTCAACGGCAAGCCGATCCGCTACCGCATCGATCCGCCGCCCGCGCGCGTGATCGCCTACCACAAGCCGGTGGGCGAGGTGGTCACCCACGACGATCCGCAGAACCGGCCCACGGTGTTCCGCAAGCTGCCGCGCCTGACGCAGGGCAAATGGCAGTCTGTAGGGCGCCTGGACCTGAACACCGAGGGCCTGCTGCTGTTCACCAGCTCGGGCGAGCTGGCGAACAAGCTGATGCACCCCCGGTTCGGCCTGGAGCGCGAATACGCGGTGCGTGTGCTGGGTGCGCTCAGCAACGAGGAAAAGCAGAAGCTCCTGGACGGCGTGCGCCTGGAAGACGGCATGGCCTCCTTCGGCTCCATCGAGGATGGCGGCGGCGAGGGCTCCAACTGCTGGTACCGCGTCACCATCTCCGAAGGGCGCAACCGCGAAGTGCGCCGCATGCTGGAATCCGTGGGGCATGCGGTCAGCCGGCTGATCCGCATCCGCTACGGCGCCATGGTGCTGCCCCGGGGCCTCAAGCGGGGCGCGTGGCTGGAACTGGACGAGAGCGACATCCGCGCGCTGGTCCGTGCCGCGGGCGCCGAAGGCCGCTTCGAGGGCCATGCAGAGCCCGCGGGCAAGGGCGGCGGCGACAAGCGCCGGGGACGCAACGGCCCCCGGGGCGGCGACGGACCGCGCCGTGACATGTCGCAAGGGCCTTCTGGCGGCCCCCGAGGGCAAAAGCCCCGCGGCGGCCCGGGCCAAGGCGCGCGCGGCAACAATGCGGGCGGCGGCGACCGCCAGCGCCCGGGCGCCCAGCCGGATCCCATGAAGACCTCGGTCGGCTACATCGGCATGGACAGCCTGTCGCGGCACCGCCAGGACAGCAAACGGCGCCCCGGCGGCGGCTCGCGGCGCGGGGGCGGGCGCTGAGCGCGCGCTCCAGGGGCCTCGCCGGTTAGAATCGAGGGCTTTGTCCGCTGGACAAACGAATCACAGCAACATTCCATTTCAGGAAAATCAACATGGCAATCGAACGCACTCTCTCCATCATCAAGCCCGACGCCGTGGCCAAGAACGTCATCGGCCAGATCTACGCACGCTTCGAAGCTGCCGGCCTCAAGATCGTGGCCGCCCGCATGGTGCACCTGTCGCGCCTGGAAGCCGAGCAGTTCTACGCAGTGCACAAGGAACGCCCCTTCTTCAAGGACCTCGTGGACTTCATGATCTCCGGCCCCGTCATGATCCAGGCCCTGGAAGGCGAGAACGCGATCCTGAAGAACCGCGAACTCATGGGCGCCACCGACCCCAAGAAGGCCGAGGCCGGCACCATCCGCGCCGACTTCGCCGACAGCATCGACGCCAACGCCGTGCACGGCTCGGACGCCGCTGAAACGGCTGCCGTGGAAGTGGCCTTCTTCTTCCCGGGCCTGAACATTTACTCCCGCTGAACCCGGTGCGATGACCGCCAACCTGCTGGACTTCGATCTCGACGGCTTGGCGGCCTTTTGCGAGCGGCTGGGCGAGAAACGCTTCCGCGCCACCCAGCTCTTCCGCTGGATCCACCAGCGCGGCGCCAGCGAGTTCGACGCCATGAGCGACCTGGCCAAGGCCCTGCGCGACAAGCTCAAGGGCTGCGCCCGTGTCGAAGGTCTGCCGGTCATCTCCGAGCACGTCTCGGCAGACGGCACGGTGAAATGGCTGTTCGACGTGGGCGACGGCAATGCCGTCGAGGCCGTGTTCATCCCCGAGGATGACCGCGGCACCCTGTGCATTTCTTCGCAGGCGGGCTGCGCCGTGGGATGCCGCTTCTGCTCCACGGGGCACCAGGGCTTCAGCAGGAACCTGACCACGGGCGAGATCGTCGCCCAGCTGTGGTTTGCCGAGCATTCCCTGCGCAAGCGCTTCCAGACCGAGGAGCGGGTGATCTCCAACGTCGTGATGATGGGGATGGGCGAGCCGCTGCAGAACTATTCGGCCCTGGTGCCCGCACTGCGCGTGATGCTGGACGACCACGGCTATGGGCTGTCCCGCCGGCGCCTCACGGTGTCCACTTCGGGGGTCGTGCCCATGATGGACCGCCTTTCGCAGGACTGTCCGGTGGCCCTGGCGGTCTCGCTGCATGCGCCGAACGACCCCTTGCGCGACAACCTGGTGCCGTTGAACCGCAAGTACCCGATCGAGGAACTGCTGCAGGCCTGCAACCGCTATCTGGAGCATGCTCCGCGCGACTTCATCACGTTCGAATACTGCATGCTCGACGGGGTCAACGACCAGATGGAGCATGCCCGGCAATTGATCGAACTGGTCAAGCCCGTTCGCGGGGCCGGGGTGCGGTGCAAGTTCAACCTGATTCCGTTCAATCCGTTCCCGGCATCGGGGCTGTTGCGCTCGCCGCAAAATCAGGTGGCGGCCTTTGCCAAGGTCCTGAGCGACGCGGGGATTGTCACGACGGTGCGCAAGACGCGGGGGGATGATATCGACGCCGCGTGCGGTCAACTGGCGGGCGATGTCAAGGACCGCACGCGGGCGGCCGAGCGCATGGCAAAGCAGCGCACAATCGGCATCGAATTGGTGCGTTCAAACCGGTGACTTGATCGGCAGGCAAACCGGCACACTTCAAGGAGGCTCTACATGGTGGGATTGGTGGGACGCTGGCAGCAAATCGGCCGCTGGACATTCACGGCCTGTGGTGCGGTGGTGTGCATGGTGGCACTTCAAGGGTGCGCGACCAATGCCGGGGTGGCGGCCAGCGATGCGAATGCAGGGCTGGTCACGCCTTCCGACGAGCCCGAGACGCGGCGGCGCGCCCGCATTCGCCTGGAGCTTGCCGCCAACTATTTCGAGAATGGCCAGACGGCCGTGGCGCTGGACGAGGTCAAGCAGGCCCTGGCGACCGATCCTGCTTACGCCGATGCCTTCAACCTGCGCGGCCTGATCTACATGCGCCTGGGCGACTATCCCCAGGCCGAAGACAGCTTCCGCCGTGCGCTGGCCCTGCGCGGCAACGATGCCAATCTGCTGCACAACTATGGCTGGCTGCTCTGCCAGCAGCAGAAGTATGCCGAGGCGGACCAGCATTTCGGCCGCGCCCTGGCCAGCCCGGGCTACAGCGCCCGCAGCAAGACCCTGATGGCGCGCGGACTGTGCCAGGCGAGTGCCGGCCAGTACGCGGAGGCGGAGGAGTCGCTGCTCAAGTCCTATGAATTGGATGCGGGGAACCCGGTGGTGGGCTACCACCTCGCCTCCCTTTTGCTGCGGCGCAATGAGCTGACCCGCGCCCAGTTCTACATTCGGCGTCTCAACAACAGCGAGTACGCCAACTCCGAATCGTTCTGGCTCGGAATCAAGGTGGAGCGCGCGCTGGGCGACTCCGTCGCCATGCGGCAGCTGGCCGACCAGTTGCGCAAGCGCTTCCCCGAGTCGCGGGAGCTGGGTGCATACGAACGTGGGGCTTTCAATGAGTGAGGTCGTGGAGGGGGGGGTGACGGCGGGCGGCCTGCTCCGCGAGGCGCGCCAGGCGGCCGGGATGCACATCGCGGCGCTGGCTGTGGCCCTGAAGGTGCCGGTCAGCAAGCTGGAGGCGCTGGAGGCCGACAACTACGCGGTGCTGCCCGACACGGTCTTCGTGCGGGCCCTGGCGTCCAGCGTGTGCCGCACGCTCAAGGTGGACCCGGCCCCGGTGCTGTCGCTGCTGCCGCAGAGCCAGAGCCCGCGCCTGTCCACGGACAGCGCGGGGCTGAATGCGCCGGTCAAGGGCAGCGCGGCCAAGTCGTCCTCGTCGTCCGCCGCTTTCTCCGGGTCCCCTTCGCGGCCCGTGGTCGTGGTCGTGCTGGCCTTGCTCGTCGGCGCGCTGGCCGTGTTTTTCTTCCCCGGCCAGCAGGGTGCGTCCAGCGTGTCCTCGGCACCCGCGCCGGCCCCGTCGGCGGAGCCCGGCGAGCCGGTCACCCTGGCATCGGCCTTGCCGGCTCCGGCCGATGCGACGCCAGCGCAGGTGGAAGCGCCTGCTGTAAACCTGTCCGTGGCCGTGCCTGTGCCTGCCAAGCCGGCGGCATCCACGCCCGAGGCCCAGGCGGGCGCGGCGCCCGCACCTGCAGCGGGCGCCAGCGCAGCCGCCGCGAATGCCGCCGCGCCTGCGGGCACGCTGGTGCTGCGCGCGCGCAGCCAGTCCTGGGTGCAGGTGCGCGATGCCTCCGGCAAGGTGGTGCTGGAGCGGAATTTGGCGGCCGATGAGTCCGTGGCCGTGGCGGCTCCGGCGCCCCTGGCGGTCGTGGTCGGCCGGGCCGACGCCACGGAAGTGTTCGTGCGCGGCAAGCCGTTCGACCTGGCGGCCGTGTCGCGTGAAAACGTAGCCCGCTTCGAGGTGAAATAGTGGTGGAACAAGCCCCCGGCGAACCCGGCCCCATCGCAGTCGCATCCCCCTTGCCCCGGCGCACGCGCCAGGCCCGGGTCGCGTGGGGCGATCACGTGGTGACCGTGGGCGGCGACGCGCCCGTGCGCGTCCAGTCCATGACCAACACCGACACGGTGGACGCCATCGGCACGGCCATCCAGGTCAAGGAACTGGCGCGCGCGGGTTCGGAGTTCGTGCGCATCACCGTCAACACGCCCGAGGCGGCGGCGGCCGTGCCCTATATCCGCGAGCAGCTCGACCGCATGGGCGAGAACGTGCCCCTGGTGGGCGACTTTCACTACAACGGCCACCGCCTGCTGACCGAATACCCGGACTGCGCGCAGGCGCTGTCCAAGTACCGCATCAACCCCGGCAACGTGGGCAAGGGCGACAAGCGCGACAAGCAGTTCGGCCAGATGATCGAGGCGGCGATGCGCTGGAACAAGGCCGTGCGCATCGGCGTGAACTGGGGCAGCCTGGACCAGGAGCTTTTGGCGAGCCTGATGGACACCAACAGCCGCCGCGCCCAGCCCTGGGAGGCGCGGCAGGTGATGTACGAGGCGCTCATCACCTCGGCCATCGACTCGGCCCGCCGGGCCGAGGAAATGGGGCTGGACGGCAATCAGGTCATCCTGTCGTGCAAGGTCAGCGGCGTGCAGGACCTGATCTCCGTGTACCGCGAGCTGGCGCGGCGCTGCGACTATGCGCTGCACCTGGGCCTGACGGAAGCGGGCATGGGCACCAAGGGCACGGTCGCGTCCACGGCGGCCTTGTCCGTGCTGCTGCAGGAGGGCATCGGCGACACCATCCGCGTGTCGCTTACGCCCCAGCCCGGCGAGGCGCGCACGCAGGAAGTGGTGGTGGCCTCCGAGATCCTGCAGGCCCTGGGCATGCGCGTGTTCGTGCCCAGCGTCACGGCCTGCCCCGGCTGCGGGCGCACCACCAGCACCACGTTCCAGGAGCTGGCCAAGCAGATCGACGACTACCTGCGCGCGCAGATGCCCGTGTGGCGCGCGCGCTATCCGGGCGTGGAGGGCATGAAGGTGGCCGTCATGGGCTGCATCGTGAACGGCCCCGGCGAGAGCAAGCACGCTGACATCGGCATCAGCCTGCCCGGCACCGGCGAGGCGCCCGCCGCCCCGGTCTTCATCGACGGCGAGAAGGCCCTGACGCTGCGCGGCGAGAACATCGCGCGCGAGTTCCAGGAGATCGTCGAGAACTACATCGCGCGGCGCTTCGGGGAGCCCGTTGGCTCGGTCTGAAGCGCTACCAAACAAATAGCTGCTAGCGCTTGATGGATAAGCGCTGGAGGCCAATTTCATTCAAATTCATCGAGGGTTCGCCACAGTGAGCAAAGTGGAAAAACTGAGCGCCGTCAAAGGCATGAACGACATCCTGCCCGCCTCGGTGCCGCGCACCGAGAAGCTGCCGACCGCTGCGCGCTGGCAGTGGTTCGAGGCGGCGGTGCGCAAGGTGCTGGCGCGCTACGGCTACCAGTACCTCATCACGCCCATCGTCGAACCCACGGCCCTGTTCGTGCGCGGCCTGGGCGAGGTGACCGACATCGTCGAGAAGGAGATGTACTCCTTCACCGACTCGATGAACGGCGACAAGCTGACCCTGCGCCCCGAGGCCACGGCCGGCATCGTGCGCGCCATGGTCGAACACAACGCGCTCTACAACGGCCCGCTGCGCGTGTGGACGCACGGCCCCATGTTCCGCCACGAGCGCCCGCAGAAGGGCCGCTACCGCCAGTTCCACCAGCTCGACGTGGAGGCCCTGGGCTTTGCCGGGCCGGACGTGGACGCCGAGATGATCCTGGTCGCCCGCGCCCTGTGGCGCGAGCTGGGCCTCATCGAAGGCCAGCACGTGCGCCTGGAGATCAACAGCCTGGGCCAGAGCGCCGAGCGCCGCGAGCACCGCGATGCGCTGATCCGCTACTTCGAGCAGAACGCCAGCGTGCTCGACGAAGACGCGCGCCGCCGCCTGCACAGCAACCCGCTGCGCATCCTGGACAGCAAGAACCCGGCGATGCAGGCGCTGATCGAGGCCGCTCCTCAACTGATGGACTTTCTGGGCGAGGAATCGCGCGCGCACTTCGACGCCGTGCGCTCGGCCCTGGACGCCGTGGGCCTGGCCTACCGCGTCAACCCGCGCCTGGTGCGCGGCATGGACTACTACAACCTCACCGTGTTCGAGTGGGTGACGGACCAGCTCGGCTCGCAGGGCACGGTCTGTGGCGGCGGCCGCTACGACGGCCTCATCGAGCAGCTCGGCGGCAAGAGTGCGCCCGCGGTGGGCTTCGGCCTCGGCATCGAGCGCCTGCTGCTGCTGGCGGACGAACTGAACCTGGACATGCCTTCCCCGGCGGCGGACGTTTACGCCATCGTGCCCCCCGGCACGCCGCTCGCGCCCGTCATCGCCACGCTGGAGGCGCTGCGCGCCCAGGGGCTGAACGTGGTGCAGCATGCGGGCGGCGCGGACGGCCCCGGCAGCATGAAGGCGCAGTTCAAGAAGGCGGACGCCAGTGGCGCGCGCCACGCGCTCATCTTTGGCGCGGACGAACTGGCGCGCGGGCAGGTCACCGTCAAGTCGCTGCGCGATGGCGCCGGTGCGCAGTCCGAACACCCGCTCGACGCCCTGGCCGAATGGGCCGCCACCCTACAATCCACCCGCTAAACAGATCACATCCCATGGCAACTCATCTCGACCTTGAAGAACAAGAGCAGCTTGACCAGCTCAAGCATTTCTGGAACACCTGGGGCACCCTGATCAGCTCCGTGCTGCTCGTCGTGGCGGGCGGCCTGGCGGCCTGGAACGGCTACCAGTACTGGCAGAACCGGCAGGCGGCTCAGGCCGCGGCGCTGTTCGACGCGGTCGAGGTGGCGGCCAAGGCGGGCGACCAGGCGCGGGTGACGCAGGCGTTCGGCGACCTCCGGTCCCGGTACGCGGGAACGACCCAGGCCGCGCAGGCGGGCCTCACGGTGGCCAAGACCCTGGTGGAAGCCGGCAACGCCGATGGCGCGAAGGAGGCTCTGTCGTGGGTGGCGGACCATGCAGGCGACGAGGGTCTGAAGGCCCTGGCCCGGCTGCGCCTGGCCAGCGTGCTGCTGGACCAGAAGAACTACGACGAGGCGCTCAAGCAGCTGTCCGCCAGCGTGCCGCCCGAGTTCGAGGCGGTCTTCGCCGACCGCAAGGGCGACATCCTGGTGTCCCAGGGCAAGCGCCCCGAGGCCATTGCCGAATACACCAAGGCCTACAAGGCCTTCGAGGAAGGCCTCGAATACCGGCGCCTCGTCGAGATCAAGCTCGGCGCCCTGGGCGTGGCGCCGAACGGCGTCGCCGTGGCCGCCTCTGCCTCCGCTGAAGGGGCGAAGTGACCATGGCGCGCGCTCTTCATCACCATCGACGCATGCTGCGGAGCGCCGTCTGCGTGGCCCTGGTGGCCGCACTGGGCGGGTGCTCCCTGTGGAACAGCGGCAGCTCCAAGCCCGTGCCCGCCGACCTGGGCGCCAACGTGGCGGTCCTGGGGGTGCGGCAGGCCTGGACCGCGCGCATCGGCAGCGTCGGCAACCTGCCCCTGGATGTGCATGTCGCGGGCAACGTGGTCACCCTGGCATCCGCCGATGGCGTGGTCGCGGCCATCGATGCGCGCACCGGTGGCGATGTGTGGCGCACGGCGCTGGCCGAGCCGCTGTCGGCAGGCGTCGGCAGCGACGGCAAGGCCGCCGCCGTGGTGTCGCGGGCCAATGCGCTGATCGTTCTGGACGGCGGGCGCGAACGCTGGCGCCAGCCGCTGGCGGCCCAGGTGTTCACGCCGCCCCTGGTGGCGGGCGGGCGCGTCTTCGTGCTGTCGGCCGACCGTTCCGTGGCCGCCTACGATGCCGCGACGGGGCGCAAGCTCTGGAACCAGCAGCGCCCTGGCGAACCCCTGGTGCTGCGCCAGGCGGGCGTGCTGATGCCGGTGGGCGATACCCTGGTGGTCGGCTTCTCCGGCCGCATGGTGGGCATGAACCCCGACAACGGCAGCGTGCGCTGGGAGGCCCCGCTGGCCAGCCCGCGCGGCACCAACGACGTGGAACGCCTCGTGGAACTCGTGGGACGCACCAGCAGGGTGGGGGACAGCGTGTGCGCGCGGGCCTTCCAGGCGGCAGTCGGCTGCGTCAATACTGCCCGCGGTGCCGTGGCCTGGTCCCAGCCCGCGAGCGGCGCGGAAGGGATCCATGGCGACGGCGATGCAGTATTCGGCACCGAGAGCAACGGCTCCATCGTGGCCTGGAACCGCGCCAACGGCACCCGGCTGTGGGCCAGCGACCGCCTCAAGCACCGCAAGCTGACGGCGCCGCTGCTGCTGGGCCGCTCGGTGGTGGTGGGCGACGATTCCGGCCTGGTGCATCTGCTGTCCCGCACCGATGGCTCTCCGCTCAACCGCATGGCCACGGATGGCTCCGGCATCGCCGCCGCTCCGGCAGTCGCTGCGGACACGCTGGTGGTGGTCACCAGGAACGGCGCCATCTACGGCTTCCGCCCCGAATAAGAACGATGAAACCCGTCATTGCCCTCGTGGGGCGCCCGAACGTCGGAAAATCCACGCTTTTCAACCGCCTGACCAAGTCCCGCGACGCGATCGTGGCGGACTTCGCCGGGCTCACGCGTGACCGGCACTACGGCAATGGCAGGCAGGGCAAGCACGAGTACATCGTCATCGACACCGGCGGCTTCGAGCCCGATGCGTCCAGCGGCATCTACCGCGAGATGGCCCGCCAGACCCAGCAGGCCGTGGCCGAGGCCGACGTGGTCATCTTCGTGGTCGATGCCCGCGCCGGGCTGTCGGCGCAGGACCACGACATCGCCAACTACCTGCGCCGCCTGGGCAAGCCCTGCGTGCTGGCCGCCAACAAGGCCGAGGGCATGCGCGAGGGCGCGCAGCTGTCCGAGTTCTACGAGCTGGGCCTGGGCGAGGTCTATGCCATGTCGGCCGCGCACGGGCAGGGCATCCGCAGCCTGGTCGAGCTGGCGCTGGAGCCCCTGAACCTGCCCGACCCTGACGAGCTGGACACGCAGGCCGACAAGAGCGTGGTCAAGCTCGCCGTGGCGGGCCGGCCCAATGTGGGCAAGTCCACGCTCATTAATACCTGGCTGGGCGAGGAGCGGCTCGTCGCCTTCGACATGCCCGGCACCACGCGCGACGCCATCGCCGTGCCCTTCGAGCGCAACGGCCAGCGCTTCGAGCTGGTGGACACGGCGGGCCTGCGCCGCAAGGGCAAGGTGTTCGAGGCGATCGAGAAGTTCTCGGTGGTCAAGACGCTGCAGGCCATCGAGTCCGCCCACGTCGTGCTGCTGCTGCTGGACGCCACCCAGGGCGTGACCGACCAGGACGCGCACATCGCCGGCTACATCCTGGAGAGCGGCCGCGCCGTGGTGCTGGCGGTGAACAAGTGGGACGCGGTGGACGAGTACCAGCGCCAGATGCTGGAGCGCTCCATCGAGACGCGCCTGGCCTTCCTCAAGTTCGCGTCGCTGCACTTCATCTCGGCCAAGAAGCGCCAGGGCCTGGGCCCGCTGTGGACCTCCATCGTGCAGGCGCACAAGGCGGCCACCTGCAAGATGTCCACGCCGGTGCTCACGCGCCTGCTGCTGGAGGCCGTGCAGTTCCAGACCCCCAAGAAGGTCGGCATGTACCGCCCCAAGATGCGCTACGCACACCAGGGCGGCATGAACCCGCCGGTGATCGTGATCCACGGCAACTCGCTGGAGCACGTGACGGACGCCTACAAGCGCTTCCTGGAAGGGCGCTTCCGTAAGGAGTTCGACCTCGTGGGCACGCCGCTGCGCATCGAGATGAAAACGTCGCACAACCCGTACGCGGACAAGCAGGACGCCTAGCGCTGTCAAAAACAATAGCTGCTGGCGCTTGATACACGGACATTTCAGATGGTTATCCATCTGAAAGCCAATGTTGGAAAGCGCTGGCAGCTCCTTTTTCGGTAGCGGCCTTGGCCCGATGGATCAACGGGCTTCCGTGCTGTGGTAAGGTGCCCGGTTTACAACAACATTCTTTGAACACGGAGAATATCGTGAGCAATAAAGGCCAGCTTCTGCAAGACCCCTTCCTGAACGCACTGCGCCGGGAGCACGTCCCGGTCTCCATCTACCTGGTGAACGGCATCAAGCTGCAGGGGCAGATCGAGTCGTTCGACCAATACGTGGTGCTGCTGCGCAATACCGTGACCCAGATGGTCTACAAGCACGCCATCTCCACCATCGTGCCGGGCCGCGCCGTCAACTTCTCCACCGCCGACAATTCGGATGCCGACAGCGGCAACGCCTGAGTTGCTGCCTGTCCTGGCGGTACGCGAGGGGGCTCGATGACATCTTCTTCGCCAGGCGGCACGCCGGTGCTGCTGGTCGGGGTGGATTTCGGCCTTCCTCACTTCGATGCCGATCTGGAGGAACTGGGCCTGCTGTCCGAGACGGCCGGCATGCAGCCCGTCGCCCGGCTCACCTGCAAGCGCAAGGCGCCCGACGCGGCGCTGTTCGTCGGCAGCGGCAAGGCCGACGAGATCCGGACCCTGGCGCAGATGCACGGCGCCGCCGAAGTGCTTTTCGACCAGTCGCTGAGCCCCGCGCAGCAGCGCAATCTGGAGCGGCACCTCGAACTCCCCGTCAATGACCGCACCCTGCTGATCCTGGAGATCTTCGCCCAGCGCGCCCGCAGCCATGAGGGCAAGCTGCAGGTGGAGTTGGCCAAGCTGCAGTACGTCAGCACCCGCCTCGTGCGGCGCTGGTCGCACCTGGAGCGCCAGACTGGTGGCGCGGGCGTGCGCGGCGGCCCCGGCGAAAAGCAGATCGAGCTGGACCGCCGCATGATCAGCGACGCCATCAAGCGCACGCGCGAGCGCCTGGTGAAGGTCAAGCGCCAGCGCACCACGCAGCGCCGGCAGCGGGAGCGGCGCGACACCTTCAACATCTCGCTGGTGGGCTACACCAACGCCGGCAAGTCCACGCTCTTCAACGCCCTGGTCAAGGCCCGCGCCTATGCGGCGGACCAGCTGTTCGCCACGCTGGACACCACCACGCGCCAGCTCTACCTGGGCGACGCGGGGCGCTCGGTCTCCCTGTCCGACACGGTGGGGTTCATCCGCGACCTGCCGCACGGCCTGGTGGATGCCTTCCAGGCCACCCTGCAGGAAGCCGTGGATGCCGACTTGCTGCTGCACGTGGTGGATGCGTCCAACCCGGGCTTTCCGGAGCAGATGGCCCAGGTACAGAAAGTGCTGCACGAGATCGGCGCCGCGGACATTCCGCAGCTGCTGGTCTTCAACAAGCTGGATGCGCTGCCGGCCGAGCAGCGCCCGCCCGGCCTGCAGGACCAGTACGAGGTGGACGGGCACATGCTTGCCCGCCTGTTCGTCAGCGCCCGCTCCGGCGAAGGGCTCGATGCCTTGCGCCGCGCGCTTTCGGCCACGGTGCTGGCGGCCCAGGACGACATGACCCCTGATGCCGCCGTTGAATTGCCGGGGCCCGCGGACTGATTGGGCACAATGCCGGCTTACCGACCTCCTCAGAGAACCCGAGACTTTGCGCATGAATTTCCAAAACCGCACCCTACGCTGGGCATGGCTGCCAGAACGTGTTCGGGGCATGTTCAACCTGAACGACCCTCGGTGGGGGCGTGGCGATGACAACAAGTCCGACGATGGCGCGCGGCCCGAGGACCGCCCTTCGTCGAACCAGCCCTCCGGCAACCGGGGCGGCGACCAGCGCCCGAACAACAACAATGGCCAGCCGCCCGATCTCGACGAACTCTGGCGCGACCTGAACCGCAAGCTCGGTGGTTTGTTCGGCGCCAGAAACGGCGGCGGGCGCGGGCCGGGCAATGGCGGCGGCGGATTCCAGCCCGACATGAAGAGCGCGGGCGTGGGCGTGGGCCTGATCGCCGGCATCGCCTTCGTGATCTGGCTGGGCACGGGCTTCTTCATCGTCCAGGAAGGCCAGCAGGCCGTCATCACGCAGTTCGGCAAGTACAAGAGCACGGTGGGCGCGGGCTTCAACTGGCGCCTGCCGTATCCGATCGAACGCCATGAGCTGGTCTTCGTCACCCAGATCCGCTCCGCCGACGTGGGCCGCGACAGCGTCATCAAGAGCACGGGCCTGCGCGAGTCGGCCATGCTGACCGAGGATGAGAACATCGTCGAGATCAAGTTCGCCGTGCAGTACCGCCTGAACGACGCGCGCGCCTGGCTGTTCGAAAGTCGCAATCCGGCCGACGCCGTCGTGCAGGCCGCCGAGACGGCGGTGCGCGAGGTGGTCGGCAAGATGCGCATGGACACGGCGCTGGCCGAGGAGCGCGACCAGATCGCGCCCAGGGTCCGCACGCTCATGCAGACCATCCTCGACCGCTACAAGGTCGGCGTGGAAGTGGTCGGCATCAACCTGCAGCAGGGCGGCGTGCGCCCGCCCGAGCAGGTGCAGGCCGCGTTCGACGACGTGCTGAAGGCGGGGCAGGAGCGCGAGCGCGCCAAGAACGAGGCCCAGGCCTATGCCAACGACGTGATTCCCCGCGCCGTCGGCTCCGCGTCGCGCCTGAACGAAGAGGCCGCCGCCTACAAGGCCCGCATCGTCGCGCAGGCGCAGGGCGATGCGCAGCGCTTCGCTTCCATCCTGGCGGAATACCAGAAGTCGCCCCAGGTGACCCGCGACCGCATGTACCTGGAGGCCATGCAGCAGATCTATGGCAACGTGACCAAGGTGCTGGTTGAGTCGCGGCAAGGCTCCAACCTGCTGTACCTGCCGCTCGACAAGATCATGCAAGGCGCGGCGAGCGGGTCGTCGGCACCGGACTCGCTGGCGACAAGCCCTGCGGCGCCCGCTGCCTCGCCGGCCACGCCTTCCGCCACCTTTTCGAATGACCCCCGGGCGCGCGACAGCAACCGCACCCGCGACCGTGAATCTCGCTAGGAGCTGCTCGTGAACAGAGTTGGATTTATTGCAACCACCCTGCTGGTGGTGCTGGCCCTGATGAGCTCCATGCTCTTCGTGGTGGACCAGCGCCAGTTCGGCGTGCTCTATGCGCTGGGGCAGATCAAGGAAGTGATCACCGAGCCGGGCCTGAACTTCAAGCTCCCGCCGCCGTTCCAGAACGTGTCCTATATCGATAAGCGCCTGCTGACGCTGGACAGCAGCGACACGGAGCCCATGCTGACGGCGGAGAAGCAGCGCGTGGTCATCGACTGGTACGTGCGCTGGCGCATCTCGGAACCCACGGAGTACATCCGCAACGTGGGGCTCGACGAAAGCGCCGGGGCGATGCAGCTCAACCGCGTGGTGCGCAATGCCTTCCAGGAGGAAATCAACAAGCGTACGGTCAAGGAACTGCTGTCGCTCAAGCGCGAAGCCTTGATGTCCGACGTGAAGCGCGAGGTGCTGGAAACCGTGCGTGGCGCCAAGCCCTGGGGGGTGGACGTGGTGGACGTTCGCATCACCCGCGTGGACTACGTGGAGGCCATCACCGAGTCCGTCTACCGCCGCATGGAGGCCGAGCGCAAGCGCGTGGCCAACGAGCTGCGTTCCACCGGCGCGGCCGAAGGCGAAAAGATCCGCGCGGATGCGGACCGCCAGCGCGAGATCACGATCGCCAATGCCTACCGGGATGCGCAGAAGGTGAAGGGCGAGGGCGACGCCGAGGCCGCGCGCATCTATGCCGAGGCCTTTGGCCGCGACCCCCAGTTCGCGCAGTTCTACCGAAGCCTGGAGGCCTACAAGGCCAGCTTCAACAAGAAGAGCGACGTGGTGGTGCTCGACCCCTCCTCGTCCGACTTCTTCAAGACCTTCCGCGGCGCTCCGGCGCGATGACCAGCGACAGCCTCTGGGCCGCGTGCGCCCTGGTGCTGGTGATCGAAGGGCTGCTGCCCTTTCTGTCGCCGCAGGGCTGGCGGCGGGCGGTCGGCCAGATCGCGCAGTTGCGCGACGGCCAGATCCGGTTCTTCGCACTGCTGGCCATTCTGGCCGGCATGCTGATGCTCTGGTGGTGACCGGCGCCTTCCGGGGCGCCGGCTGGCTCCCGGTAGAATCGCGGTTTTAACAGCTCCCCCTTTTCTCCATGTCTGCTTGGGTCCTTCCGGATCACATTGCCGATGTCTTGCCGTCCGAAGCACGGCACATCGAAGAATTGCGTCGCGGGCTGCTCGACACGGCACGCTGCTACGGCTATGAGCTGGTCATGCCGCCGCTGCTGGAGCATCTCGAATCCCTGCTGACGGGCACGGGCGAGGCCCTGGATCTCCAGACCTTCAAGCTGGTGGACCAACTCTCAGGCCGCTCGATGGGGCTGCGGGCGGACACGACGCCGCAGGTGGCGCGCATCGACGCCCACCTGCTTAACCGCAAGGCCGTCACGCGCCTGTGCTACTGCGGCCCGGTGCTGCACACCCGGCCCGACCGTCCCCATGCCACGCGCGAGCCGCTGCAGTTCGGCGCCGAGATCTATGGGCATGCCGGGCTGGAGGCTGATCTCGAAGCCCTGCAGCTCGCCCGCGAATGCCTGCGCGTGGCGGACGTGCGGGATACCACCATCGACCTTGCCGACGTGCGCATCGTGCGCAGCGTGATCACGGGCGTGCCGATGAACGCGCAACGCCTGAGCGCCATCCACGCGGCCCTGGCGGCCAAGGATGCGGGCGAACTGGCATCGCTGACCCGCGACTTCCCGCAGGACTCCCGCGAAGGCCTGCTGGCCCTGCTGCAGCTGTATGGCGATCACTCGGTACTGGTTGAGGCTGAGAAAGCCCTCCAGCGTTTTCCTGGCGTGCGCGAGGTGCTATCTAATTTGAAGTGGCTGGCTTCCAGGCTGGAAGGGGCCCACGTCACATTCGACCTGGCCGACCTGCGGGGCTATGCGTACTACAGCGGCGCCCGCTTTGCGATCTATGCCCCGGGCGCCAGTGACGCGCTGGTGCGGGGCGGCCGCTATGACGAGGTCGGGGCCGTGTTCGGCCGCAACCGCCCCGCCGCAGGCTTCAGCCTCGACATCAAGCAGGTGGTGGGCGTCGTTTCGCCGCGCGCGCTGAAAGCGGCCATTCGCGCACCCTGGGGCGAAGCGGCTGACGTGAATGCGGCCATCGCCGAACTGCGCAAGGCCGGAGAAACGGTGGTGTGCGTTCTGCCGGGCCACGAGAGCGAAGTGGACGAATTCCTGTGCGACCGGGAACTGGTGCAGGTTTCCGGCCAGTGGGTCGTGCAGACGGTTTGAGCAATTGACAATTGAAGAATTGGGTTTGAGATGAAAGCAAGCAAAGGTCGCAACGTCGTGGTGGTCGGAACCCAGTGGGGCGACGAAGGCAAGGGTAAGCTGGTCGATTGGCTGACCGAGAGCGCGCAAGGCGTCGTGCGCTTCCAGGGCGGGCACAACGCAGGCCACACCCTGGTGATCAACGGCGTGAAAACCGCATTGCACCTGATTCCCAGCGGCATCATGCGCCCTGGCGTCAAGTGCTACATCGGCAATGGCGTGGTGCTGTCCGCAGCCAAGCTGTTCGAGGAAATCGAGGGCCTGGAGAAAGCCGGCGTGGAAGTGCGTTCGCGCCTGCGCATCAGCGAGGCTTGCCCGCTGATCCTGCCTTTCCATGCGGCCATCGACGTGGCGCGGGAAGCCGCGCGGGAGCAGGGCGGCACCCAAAAAATCGGTACCACGGGCCGCGGCATCGGCCCGGCCTACGAAGACAAGATCGCACGGCGTGCGCTGCGCGTGCAGGATCTGAAGTACCCGGAGCGCTTCGCTGCGAAGCTGCGCGAACTGCTGGACCTCCACAACCACATCCTCACCACGTACCTGGGCTCCGGCGCGTTCGTTTTCGGCGATGCCTTGAAGCCTTACATCCAGGAGGGCAAGGTCCAGTTCGATGTCGTGTACGCCGAGGCCATGCGCCATGCCGAATTGCTCAAGCCCATGATGGCGGATGTGTCGCGCGAGTTGAACGAAGCCCACCATGCAGGCGCAAATCTGCTGTTCGAGGGTGCGCAAGGGACTCTGTTGGACGTGGACCACGGCACCTATCCCTATGTCACCTCCAGCAATTGCGTGGCGGGCAATGCCGCGGCGGGCTCGGGCGTGGGCCCGGGCATGCTGCACTACATCCTCGGGATTACCAAGGCGTATTGCACGCGCGTGGGTGGCGGCCCCTTTCCCACAGAGCTGGACTGGGAGGTCCCCGGTACGCCCGGCTATCACATGAGCACGGTGGGTGCCGAAAAGGGCGTGACCACCGGGCGCAGCCGCCGCTGCGGCTGGTTCGATGCCGCCTTGCTGAAGCGCAGTGCCCAAGTCAACGGTCTTTCCGGGTTGTGCATCACCAAGCTGGACGTGCTGGATGGGCTGGCAGAACTGCAGCTCTGCACAGGCTATGAACTTGATGGCGAGCGGATCGACCTGCTGCCGATGGGAGCGGAAGACATCGCCCGCTGCACGCCGATCTATGAGACCTTGCCGGGATGGAGCGAGTCCACGGTGGGTGTGACCGACTATGCCAAGCTGCCCCAGAACGCGCGCAATTACCTGGAGCGCATCGAGCAGGTCACAGGCGTTCCTATCGCCATGATTTCCACCAGCCCGGACCGGGACCACACGATCATGATCCGCCATCCCTATGCGGCGGACTGATCTCTCGTGACCGTCATCATCATCACCCCAGCCACCTACTCAGGAGCCATTCCATGTTGACCGAAGACGGCAAGCACCTCTATGTCAGTTACGACGAGTACCACAGCCTCATCGAGAAACTGGCGCTCAAGGTGCATCAGTCCGGATGGGAGTTCGATACGATCCTCTGTCTTGCACGGGGCGGCCTGCGCCCGGGGGACATCCTGAGCCGTATCTTTGACAAGCCCTTGGCGATCATGTCCACCAGCTCGTACCGCGCCGAAGCCGGCACGGTGCAGGGGCATCTCGATATTGCGCGCTTCATCACCACGCCACGGGGCGAGATCGCAGGCAAGGTGCTGCTGGTGGATGATCTGGCGGACTCGGGCCACACATTGCATGCCGTGATCAACATGCTCAAGACCAACTATGCACCGATCACCGAGTTGCGCAGTGCGGTGATCTGGACGAAGGGCCTGTCGACGTTCACTCCGGACTACTCCGTAGAGTTCCTCCCGACCAATCCTTGGATTCACCAGCCCTTCGAAGGCTACGACAGCTTGAGTCCTGACAAATTGTTGGAGAAGTGGCGGGTCTAAGTGTTCAAACCTGTGCTATAGTCGAGGGCTTCGCTGCGCGGAGCTTGCTGAAAGGCTTGCTGAGTGGGGTGGAGAAAAGAAGTTCTTTTGAGTTGCGCGCTGGTTCAAAACCGGTATATAATTCAAGGCTTCGCTGATTGGTGCTGATGCTTTGGGGTGTTGGTGCTGGTTGGTGAGAGGGGTTGAAAAATTCTTCTCAAAAGTTTGACGGTACTTTAAAAACTGTGCTAGAATTCAAGGCTTCGCTGATCGCGGCGAGGTTGGATGAAAAAGAAGTCTTCGGATGGATTTTGAGTCTGGTTCATTAAAAACATACAGCCGATAAGCGTGGGCGTTTGATGGCGAGTGCCAAGTTCTTTTGGAACTAGTGCTTAGCACTACAAACGCTCATGAGAATAGAAGTGAAGTTCACTTCAATTCCGTTTTTATGAGTGAAGTCGAGAGACTTTAAATTTATCAAGATCGAACTGTAGAGTTTGATCCTGGCTCAGATTGAACGCTGGCGGCATGCCTTACACATGCAAGTCGAACGGTAACAGGTCTTCGGATGCTGACGAGTGGCGAACGGGTGAGTAATACATCGGAACGTGCCCGATCGTGGGGGATAACGGAGCGAAAGCTTTGCTAATACCGCATACGATCTACGGATGAAAGCAGGGGACCGCAAGGCCTTGCGCGGACGGAGCGGCCGATGGCAGATTAGGTAGTTGGTGGGATAAAAGCTTACCAAGCCGACGATCTGTAGCTGGTCTGAGAGGACGACCAGCCACACTGGGACTGAGACACGGCCCAGACTCCTACGGGAGGCAGCAGTGGGGAATTTTGGACAATGGGCGAAAGCCTGATCCAGCCATGCCGCGTGCAGGATGAAGGCCTTCGGGTTGTAAACTGCTTTTGTACGGAACGAAAAGACTCTTTCTAATAAAGAGGGTTCATGACGGTACCGTAAGAATAAGCACCGGCTAACTACGTGCCAGCAGCCGCGGTAATACGTAGGGTGCGAGCGTTAATCGGAATTACTGGGCGTAAAGCGTGCGCAGGCGGTGATGTAAGACAGATGTGAAATCCCCGGGCTCAACCTGGGAACTGCATTTGTGACTGCATCGCTGGAGTACGGCAGAGGGGGATGGAATTCCGCGTGTAGCAGTGAAATGCGTAGATATGCGGAGGAACACCGATGGCGAAGGCAATCCCCTGGGCCTGTACTGACGCTCATGCACGAAAGCGTGGGGAGCAAACAGGATTAGATACCCTGGTAGTCCACGCCCTAAACGATGTCAACTGGTTGTTGGGTCTTCACTGACTCAGTAACGAAGCTAACGCGTGAAGTTGACCGCCTGGGGAGTACGGCCGCAAGGTTGAAACTCAAAGGAATTGACGGGGACCCGCACAAGCGGTGGATGATGTGGTTTAATTCGATGCAACGCGAA
>Ga0222425_100181_pt1 | contig 43649 bp, 40 predicted proteins | sample 2B1ome_2_FD_180089 | JGI IMG/M metagenome (GOLD analysis project Ga0222425, IMG submission 180089) | Enriched microbial communities from leaf-cutter ant dump, University of Wisconsin, Madison, United States - 2B150A (version 2) | ecosystem: Environmental > Terrestrial > Nest > Insects nest > Nest... | reverse complement strand
CCCGCTTCTTGTTTCTTTAAAATCGAAATGATTTGTGTTTCGGTGAATCGTACTTTTTTCATAATTGACCCATTTAAGTTAGAGATTTTCTCTAACACTGGGTGGGCAACATTCGGGGAACCTTACAATGCGCTCATAATCTTCTTTCCTATCAGGAAAATTTGCCATCGTTGAAGACGTTGGCAGATCCCAATTACCATTATAACAACTATTACTTTTGGTTTGCATTGCTTAATTTGATGGATAAAATTTACATTGAATTGTACCGAAAGTATCAGCAGGTCTTTGAGGAGGCCGTATAGCTCCCCTTATCAGTGATCTTTTTATTTCATTTATTAAGTCTATAGTTTGGGGAAAGCTTAAAACAATTTTTCTTGCTGACAAAAAGACAACAGCCCTCAAACCTAACAGGAATACATCGAACTCAATATGTCCCGAAAGTATCAGGTAATGTCCTCTGATGTAGCTAAATGTTTCAACTCATCAAGGAATTGGTTCGAGTCTTCGACCCTTGGGACTACATTCTTGCATGTGGTTCATTTTGAATCTGGTACACTTTTCCCGATTTTTTCTGCCTTAATTAATTGGTTGGTTATTAATAAACTAAGTGGTTCGAGGATTGCTCGGGGTTGAATGGATTTTTTTTAATTAAGATGCGTCAATGACCTTAGTAATGGATGATTGACGCATCTTAATTATTAGGTTGCGTATATTTAAGAGTTGGCTGCAACTATAACGAACACTCCAATAACCTCAGCATATGGACATTAAAGACACAGAAAAATTTAAAGCTGACGAGGTAAAACTAACCAGACGAAAGTTTAAAAACAAAACTTTTACCAGCAGTGCGACATTGATAGGACGCTTTAAAAACTGTGAATTCACCGAATGTTCATTTGAAAATATAAAAGGCTTTTTCCTATACTTCGAAGATTGTCATTTCAAAGATTGTTTCATTAACAACGCAATATTTAGCCACATTGATTTAGACTGGACAGGAAATTCTTTTGAACACTGCAACATTCGAAATACAAATTTTGAAGAAGGAATGATGTTCAATTCAACCTTTAATGACACTGAATTTTATAACACCTCGTTTTTAGGAATATACCCAGTTGACAAAGTTATTTTTACTAACTGCAACTTTTCATTCGCAAGTTTTCAGACAATTGGACACAACGATTCTTACAAGTATAAGAGCAAAGACAGAAGTATAATTTTTGACACTTGCCACTTTGACAACACAGCTTTTGAATACTCAAACTTAACCAAATCAACTTTTAAAGACTGTCATCTTTATGGAGCTTCGTTATTAAATTGTTCAGTTTCAAATACAACATTCAAAACGACTAAAGCCTTCGAATCAAAAAACCCTGATTCAATTGCAGCAAATTTTGATTTAAAGACAATACGTAATTCTCAAAGTGTCAACAAAGACATATTGAAAAAGTATTTTTCAATCAATGACAATAAAGTGTTTGATTTAGCAAAGTCTTTAAAAGCAAATCCTGAATATAATAGTGCGTTTATTTCATACAGTTTTAAGGATAAAGCAAGCGTATCAAAAATTCACGCCTATTTATTATCAAAAAATGTTTCTTGCTTTTTATGGGAGAAAGATGCACCTGGAGGGAAATTTCTCAAACAGATAATGTCATCTGAAATAAAAAAGCACGAAAGAATTATTTTTATTTCATCAAGTAACTCTTTAAAAAGTGCGGCTTGTCAATATGAACTCACACAAGGCAGAGAAAAACAAAATCTGAATTGGAGTGAGGTCTTTATTCCTGTTTATCTCGACAATTATTTGTTTGAAGTCCAAGAATTCCAGATTAAGCCAACAGACAAGGCAGTTGAATATTGGAAAAATATCAGTGAGTTAAAAAATATTAATTGCATTGACGGGACAAGAATAGTTTCAAAAGCTCATCGGGATAAAATGTTTTCCGAAATTCTTCAAGCACTGACTAAAGAATAACTGCAGGGGAAACATCGGCTGCAACTATAGACACACAATCACAAATGAAACTTAATCTTAGAAAACTTCAACAAATTGCGGGACTTTCATTGCAAAATGGAATCAGACTCCATTTTGACTCCCTTCATTTATTCAAATTAAAATCATATTCAACAGCTTTATTTATTTCAGTCATTGCAATGGAAGAAATTGGTAAAGCATTTTGGGCAGACCATTTTGTCTTTCATTCTAAGGTTGATGGAAGAACAGATATTCCATTTGAAACAGAATGGATACAACTGTTATTTGGTGACCACAAAGGGAAACAATTAAGCTTTATGAGACAGATTTTTCACAAGACGGATAAAAAGTTTTACGCTTTCGTAAGTTCAAAGCAGCTAGACATTTTAAAACAAAATTCAATTTATATAGGGTTACAAAAACCAAAAAGTGGAGAACCAAGGACAAAAGGAAAAATAATCAACCCAATAAATATTGACAGCTCAAAAGCAAAAAAACAAATTGACTTAGTGCACAATTTTTTGACAACGGAAATTGAGGACAGCGATAAAGGAATAATTTATCATGACTTAGCAGTTTTTCGTAAGACATTTAATAAAGAATTATTAAAGAGACTAAACAACGAAGCTGCAAAATAGCTGCAGCCAACATTGGTATTGCCAATAGTGGGGCTTGACATTGAAGCAATCAGCAGCGGTAATTCTGTTGTACTGTGGTTCGGGGCTTGACCTGCAAAGCCCAGCTTTAGTTCTTAATATTTATCTTTATCAAAAAGCCAGGCAGCAGTTCCGGGCGGACTGAATACTAATCCCCCACCATCGGCAATTCCTGCCCGTTGCCTGCTATTTTATTCGACACCTTTATTCTAATCAAATATGTTTGGACTAACACATAAAATTTCCGACAATTCTCTTTACCTACTTCACGACATGGTGGAGGGAATGCTACAAAATGTTGAACACAACTTGAGAGAAACATCAAAAGAGAAAATTGATGAAATTGGACAGCTTCAATTGCAAGCAGCATATTACAAACAAGAATTAGAAACCTTTAAAAATGATATTGAAGAACAACGCAAACAGTCATTTCAATTTTCAGTAGAAGAACTTTACTACATGTACGGTCAATATGATAAGTTTGTAGGAATTGAGTTTCACAAATTTTCAGACGCAGCGAAAAAATTTGGACTTAACATAGGCGGCATTTTTGTTTACGGCAAAAATGAAAGAAAAGACTCAGAGACAATAATTAACTCTGACAATATTCCGAGAACCAAAGGACCTGTAAAAATTGATGTTTCATCTAACTATAAGTTATCAGATGAGCAAGTCAAGGAATTGATTGAAGTTGGATTTAATTCAGGAGATATTTATGAAATATTAAATTCCAATACCCCTTTATCAAATGCTTATGCTCAGAAAGGGAAAAAAGAAATCCCAAATACAATTAATATAGATGTAGATTTTTCCGATGTCGACCCTTGCAAGTTAGCCTTATACAATCTAAATATGAGGCTAAGGGACGGTAGAATTTTAATAAAGGGCGAATGGGACGAATACTGTGGCTATAATTTGTATTATTCGCCAGAAATAAAGGATGATAAAAACCTAAAGGACAAAATCTTCAATGAAGATGGTGGCAAGAAAAAAGAAGTACGATTTTATGAGCTTATTGCTAAACATAGAAATTCAGATATAACTGAAGAAGAATTAAATGAGTTTTCAATTCTCCTGAAAAATAGACGAATTGAGAGATTTGAGATTTTAAAAACAGAGCTTACAAAAACAGGAATTAATTCATTAGAAAAATTTAAGGCTGACCATCCAGATATTTACCTGGAGATTTACAAGACAGCTCTAACTTTTGATGATGATGTACTTACTTATACAAAATCACCAATACCAGTTTATTGGGATTTTAAAAGCTACCTACACATATACTTGAGACACTGTGATGAATTGCAGCCAGCAGGACATTTTAAGGCGAAGACACCATTTGCCTACAAACAAAAAGATATACGACGAATTCTTTCGATAGCAGTCGAACAACTTGAAGATAAAATTCAGGCAAGGCTTTCGCAAGGTCTTGACTTTAGAACATACGGAGAAAAGTCTCTTTATTTCAATGGCAATTATTATTCTATGCGAATAGAAAGTAATGGAAGGGTGGACAGCTTTCATCCAAACGAGTATAACGACTAAAAATGGCAGGCAACATTGCATGCAATTTTTATGACGACATACCTCATTAAAAAAGAAGACGGGAAAACACATCACTTTAGAGTGACAAGAGATAGAAGTTAATACACAATAATGGAACCGTCAGACCAGAAAATTCAACAAATAAAAACTCTTCTCGAAAAACAACATGGAAGAGAATTTTCCTGGGAAGAAGCTACAGAAGCAGCTTGGGACATGGAGAGCCTATCTCGTATATTTTTTGATGTAGTTATGGAGGAAATGAGACGAGAACAGAGGCTTAAAGAATTTCCCAAAGGCTTTCATCTTGATCGAACAATACAAAGTGGCCGCCTTTTATTCAAGGAGATTAACCCGTTATTTTCTTATAACGGGAAATAGCTAATTCTTCTTGGGAACAGTTACCAGCCAACAGGAATTCCTCGAACTTTTCTTGCCCCATTTGAGCTATATATTATCCGGAAATGTTGCTAATTCCCTCAAATCCTGCAGGAACTGGTTCGAGTCTTCGACCCTTGGGACTACAAACGACATTAGCCTGCATTTTCTGGACAAAATCAAGCCTCTGTCAATGATAAACTATTGACTTATAACGACTATGTAAAGTTCGAGTAATTGGCTGGATTACGGTACTTCTTCTAATTAATAAACAAGGGTAAAGAATAAGGAAAAATCTAAAATTTATCTACTTCAACGTTATCCATACAGGCAAAATCCAATAGATCGCTTTACTAAATACCATTTCTTAAACTTTCGGCATACCCATTTGGCAAATTTGAATTTTCTATTGCTTTTGCAGCTTTTTCTACATCGTATTCAAAACGAATAAATTCAACTTCTATACTTTCTGCTACTTTGGTGTTACTTAGCGGATTTATTGTGAGCATTACATAACCGCCTCTTGGGTCACCGTCTTTTGGTTTTCCTACTGAGCCTATATTTACAGCATGCCGGAAATGATTTCCATTTTCCCTAACCACATTTAGCGTCCTGTGATAAGGTTTATGAGTATGTCCGAAACACATAATATCTGCATCTGCCTGTTCCATAATCCGGTACAAACTTTTTTCATCTCTGTCCTCAAACAAATATTCATTGATTTTACGAGGACTACCGTGTACAAGAAGCAAATTCAATTTATCCTCGTTTAATTGGAACTCAACTTTAATATGTGCCGGCAGCACCCTTAAATACTGCCTTTCCTCCGGATTTATGAGTTCATTGGTAACACTAATGGAAATGGCTCCATTTGATTTTTCTTCGTCTGATTTATAAGCACACCCACAATCGTTGCTATCCCTTCCAATACCAAAGTCATAATTTCCCGCAATCGTAGGGATATTCCGCTTACGCACTTCATTTATCACCTCATTTGGCCAGATATTATAACCGACCAAATCTCCTAAACAGTAGACTGCATCTGGCCTATGACTGTCCAAATCTTTTAAAAATGCTTCTAATGCTGGTAGGTTGGCATGTACATCTGAAAAAAGTGCAATTTTCATACTTTAAGAATTTAAGCTGATTGAGGTGTTGAATAATATTTGTTCCTGAGCCAAAAAGCAACATTTACCAGGGCGATGAGAGCGGGCACTTCCACCAGCGGTCCAATGACCCCGGCGAATGCCTGACCGCTATTAATGCCAAATACGCCTATGGCTACAGCGATAGCAAGTTCAAAATTATTTCCGGTGGCGGTAAAGGCTATGGCGGTATTCCTTGAATAATCAGCGCCCATAGACTTACCAATGAAAAAGCTTACCAGGAACATAACAATAAAGTAGACGACCAGCGGAATCGCTATACGCACCACGTCCATGGGTATCTCTACGATCAGTTGTCCTTTTAAACTAAACATCACAACAATGGTAAAAAGCAGCGCAAGTAAAGTAACAGGAGAAATAAAGGGAACAAATTTGAACTGAAACCACTCTTCACCTTTTAGCCTGATCAACGCATAGCGGCTTACCAGCCCGGCTGCGAAAGGAATTCCTAAATAAATAGCAACACTTTTGGCAATTTCTCCAATAGTAATATTTACCTGCAGTCCTTTAAGCCCGAATAGCGGTGGCAATATGGTAATAAATATATATGCATACACACTATATAACAATATCTGAAAAATACTATTCAAGGCTATCAATCCCGCTGCATATTCCCTGTTACCTTCAGCAAGCTCATTCCATACCACTACCATTGCGATACAACGGGCCAGGCCGATCAGTATTAATCCAATCATGTATTCGGGATATCCCTTCAAAAATGTTATGGCCAAAAAAAACATTAATACAGGCCCGATGATCCAATTGAGAAGCAAAGAAGTTCCCAGAACCTTTGTGTTCTTAAACACTTCATCCATTTTCTTATATCTAACCTTTGCCAAAGGCGGATACATCATCAAGATCAGGCCGATTGCCAAGGGGATATTGGTAGTTCCGGTGGAAAATGAATTTATAAACGTAGGTGCACTTGGAAAATAGTACCCTATTCCTACTCCAATGGCCATTGCTAGAAATATCCATAGGGTTAAATAACGATCAAGAAAACCGAGTTTTTTTCTTTCAGCGGCCGGGAAACAGTTGTCTGCAGACATAATCAGCTTAATTTTAATTGAGTCAGCTCCTTTTCAGCAGGACAGATAAAAACTTTCCTTTACGTCGATTGGGATTAATTACAGCAACCGGGTTCACAACAAGCGACTTTTTCCGTAGGCTTTTCTGCATATACAGTAATACTATAAATACCTGTATTACCACTTCTAAACTCCTTTAATTCTTCCGCTGACAGGTAGTTTGCCAGGATATCATCTGGTATATGAATCTTTTTTTCCTTTTGTATAGTCATATTAGCAAAACCATTTCCCCTGATGACTTCAAGATATGCCTGCTTTTGAATAGCACCTGATACACAACCTGCATACATTTCAGCAGCCTGGCGGATACTAGCCGGCAATGTTCCTTCTAATACAATATCCGAAATACTGAAATGTCCCCCAGGTTTTAAAACACGATAAATCTCTTTTATTACGGCCTCTTTATTGGGAACGAGGTTCAATACGCAGTTGCTTACTATAACATCTACCACATTCGCCGTTACGGGCATTTTCTCAATATCTCCCTGACGGAACTCCACATTGTTATACCCTAGCTTCTCTGCGTTGGCCCTGGCTTTATTTATCATGGCAGGTGTAAAATCTATGCCGATCACTTTGCCACTTTCACCGGTCTCAGCTCTGGCAATAAAGGCATCGTTACCAGCCCCAGATCCTAAATCTATAACGGTGTCCCCCTTTTTTATTTTTGCGAATTGAGTAGGGAGACCACACCCCAAACCAAGGTCCGCATCGGCATTATATCCCTTTAAGGAGGTGTAATCGTCATTCATGATATTGTACACCTCAGTACTGCATCCACCGGCTCCACAGCACGAAGATTGATTAACTTCTTTATCCTGTAAGGCAATCTCACCATATTTTTGCTTTACCAGTTCTTTCAGTTGTTGTTCTGTTTGCATGTTTTTGTATTATCGTGTTATTGCAATAATGCGATTAAAAAATTCAAAAAAATATTTAGCAGCACTCAGCGTCTGTCAACTGTACATCTTTGAAAAATGAATTGAATAGTTCTTTATACCGTTTCCATATCTTGGGATTTATACAATAACAAACACTTACCCCCTCAATAGCACCTTGTATAATACCTGCATTTTTCAACTCTTTTAAGTGTTGTGAGGTGGTTGCCTGAGCAAGGCCTAATTCCTCTACAAGATCACCGCAAACGCAGGCATTTTTTTTCACCAGGTATTGCAGGATGGCTATACGGGCGGGATGGGCAATTGCCTTCGCCATGTTGGCAATTTCATTTTGCTGTTTCGTGAATAAATCTGTTTTCGTTGCTCCCATATCGCAATATTACGATTAATTATGATTGCCCAAAAAAATTTATTTAAAACCCAGCAGGAAGTACTCGAACTTGTTTTGTCCCGTTTGAGCGATATATTATCGCTCAATGTGGCTTCCCGGCAATGTTTCCATGCTGCAGGTACCAAAATGAAACCCAACAAACCAAGTCGAATTGCCCTGATGACCGGTCATCTAAAAAAATTGACCATTCAACAGCTTAATAAACCAAACAAAGTATTATGTATTGCAAGATACAGTATTTAAACAATATCTTTGTTATGCACATGAATGGAAAGAAGACCTATAAGGGATAAAAAATCATACATAAAAATTGGTGAGGTTTTTTTTGGACAGCCATGATCATCAATGGCAAAAATTGTTATTACAAAACGAATACAAAGACGTTGTTGTAAGCTCCCTTAGAATATTTAAGTAACAAAGGCGAGATCGATGTATATGCCTTTGTGATTATACCCAATCATATACACTTGATTTGGAAAACAAATCGGACACGGGCCGGAACGACCGGAGTGCATAGAATTCTATTGCCTAAAAGCTTTGCTATGAATAAATTACTGATCAAAAATCTAAACAAGACCTACTCCAATGGAGTAAAAGCCATCAACAACATTTCATTGGAAATAAGCAATGGTTTGTTTGGATTGCTGGGGCCCAACGGTGCAGGGAAATCATCGCTCATGCGCACTATAGTTGGACTGCAACATGCCGATAGTGGCGGGATCATTTTCAACAACGTAAATGTTGTGGATGATCCTTTCTTCCTTAAAAAACAGTTGGGATTTTTACCGCAGGACTTTGGTGTGTATCCTAAAATAGCTGCATATGACCTGCTGAACCACCTGGCTATTTTGAAAGGAGTTACTGACGCCCATGAAAGAAAGGAGCAAATATTATCGCTACTGCAAAAAGTGAATCTATATGCTTATCGAAAAAAGGAAGTACATACTTTTTCAGGTGGCATGAAACAAAGATTTGGCGTTGCACAGACATTATTGGGCAATCCGAAGATTGTTATTGTAGATGAGCCCACTGCAGGACTTGACCCCGAAGAGCGCAACAGGTTTAACAGTCTGCTCAGTGAGCTGGGAGAAGACATCATCATCATTCTTTCCACACATCTCGTGGAAGATGTTCGCAATTTGTGTTCGCAAATGGCTATCATTAATAACGGGTCTGTTTTGAAACAAGGTAATCCTAATGATCTTATTGCAGGCCTTCAAGGACGCATCGGACGAAAGCAAATAATAAAGCAGGAGCTTGACAGTTATAAAAGAGATCACAGGGTTATATCCTCACAATTCATAACAGGCAAACTAAATATTCATATCATGGCCGATATGATGCCTGCTGGGTTCCAGCCCATAGACCCCACCCTGGAAGATGTGTATTTCTCTATACTTAACCAGAATTCAAACTAATTATGACTGCCTTATTCTTATTCGATATAAAGCGTTTCTTCAAGAGATGGAGCACCTATGTATTGCTGACATTGATAGTTGCATTGGGCGTAGTGATAGGAAAAGATGCACATTTTACAATTAGCGAAAGTGTTTATCAAAATTCACCTTATCAAATTTCTTTTATCACCGCACTATTCAGTTTGTCAGCTATATTATTTTCAACCATTTTTGTAGCCCAGCATGCAAACAAAGAGCTGGACAATAATTTTCAGCAGATATTTTTCAGCACTCCAATCAGGAAAAATCAATTTATTGCAGCAAGATTTGCATCATTGTTAACAATCAGTCTTTTACCTACTCTTTTATTTACAGGAAGCTTTTTGCTTGGCCATTCTTTATCGGCTACCAACTTACGGAAAGAGCATGCTTCATTGCTCTATTATATACAACCTGTTCTCCTGTTTACTTTCATCAACACGCTTTTTATAACGGCTGTGTTAAGCTTTGCCGGATGGGTCTCAAAAAACAAACTGATTATATACGTGAGTGGACTATTGCTGTACATGCTATATATGGCCACCCTCATTTATTCGGGTTCACCCTTAATGGCGGGGGCACTGCCGCAATCGGAACAATCCAGGTTAATCAGTGCTGTTGTGGATCCATTTGGAATGTCCGCATACTTTTATCAAACATCAACATGGACAGTTGAGCAAAGAAATACTCAATTGGTTTCGGTGAAGGGATTGTTTGCCCTAAACAGGATGATTGTTGTACTTGTCTCATTTTTGTTGCTTTATATAAGTGCCAGAAAGTTTAGTTTTTTAAAAAAGCAATCAAAGTTCCGGTCCAAATCAAAAGAAAACAGTAACGAAAATAATCTAAGCTTCAGCTACAAACGAACAACCACACAGCATCATGCCCAGGCACACCTGAAAGCTTTGCTTTCCTTTTCCAAAATACATTTAACCTATATTGTAAAAAGCATCCCCTTTATACTGGCTTTGTTGTACGTACTTTTTGGGGTAGGAATGGAAATATATGCAGCAATTGAAAAGGGCATCAGGATACCACAGCATTATGCAAGCTCAGGACTAATGACCGCTACCATCATTCAGCATTTTTATGAATTGGGTTTGATAATAGTGTTGTATTATACTTTTGATATTTTTTGGCGAAGTAACACCGTACGTTTTAACCTGATTGAAAACAGCACCGCCAATATCTCAACCGGTTATTTTGCAAAGTGGATATCATTAATCCTGGTAACAATACTATTTACCGTTGCATTAATTTTTGAAGGAATTGCATTCCAGCTATTATACAACTACCCAATCATTGAATGGAAAGTATATAGCAACCTGTTTCTTTTTATCTCGCTGCCATTGATATTAATGAGTGGGTTTCTGTTATTGATTAAAAAAGTAATAAACCGGAAATATGTAGGATTGGGTGTTGCAATACTATTCGTTTTTCTATTTGCAACGTCAATTGGTAAAAATTTTATCACCTACCCCCTGGCGAAGATATTCTACGGCATTCGATTGAACTATAGTGATATGAATGGATTTGGCCAGTATGGCTCTTATTTTGCAGTAGGGATATTTTATGGTTTTTGTTGTTTGGCAACGCTGCTCATCATTTACTACCTGGTAAAGAAAACCAATAGAAAATGGCAGGTATGGATGATGTTGATTGTGTCAGTGTCCGCTTCTTTTTGGTTCGGAATAAAATTATTGGATGGGTATAAACACAAAAGTGAAACAGCCGGTTTGTCGGCGCAGGCAAATTATGAAACCCTATACCGTAAATACAGGAATTATCCTCAACCAACCGTTACCAACATTATTACGGCAGTGGATTTGTTTCCTGAAAAAAACGCATACCATATAAAAGGGTCATACACGCTCGAAAACAAAACCAATTCAAATATCGATACCATCCTTGTCAATTTTGCAGATGGTTTTGACATCAATAGCGCTGTTCTTCGCCATGGTGATGAGATAGTTACGGTCAAAGATCAGTACCGGGTTCTTGCACTTCAACAAACATTGCTGCCAAATCAAAAAGCAACATTTGATTTTAATATTTCCTATAAATGGAAAGCGGTGAACGGTCATACTTCTTTTAATGCCATTGTTGAAAACGGTTCCTTTATGCGGATTAGTCGCTACTATCCTCACTTTGGATATGTACTGGAAAATGAAATTGAAGATGAAACAATCAGAAATAAATACAAGTTGGGAGCCAAATCAGCACTTACTGCATTTGATGCACCAAAGACTGCCAATAATGATTTCATTATGCTTGATATGACGATTTCCACATCAGGCAATCAAACGGCCCTTGGCGTAGGGGAGTTAACCAAAAGCTGGAAACAACAAAACAGGAATTATTTTCAGTACAAAACCGATGATCCTATTCCGTTTCGCTTTGGTGTATCCTCTGCTCAATATGCTATAAAAAAGGAAACGTATAAGGGCAAAAGTTTTGAGCTCTATTATCATCCAACACACACTGAAAATGTAGATCATCTATTGAAAAATGCACGGATAACCATGGATTATTGTGAAACAAACTTCGGCCCCTATCCATTTAAAACCATCCGGTTTGCAGAAGTATCGGGTTTTACCAGGGGGTTTGCGGCCACGGCTTATCCTGCAACCATCTACATGACAGAAGACATGATTTTTCACTCCAATATTAAAGCCGATAAGCAACAGGATGTGATCAATGAATTAGCTGGGCATGAATTAGCTCATTTGTGGTGGGGCAATAATCAAATAAGTCCTGACGACAGAGATGGATCGGCCATGCTTACCGAAACGCTTGCCATGTACACCGAAATGATGTTGCTCAAAAAAATGTATGGCAAAGAAAAAATGTTGGATCGCATAAAAATGCACCTCGATATTTATTCCTTCAACAAAGGCTTTTCAATAGAACAACCATTGTATAAGGTTCAGGCAGGAGAAACGCATATATCATATTCAAAAGGAGCCGTGGTCATGTATCTTTTAAGTGAATTAATAGGTGAGCAAAAGGTAAATGAAGTACTGAGAAGTTTTATTGAGAAACATAAATTCCCGAATCCAAAACCTGTTTCAACAGATTTCTTAACGGAGCTATACCGTTTAACGAACCCCTCAGTTCATTCTAAAATAGATACATTATTTAAAAAAATTGAGCCGCTAAGTGTGGGATTGCCATTAATACCGGAAAACTCTTTCAGGCAATAGTGTGTTTTCATACATAATGTCCATAATTCTCCGGTAACACACTTAATTCCCTTAAATCCAGCAAAATTTGGTTCGAGTCTTCAACCCTTGGGGCTACTGAGACTCAAAGAATCCCGGACTTTCTGGTAGATATTCCTTTTTAACCGTTCTTCGACCAGTTCAAATTTTCCCCAGCGATTTAAGAACTTCTCGCTTTTAAGAAAATAAGACCAATAATGCCTCGAGTTTTACATTGTTTAATCTCATCTCTCGAAATTACACTTCCTAACTAAACTATATAATTCCGCTTTTTATCGCTTTACCTATAAGCACCGCTGTATTGGCAGCATCAAATTTCTCAATCAGGCTCTTCCGATGCGCATTTACTGTGGGAACACTGATAAAAAGCTTTGTTGCTATTTCTGCATTGGTAAGCCCTTCGGCAATGAGTTGCAACACTTCTTTCTCACGACGAGTAATTTCTGGAGTGTCATCTGCTGTTTCGAGAAGAGACTGTCCCGCTTCAAAACTCAAAAATGTTTTTCCCAGCCTTACGGTGGTAATGGCATGCAGGATTTCTTGTTTGGTTGCGTTTTTCAGTATGTACCCCATTGCTCCATTATCCATCATATTTCGAATAACGGGCTGTTGATTATAGGTGCTTAGGCCAAGAATACTCACGGCTGGAAACTGCTCACTCACTTCTTTACAAAGATCAACCCCGCTTTTGTCAGGAAGATTGATATCCATAAAAATGATATCGGGTTGTTGATGTTTTAGGAAAGCCAGGCAAGAGGCGGCATTCATGGCGTGTCCCATCCATTCCATATTTTTTTCATTTTGTAACATAGAACGGATACCTTCTATTACCAGGTAGTGATCGTCAACAATAAAAAGTTTTGTTATCATGACAGGGGGATTTCTATTAACACAGACGTTCCTTTATCCGGCTCTGAATTCAAGTCGATTTTCCCTTTCAGAAAGTCCACCCGGTTTTGGATATTACCCCAGCCTATACCTTGTGCGTTTTGCAACAACGTGGTATCAAATCCTTTTCCATTATCCTCTACAGTTATAGACAGCATACTATCCTCTTGCGAAGCATTTACCTGTACCAGTACTTTTTGTGCATTGGCGTGCTTGATCGCATTGTGTACCAGTTCCTGGATAATGCGATAAATCGTTACAGCAGTGGTTTGGTCTATGGCCATATTTTGCATTCCAATAGACTGATAAGTAGTTTTCACCGCACCACTACGGTCTATTTCACTACAAAATGTCTTCAATGCCACGTTCAGTCCATATTTTAACAGCATTTCGGGCATCATGTTGTGAGCTACACGGCGCATTTCCCTGATGGAGCTGTCCAGCATATCAATGCTGCGTTCAAAAGCCTGCGCATTGTCAGGCGTGAGTATAAGATTTTCTTTCATATTTTGAAACGAGTGTTTAATGCCGCTTAACATACCCCCCAATCCATCGTGCAGATCTTTGGCCAACCTGGTACGCTCCTGCTCCTCGCCTTTGAGGATGGATTGAGTGGCTGTAAGTTGTTTTTCATTTTCCAGCTCTTCGATTTTTACCTGTTGTAGCTTTTGCTTATGCCTGTAATTCCGATACCCCAATAAAGAGATAATGATCAGTGCTATAGCACTACCCAAAAAGATGTAATTGAGCGTATTCTTTTGCTTGATCTGTTCTTGTTGTAATATTATTTGAGATTGTTTTTTTTGATTCTCATACTTTGCTTCCAGTTCAGAAAATTGTTTGGCTTTTTCTCCAATCATTATAGAGTCGTTTACAGAAATAAATTTTTCTGCGTATTGCATCGCCTCTTTGTATAACCCCAATTTGCTATTCAACTGATACATGGTTTCATGAAAACTCCTTTTTTCTGTAAGGTCTTCACTCTTTTCATAGTAGGGTTTGGTTATTTCCATATACTTCCTGGCTTCGTTATACAGCTGTTGATGCATGGCGATAAGTCCCAGTCGCTTGTTGGCATGAGCTGTACCTGAAACAGAATTGATTTTTGCAGCGAGTTGTAAACTCTTGTGTGCAAAAATTGCTGACGAGTCAATTTTTCCTAATAAAAATAATTCTTCTGAAATGTTTTGATAACAGCTCTGCACCGATTCTCTCGTGCCTTTGCCTTGCTCCATCTGAGGCAAAAAGGTCAACCGCGTCCGGAGCGCTTTTTCTATAAGACCCTGTTCATGAAAATTATCGGCTTTTTGTTGCATATAATAAGCCAGGGCATCAGCCGCCGCCGGACCATCGTATTTTTTGTTTATGGCGATAGCCTTGTCTATATATTCTTCTGCTTTTGGCAGGTTTCCGAGCGAATTAAATACGGCGCTAAAATTAGAGTAGAGATCCGACTTTTTTCTATCCAGCAGTTTTTCGGTAACGGAGGGTGTTGCCAGTATGTGCTGGTCATTAAAAGCATCCTGGGCTTTTGTATAGTAATAGATGCAACTGTCATATTGGCCCGTATAATATTTTACATTGCCTATATTATAGCAAACACCGCCGTACAAGTACAGGTTCTTACTGCTTTTGGCATATTGCATGGATAAATGATAATAGTACAAGGATTTGTCGGGCTCGCTAAAATAATTGTGCCAGATGCCCAATAAACGGTAGCAGTTGGCAATAGTGTACTCTTCTTTCAGTTTCAAACTCTTTTTAAGGGCTTCTTCGAGCAGTTGACGAGACAGTGAACTGTCAACTTCCAACAGATCATAACCCAGGTCTTTCAGTTGGTTTACATGGACGGTATCGAAAGGAGTGTTTCTGATCTGTTCTATTTTTTGTGTTAACACCTGTTTGTTCCATAATAAGGAGTCGCTCAGCTTTTGCGATTGCGTGTGAACGATGTGGCAAAAACAAAACAAGATCATCATGATAAACTTTATCCCCATAAATCCAAAAATCTTTTCTTATACAAAATGACAAATTTTCTACTATGCAATACCCCCTCTTTTTTAATGATTTAGCATTCTTAAAATTCATCATTTCTAACGATGAAGAGGTTGCCGATAAGGATAGAAATTTGATTTCAAAAATACTGAAAATGAAGCCGTTGTTATCCATTATAGTAGGTTGTCTTTTCGCTTTTTCCTCTATGGCGCAAACCAAGCCCAAAGAGAAACCTCCCACTCAAAGTGAGATGGAGGCAATGATGAAGGAAGCGCAGAAAATAATGGGCGAACTAAGCGAGGAAGATAAAAGAATGATGGATAGCCTCGGAATTAAAATACCCGATTTTAAAAATGTACCCAAAGTTTCAGATAAGCAACTGGCCCAGGCATGGGAAGATGAAAGCCGGGTAGTGCCAAAGCGGGATGCCGTAAGAATTGCTGCCATACCCAAAGGTGTTACCGATGCCCGGATGGAAACCTATATTGCCACTATCCAAAAGAAAATGATGGCCACGCTGGATGCCGGGCTGATAAAAATGGGTGATAAGGTTTTTAACTACATCCAGTCCAACAGTAACAATAGTGCAGAAGCAGGCAATATGGCCGCAGCGCTCTGGATAATTGACAAGCCCCAAATAGCTTTGTATGTGTTGGGAAAAGTTATCACCAATGCCCCCTCCAATACCGATAACCTCAGCAACTATGCTGCCATGCTTTCCATGCAGGGGGCACAGCATCTGGCTATTCCCATTCTTGACAATCTCAATGTGAAATTCCCCGGCAACAGCACCCTGCTCAATAACCTGGGGCAGGCCTGGCTGGGGTTGGGCGAACTGCTAAAAGCTGAAGAATATTTAAACAAGGCCTTAGTATTGTACCCTTTGCACCCACAAGCTAATATGGCAAAAGCGGCCATTGCCGAAAGCAAAGGGAACAAAGAAAAAGCGAAAGATGCCATAAAAAAATCCATGCAGCATGCCTATACCGAGGAAAAGGAAGAAAAACTGGCTAAACTGGGTGAAAAGGTATCGCATACGAAATATGTATTGCCGCCACGTCGCAAAACAGATGCCCTGAACCTGGATGGGTTTCGTTCTCCATTTTTTCCCATGAGTTCCCGGGGATGTATCAATGCTGAAATAGAATGGAAGACATTTTATGAACAAATAGACGAAAAAATAAACAGCCTGTCTAAGCTCAGAGAAGATGCCGAGGATGCGGCCATGAAAGGAAAGGAGCAAAGAATGAATGAAAATATGGCCTTCATACAATCGGCTAAGGCAAATCCTGGAGCCGGAGGGCAAATGCTTGCAGTACCCATGTACGCCATCAGGGCTACGAAAAAATTAAAAGCAACCCTGGATTTGGTGCAACGGAAAATGGAAGCCTACAATTCCCGCATGAGCCTTTATACACAAGAATCCCTGCAGCTAAAAAAGGCTTACGATGAGGAAATGAAAAAACTGCGAAAGGAAGATGAAGCCCAGACCGGAGATCACCGGGAGAATGAAGCCTATTGCCCCAAATACCGGGTTGCTACGGATAAATACCTCAAAGACATTAATGGCAAATTACAGGCGTTATACCTGGATGCATTGACGCTCAAAAAAGAAATGATTAATGAATCGGCTCACTATGCTCTGTATATGATGTGGCCGGATGAGTTCCAGGTGGCAAAATATGATTACCAGATAGAATGGCTCAATTTCCTGAAAAAAGGTTTTGGCGCACCGGCTTATGGATCAGGTTATCCTTTTGTTTCTATCACGCTCAATGAATATTCATGTAATAATAATCCGGAGAAGGAGCCTGAGCTAACCAAACTGCAAAAATTTGACGATGTGCATTGCGAATACCATAGTAAGCTGAATTGGAAGTTCATGAAAATCTCAAATGATTGCAGCCGTATGACCACGGAGATTGATTTGGATTTTTTTGAGTATGTCCGCAAGGATGATTTTGAACGGGCCGAGGGCGATACTTATATCGGCAGCACGGTGAAAGTAGCTGCTGAGGTAGGAAAAGGAAGTGTACCCGTGGGGCCGGTAAAGGTCGGTGTGAAGGCTGGTGTAAGCGTAGAAATTGAGATGGACCGCAAGGGTACCAAAGAAGTAACGCTCACCGGAAGAGCAGATGTAAGTGTGAATACGAATGTGATTGATAAAGACGCTCCCGGAAAAGGCAATATTGAAAAAAGCGTATCAATAGGCGTGGAAGGCCGTATCGGTATTATCAGCGGGCAGGGCAGCGTTTCTGGTACCGGAATATTAAGTGGCGTAACCATTGCAGCATTCTAAAAAAGTTATCATGAAAAATATACTCGTATTCTTTTTCCTGTTAAACGTTTCATGCGGGCAGGGACAGCAGGCACAGGAAAAAACTGTTCAGGAACAATTTGACATCCTATACTACCAATCGCCAACTGGCTGGAAAAAATCCTCTGCCGTAGAGACATTTTCTTTAAGTAACGAAGATGATAAGGGGGATTACTGTGTAATCACCCTCTGCAAATCTGTAGAAGCAGGAGCAGATGCCCAGTCTAACTTTAATCTTAGCTGGAAAACAATGGCTATGAATAAGTTGGGAGCCGGAACAGCCACCATGCAACCGGGAACTTCTGATAATGGCTGGCAAACACGTATGGGCTCGGCTCCGTTTGAAAAAGATGGATTAAACGGAACGGTCATCCTGGTAAACAGTTCTAAAAGCAACAGGATGGTGAATATATTAATCCTCACCAACACTAATAAGTTTCAAAAGGAAATGGAGGACTTCCTGGAATCTGTTACACTAAAGCAAAATTCAGCCACCACAAAAAACAAGGGCACAGTACCAGCAACTCCCACCTCTTCAGGCAATAGTAAAAGCAAACCCGGGTTGTGGTCTTTGACCAGGTATATTTCATGGGATGTGGCTGACCCGCTTGCCATGCAGCGAACCATTATCGATTATTATGTAATCTATCCTAATGGTGACTATTACCCCAATGTACCACATGAAGGACTGACAAACTTTGATAAATCCTATCACCCTGAATCATGGGGCAGGTTTACAATGAATGGGACAAAGGGAAGGTTCAAAAGTAAATACAATGATATAGCTGTTACAAAAAGATCAGCCAACAGAATGGACAGAGATGGTTACTCGGCCGGCTTTCACAAGTGCATTGATGTAGATGGCTTGCGGATTGAAGGAGCCTATACGCATATTGCGCCAAACTGGGGTAAAGACCCAAAATTGAACTACCTCGATGAACCCGGTTGCCAGGCAGTCATTTATTTTAAAAAAGATGGAACATTTACAGACAGAGGAATCTTTAGCACATTGTATGGGACCGCTTATGCAAACAATTGCCCCGGTGGTAACGGAACCTATAACATCGAAAATTTTACCATTTCGTTCAAGTATAGCGATGGTAGAGTTGTTACACGTTTATTTTCAGCGCCACCCACCAGGAATCCGAAAAGCTTTGATGAAGTGTATTATTTAGGAGGCACTGCCTACTATAAAAAGAAATAGAAATCTTTAAAACCCTTAAAAACTTTTATAAAATGAAAAAACTTTTTTTTAATCTGATACCTATCCTCGTGTTGATAGCATCATGTCGCAAAAGCGATGACCAAAGCCCAACACCCACACCGGCTACAATAACACATATCAACCCTGCAGAGGCAATAAAAGGCACTGAGATTACTTTAACCGGAAATAATTTTGGCACCAATTCCTCTGCTGTGCAGGTATTTTTTAATGGAAAAGAAGCCGCCATAACCAGTATAACTAATACACAAATAAAAGTAAAAGTTCCTCCAAGGGCATATACCGGTAATGTAACTGTAAAAATGAACGGTAACACTTCAAACGGCCCTGTATTTACCTACCTTATCAGCGATGTGCAGGTGGGTACATTTGCCGGAAGTACTATTGGCTATAATGATGCCACCGGTACGGCTGCCCAGTTTAATGCGCCTGCTGCCGTTGCTTTTGGCGCTGATGGAACCATGTATGTAGCGGATCGGTCCAATCATAAAATAAGATCAGTATCTCCGCAGGGTGTTGTGAATACGCTGGCCGGAAGTGTGGCAGGCTATGCAGACGGTACAGGAACGGCTGCAAAATTCAATATTCCTATTGGCCTTGTGGTTGGAACAGACGGTAATATTTATGTTTCCGATATGTCGAATCATAAGATAAGAAAAGTAACACCCCAGGGTGTGGTAACTACCCTGGCTGGAAGTACGGCAGGAAATGCAGATGGCGCAGGAGTGAGTGCACAATTTTTTAATCCTTTTGGAATTACAACTGCATCGGACGGTACACTTTATGTGGCCGATTTTGGAAATAGTACAATTAGAAAAATAACATTGAATGGCAATGTAACAACATTTGCAGGAGGCCTTATTGGCGACATTAACGATGTCGGTCTTTTGGCTCGTTTTAAAATGCCAAGCGGTATTGTATATGGCACAGACGGGAATTTATATGTAGCTGACAACGGAAATCATAAAATAAAAAAAATACAGCCTGACGGAAAGGTTACCACGCTTGCAGGCAGTATACAGGGTAGCGCTAATGGCGTTGGTACGGCTGCCCAATTTAATTTTCCACATAGCATTGCCATGTCTCCGGATGGGTACTTATATGTATCAGATTTATACAATCACATCATCAGAAAAATAAGCCTTAACGGCAATGTAAAAACACTGGCCGGTATGAGCGGTTCTGCTGGCTTTATGAATGGAGAAGCCGAGGATGCTGTTTTTAACGAACCTAATGGTTTAGCTGCCACTGCAGATGGCACGCTTTATATTGCTGATTTCAATAATCATAAGATCAGGAAAATAACCCAGGAATAAAACGTGTATAAAAAATGAAAAAACTGTTTTTATATCTCATACCCATTCTCGTTTTGCTGATGTCATGCAGCAAAGATGATGATGCGCCAACACCTGTATCCAAACCTCCACAAGGAATTTCAACAACAGCCATTTCTCAAATTAACGGAAACAGCGCTGTATCGGGCGGCAACATAACAACTGATGGCGGAGCTGCCATTACTGCCAGAGGAATTATATGGAGTACTGTAGCTACCCCTACAATAGCTTTAACCACGAAAACGAGTGATGGAACCGGTGCCGGCCAGTTTAACAGCACAATGAATGGCTTAGCTCCCGGCACGCTTTATTATGTGCGGGCTTACGCTACCAACAGCGTAGGTACAGCTTATGGTGATGAAAAAACATTTACAACCACAGCACCACCCGCCGAGCCGAACGTATATGTAGCTATTCAATTACAGGGAAGCCCGAACAGGGCCCTGTACTGGAAAAATACAAGCATTGTCAACTTATCGGATGGGGCACGTCATGCCTTTGCCAAAAGCGTATTTGTAAATGAAACTGGTGCCTATATTGCGGGAGAAGAACATAATGCAAGTGGTGTATATGTATCAAAATACTGGAAAGACGGGCAAGCTATCAACCTGTCAAACGGCACTAAACATGCCTTTGCCAGCGGAATTGTGGTTTCGGGCAATAATGTATATGTTTCCGGATCGCAGGAAACTGCCGGACAAAGGCAGGCAAAATACTGGGTGAATGGTACGGAACATAATCTTACAGATGGTGCTAAATACGCAGTGGCCAACTCCATTTTTGTTTCAGGTAATGATGTGTATGTGGCAGGCAACATGAACGAACCAACGGAAAGAGCCAGGTATTGGAAAAGCGGTAGCGAGGTATTATTGTCACAAACCTCGGGTACCGTCCGGTCTGTTGCCAATAATATTTGTGTTAATGGCAGTGATGTGTATGTAGCCGGTTACCAGCAGTTCGATGCAGCAAACGGTGGTAAGTATATAGCTACGGTGTGGAAAAACGGAACTCCAACCTTATTGGGCACATCAACAAACAACAGTTACGCTACCGGTGTAGCGGTAAAAAACAACAATATATATGTCGCTGCGTACGAAAATGAACAGGGGGTGAATATAGCCCGGGTCTGGAAAAATAACACCATAATGACCAATCTTTCGAACGGAAGCATAGATGCACAAACATCCTCCATTTTCATAACCGCTCAGGAAGATGTTTACGTCGCCGGCTACAGCGGCAATATCAATTCCGGCATACAGGCCAAATACTGGAAAAACGGTGTGAGCCATACCAACAACAGCGGCACTTATGCCTGGGGAATATTCGTGTATTAATGATGTGTTGATATTTAAAATTCTTATGTAATGAAAAAAGCAACAATCCTATTCTGTCTGCTGTTTATAGTGATAAATTCTTTTGGTCAACGTGATAAAAGTTCTCAACTGGAAGACAGTATTTTCACATGGAAGGCCATTCCTAAATTAAACGCTTCCAGCTACCCAAGAACCTTTTCACAGACACAGCTAAAGTACCCAGAGCTTTTTTCTAAGTGGCTGCAGAAAAGTTATATCCCTATCGGGGCGTTAGATTTTTCCTATGCCATAGCCGAGCCCAATAAAAAAGAGGAAGTGCAGCCTTATGGCACAGGCATCAATGCGGCAATGTGGCGTGCCATGTGGGACAAGGCAGGCACTAAAGTAATAAGGCAACCGCACTCTGAAAACGGAATTTTCATCATTACTAATAATATTATAGATGCCGAACCTGTTCCTATGCTTACTATTACTGGTCGAGCTGTGTTCACGAGAAGATCTCCGGAAATTGAAAGAGCATTTAAAGGCAGCAGCGAACGAAGAAATCAATTAGTAAGACAACTCAAATTGGAAGATCATCCACAGATTGGAAAATACATCATTCAATATTACGGCTGCGACGGCGAAGGTTGCCAACCACTGGTAGCTGTTTATATAACCCCCAATGGAAAAATGCCTATTCGCCAACTCAACCGGGGCGAAGTACTGGATATGTGTGAGCAGGCAATTACGGTTGAGGCAGAAAAAAGAAGGGAGAAAATCAGGGCCGAAAACAGAACTTATGGAAAAGAAGCCCAGCAAAAATGGGTAAAAAAATTTGATGAGGAAACCCTGCCTTATTGGAAGGCAAATATTCAAAAGCTAAGGGACAAGTATCGGCAATCCTTAAACATTCCTGCTGAATTAAAAAATTCGAATGGCATCTGGATGAGCAACTTCGAAACATACAATGACATTTTTGATATCGAAGATGCAAAAAATTTTAAGAATAACACCTACGGTATTTATACTTACGAAGATGATGTGCTGCAAAAAAGTAAACAGGACCAGCCGCTCTGGGTTTGTATTAGTTGGCAACCAACGAATATTCAGAATGCGTCTTATGCAAGAGAAATACACCGCAGTATGATCACCCATTTCAACTTTGAATACGTGTATGATTACTTCTTCCGTCCGGAAAGTGTAAAGAATAAGCCCTACACTACGCTGAATGCAGAAGTACAAAAATCACATTTGGCTTCTTTCAAAAACAAGAAGGAAAGCAAACCAACAGCTACTAAAAACCTGACTGCCAATGTATATTTTTTTGAGGATTTCGCAAGTAATAGCACAGGCGAAAAACCACAGGGATGGTATGTGCCCAGTGTGGGCGTACCGTCGGTTGTTACAACACCTTCGGGAGAATCCGGTAAATGGGTAAAGCTGGAGCAACACTGGCTGATGCCTAATTACGACAACAAACCCTTGCCCGACAATTTTAAAATGAAGTTTGATGTGGCTACCGATAAGGATTTTACGGAAAGTACAGGCGGCGCTTTTTTGCTACGAATCCACAACAAAATAATGACTCCCAATGGTGATTATAAGGATGCGCCCAAGCAAATTTTTATCGACTTAGACGTAAAAGCAGGCAATGAAAAATTTACACAGAACCCCACCGGATATACCCGGTTGAAAGCCACCTATACCGGAATGAACAGCGCCCTGCGATATGCAGATGTACTGAAGTACAATAATGATTTCAGTAACAAAAAAGGTAAAGTACATTTTACTGTCATCAAAGAAGGAAACAAAGTAAGAGCCTTTATTGATGACAAAGAAATCGGGGCATTGGACAAGTACGGTAAGCCAATTCCCGGATTTAACGAGCTGCCGGAAGGAGCAAAATTCACTTCCTTTTATTTTGAAAACATCACAAACCACAGTAGTAAGAATGTCGGCATTTATATAACCAATATTAAGATCATAAAACTGTAAGAAATTAAAAACGTATTAGCCCATTTATTTGTAAAACCCGGTTTTGATCCGGCAAATAACTTCAGTTGAAAATATTGAGGGCTTAAAACTGTGTGGTTATTTTAGACTTACTTGACAATGTCCGCAAGTGTTGAGTATAACAACTTATTCTTATCGCCGAATTAGCATCTACCTCACTCTTCCGTTCTCCGCTTCAAGTGCAGAGCTGCGTACACGGGGTGCTTTACTATTCTTATCTATCAGCTTTCAGGTAAAGTTGAGACGCACCTGTCTGGTTTCATAATAACCGTAGCTGCGAATGTAAAACTGGCCCATATCCTGCACGCTGCGTGAGCGGGTTCCTTTGTAAATGTCATTGACGAAAGCTGGACAACAGCATACTTGCCGAATGTTTTTTGCAGTGCAATATCTACCTGGCTGGTATGACTGAATACTTCATTGGCGGCATTCAGTGTGACATCCCACCATTTATGGAGCTCTATGGTTTGTGTCAAGGTAAATGACATGCTTCGCAGGTTACCCACATTACGTGGGATCATTACTATCTGGTTTCTGTTGAAGCTATCGGTAATGCGGGTACTGAAGTCAGTCGTATAGGCATAATTAATCCCCAATACGGTAGAATTGCGATACAGATATTGTAAGCTCAGCCGATCTGTAAGTTGCGGCTGCTACCTGCTTTTGCTGCGTTATTGTCCCAAAGCGTAGCCGTAAAGGTCTTTGAATTTACCCATATTTTAATTTTACCGTTTGCCATATTGTTATTGTCACTATTGGGGCTAATATCATCTTTGCTACAAGAAGATGCACCGCTTATAAAGATCGGCATAAAAGCCAGCATCAGTAAGATTGAATGTTTCATACACTTTACTATCGTAAATGTTCTTTAAAAAATGTATCAAATCTATTGAAGGGGATAATATCCACTTTGTCATACAAATCCACATGAACAGCCTTCGGTATAATTATTAATTCCTTTGGTTCCGCCGCCATCTTATAAGCGTCTTCACTAAAATAGCGGGAGTGTGCATTTTCTCCTGCGATAAGTAAAAGCGGTCTTGGCGAAATTTCTTTTATGTAGGTCAGAATCGGCATATTCATAAACGAAAGCGCATTGGTTGCGTTCCAGGCACCTGTTGAGTTTAGGGAGCGTTCGTGATACCCTCGTGATGTACGGTAATAGTCGTGGTACTCTTTTATAAATGGCGGCTCATCGCCTTTCAGCTTTTCAGGATTTAATATTGTTCCTGCTGCGAACGTTCCTGCTTCTGCATCTTTCCAGCGTTGTTCACCTAATTGCTCTAGTGATTTGGAGCGTTCTTCCAAAGTAACAGCATCATTATAACCTTTTGATATAACTCTCGACATGTCATACATACTCGTCGTTGCAACCGCTTTTACTCGTTTATCAATGGCCGTTGCATTTAAGGCAAAACCACCAAAACCACAAATACCGATGATACCTATTCTTTTTCTGTCAACATTTTTCTGTATTCCAAGAAAATCAATTGCCGCATTGAAATCCTCCGTGTTGATGTCGGGTGATGCTACGCTGCGGGGTTCGCCACCGCTTTCGCCTGTAAAAGACGGATCAAAAGCCAATGCAGCGAACCCACGCTCTGCCATCTGGTTGGCATACAACCCGGAAGATTGTTCCTTTACCGCTCCGAAAGGCCCGCTGATGGCAAGTGCAGGTAAGGATGCTGTCCCGCTATTCTTCGGAGTATATAGATCGCCGGTAAGCGTAATACCATACCGGTTTTTGAAGGTTACTTTTTGGCGGGTAACTTTATCGCTCAATTCAAAAGTATAGTGATCTGTTTTTTTTGCATTTTGTGAGCAGGATTGTCCCAGTAACATTAGAAATACAACTGCCGGAATTAATACTTTTTTCATTTTCTAATTACTTTGAAATGGTTTTAATAATGTTTGCTGGTATTCCACCTGCAATCGAATTATCGGGGACATCGCTGGCAACGACAGCTCCGGCGGCTACGATAGCGTTTTCGCCAATGGTTACACCCTGCAAAATGGTGGCTCCTGCGCCAATCCAGGCGTTCTTTTTAATATGAATCGGTTTAGCTATAAGTGAATGCCTTTCCTCTGGAGAAGTCGGGTGTCCTTCAGATAACAGACTGACTTTGGGGGCTATCAATACATTATCCCCTATGGTAATTCCGCCAAGGTCCAAAAAAGTGCAGTCAAAGTTGATGAATACGTTTTTCCCGATCCTGGTATGTTTTCCGTAATTGATGTATAGCGGCGTAAATACAGCAACACTTTCATCAATTTCACTATTGGTAATCCGGCTCAGCAAATCCCTTACTGATGCCGGGTCCGTTGCATCATTCATCTGAAGGAGAAGCTTCTTCGTGGCATAGGAAGCCTCCCTCAACTCATGCGCCTGCGGGTCGTTTGGTCGGATGGTTTCTCCCTTCCTCAACCGTTGAAAAATATCTGCCGCTTTTATTTCTGCCTGCATTAGTTACTTTTTCTGATGCAAAACTAAAAACGAAGCCTCTCAACAATGTTGCAGAGAGGCTCAATTTTCTTTACTGACAGGCTCAGTTTTAGATCGCTTTATACTTCATTTGGCGAAACACCATATTGCTTCTTAAATGCGGTTGAAAAATGCGAAGGATTTTTAAACCCTACTTCCATATATACTTCCTGTACTTTTTTTTCTTTCCTCTTTCAATTTTATATAAGCAGATTCAAGCCGCTTCTTTATCAGCCATTTTTGTGGTGTAAGATTGCTAATTCGTTTAAAATCCCTTTTAAAGGTAGCCAAACTGCGACCTGTATAAGCCGCAATCTGTTCCATTGTGAGATCATCCATATAGTTGCCGTTGAGAAACTCAAGGATATCGATCTTCCAGGGTTCAGTAAAATCAAACAAGATCGGAAAGAAAACCTCTGAGTTATTGAGCAAAGCATAGATTCCCTCCTGTAGTTTCAGATGGGCGACTCCCTCTGTGGGCTTTACATTATCGTCAAAATATGGTGTAAGGGATTGGAAAAGGCTGGTTATATCGGAGCGCTGTTTAATCTTAAATACGTTTCCTTCAGAAAGCTGAACGTTTTTTGGTAACTCGTTTTTTTTTAACCGGCTGTAAAACTCCCGCAAAAGGTTCCGGTTGAATGTAAGGGAAATGCCTTTATAAAGTTCATCTCCTTTACTGTTCTTGTACATTGTCAAACGGTGGTTTCGTCGTATAAAGGCACATTCTCCAGCCTGTATAATTATTCGTTTGTCCCTGTCTTCAATTATTTGTTCGCCGGAATACAAGTACAGTAAAACATGTTCAGGCGCAGCATGGATGCATTTTTCACTATAATCCGAAAAACAGGAAAGGAATATGCCCGAATATTCCGTGGTTTTTAAAGTGTCTTTTTGTATGCTCATAATTTGCAGATATAAAACAGGTGGTACACAAATTTACTGTAATATCTACCCAGGTAACTTTGTTGTGAAGCTCATTTTGTTTTTCCGTCCGGCTTTGGACAAAAGCGTTTGACGTATAGTACAGACGAAAAGCGATTCTTATAAGGAACACTTCCTTACCGATAAAGTAAGGCCATATTGCTAACCTTATAGGAGTTACGTATATTTATTGCTGCATGTAGCATTTTGCGACATCCGACTAAATCGGAATAGACAACAAAATAATAACAAAGAAATATGTTTGGAATTCAGCACATCAAATTTGATTCTATGACGTACGTCCTTCATTATAAAAACGGAAATATAAAACGTGAAGGGCGCGGGCTTTCCTTTTTCTATTTTGCACCCAATAGTTCAATTGCAGCAATACCATTAGGAAGCAATGACCTGCCATTTATATTCAGCGAGACTACCAACGATTATCAAGTGGTTTCTATCCAAGGGCAAATAAGCTATAAAGTAGGTAATCCTAAAACACTTGCCGATAATCTGGACTTCACAGTGACCGACAACGGGCAATACAAAAAGAATGACATTGAAAAGCTTAATCAAAGGATCATCAATGAAGCTCAAACCGCAACGGCTTCCTTTATTCATGAAATAACTTTAAAAGAAGCTATTCGGTCAGCAAAGAAAATTGAAACTAATATCCTGGAAGGCCTTAAAAATTCGTCAGCTATTAACATGCTTGGGATCGAAATTTTGGGTGCTAATATTTTAGCAATACAGGCAACACCCGAAATGTCAAGAGCATTGGAGACTGAAACAAGGGAAAAACTTCAGCAGGAAGCCGATCAGGCAATTTATGAGCGGCGGAATTTTGCAGTTGAACAGGAACGGAAAATTAAAGAATCTGAACTGAACACTGAAATTGCGGTGGAAGAAAAACAAAAGCAGATAGCAGAGAAGAAAATGGAATCTGAAGTTCAAAAAGCGGAGAACGACCGGAAATTAAGGGAAATGAAACTGGCCGCAGATATTGCAGTAGAAAATCAACGTAAACAGCTGATCGAACAGAAGACTGCAAATGATAAAAAAGAGGCAGAAACGCAGGGGTATGTTATTGAAACGACATTAAAACCATACAAAGATATTGACTGGAAAACCTTAACCGCTCTTAATAATAATCCTGACCCCAAATTCAATATTTCATTGGCATTTAGGCAAATTGCTGAGAACGCAGATAAGATCGGTAATCTCAACATCAGCCCAGAATTATTAGATTCCATACTGAACGATAAGCGGGAGAAACGATGAGTATTGAGTATGCTATTATCGTAAAAAACAAGACGCGGCTAGAAGCTTTAATTGAACGATTCAATACAAAGGCACAGGCCAAATTTTATATTGAACGGCTTGGTGGAAATTTTGACGATTATGTTTCGGAGCATGAAACATTTTATACTTCTTTGGTGTTGTTGCAAACTCAACTTTCAAAAGTCATAAAGAATAAGATCGTTGAAAGAGCTTACGTACCCTCTTATATTTTTACAGAAAAGAATCTTATTGTTGTTGTTGGACAGGATGGACTGGTCGCAAATACAGCCAAGTATTCCCGGGGAGTTCCAATAATTGCTGTCAATCCTGATAAAGAACGCTATGACGGTGTGCTTTTGCCATTTGACCCCATCAATTTTATTTATGGCGTTGAAAAGGTCTTAGTAGGGAAATATCATTATAGAGCAATCCGGCTTGCAGAAGCCAAACTTAATGACGGGCAAAGGCTTCTCGCTTTTAATGATCTGTTTATTGGGGCCTCTTCGCACATATCCGCACGGTACAGGATATCCTTTAATAATAAAAAAGAAGAACAATCATCAAGTGGCCTTATTGTTTCGACCCGGGCGGGCTCAACAGGTTGGCTAAGCTCTGTTTTCAATATGGCTTATGGTGTAACCGGAATGTTTGAGAAGAACCTAAAATTAAAACGACCTATGCTGAGAGAAAATGATCTCGTTTTTGCCATCAGAGAACCTTTCCAGAGTATACGGACACAAATCGGCATTACCGCTGGTATTATAAAGGAACGGTATAGTTTAACCATAGAGTCTTTAATGCCGGTAAAAGGAATCATATTCAGTGATGGTATTGAAAGCGACTTTTTAAATTTCAATAGCGGAACAATTGCGACGATTGGGCTGGCTAATGAAAAAGCGACGTTGGTAATGAGCGGCTCCAAAAATGCCATATAATCCATTAAGAAAGATAAAAGCTCTGTCTGCTTTGTTCATTACACCGCGTTGCGATCTGCGTATCCGGAGATCATCTTACGCTAAGCGTTTATACCAGGCCTGACGCCTTTGTGTGAAAAGGGTCGATAAACTTATTTTGTTGTTTCTCCAAAATTGTAATGATACCTTCCACACAGTAAATGTTGGTTGCGTATATTTATGAGTTCTCGGATCCCCCATATGCCGTCATACACAAAACCACCAACTGACGAACATGAAAGAACTTCCTGACGAACTGCGCTAAATTTACAAGCGATTTTTGTTCATTGCTATAGGATTCATTTTAGTCTACACCTTTTTACATTGGCTGCTATTCATAAAAGTGGTAGTATCACTAAAAGAGGATTTAATAAAATTTTGGCTTCCTTTTGGACTTCCCTTTATTTCAGTTTTAATCTGGCTGCGAGTAAAGAACACTCCATGCAGTAATCTTCTATTTTTTATCCCATATCTTCCTGACCAGGCGGATTAACTGGCTCACTTTGGCAGTTCTACTTGTTGAGCGTTCGGTTTGCCGAAGCGAAGGCTGTACCTGTTCTGCTTGTGCCTCCATCTCCAGCAAAAAGATTTCTTCTTCGTTTAAAGGTTGCACCAACTGTTTACCACCTTTGTGCGGCCAGGGCAGATAACCTATTGGAGGTGCTGGCAAGGCTTCGAGGCATTTGTCTGAACAGGCATTTACCAGCAATGGTAATACGTCCGTACCTATTTTCAGCGAGATCCATAACTGATTGGTCTGCTCATAGCTGATCTTTTTTCGGCAGATACTGCACGCCAGATCACTCTCTTCATAGCGGATAATATGTGCACACAAATCGGGGAATGGCATCCTGTTTTTATAGTTCCCATACAATGCCCGTGTGCTAATCCTGCTGTCTTTTAAGGCCGTACACCGGGTGATCTCATATGGAAACCAGTGGAGGTCATAGGAGGTATAGGAATCAAAATACTGCAAACTTGCCCAGTTGCCGATTTGCGGCGGCAGGTATTTAAGGGAACTCCCATACAGTTGCACTTTTGTTATGTGCCTTAACGCCCCAACCGATGCCGGAAGGGTTTTGATCTGTGCGAAGAGCACTGGTCCCAATGCGTCCAATGGGATAAATTCCTCTGTTTGTTCTGCTGCTACCTGCTGCGCATATTCGCTCAACTTTTCCCATCCTTCTGCATTCCTATCCTGTTCGCCTGCCGATATCGGGCGAGGTAGAGGGCAACTTCTATTCTCATTCATTATTTTACAACCCTCCGCTAGACGTTGAAAGCACCGCAATGGTTCCAAGGTGTGGCTATCATCTGCATTCATTGTTGCCCAGCCAAAATAAACCGGACAACCAAACGCCGCGGTCATGGCGAGTGCGATCTCTTCGGTCGCTTCCAATGCACCGGAGGCTGGCTGGCTAAAGTCTGTTATTATTACTGCCGGTTCTTTATACAAGACATTCCCACTATCATGCCGGCGTGAAAGATTGATGTGCGTCTTAAACCGTGAGCTATAGCCAGTGATCCATTCCCATACATTTTCGTAGTCGTAAGTGAGATCTTCAGACTGGAAGAATGAGCTAATGGCGGGTAGCGACGCTTTCAGTTCTGTCTGAATAAACAACCATATTTTCCAGCGGCAATCCTTTTTCATGTACCACAATATAATGCGTATGTGAGGTAATTCAGCATCCAACATTATAACGAATTGAACAAAAACAGCTATTTTACACGATGAATCCTGCTGAGGTTCTTCGTAATCAAGAAGCTATTTATAAATGTGCGCTTGCTTTCCGCAAAGATGCCAACCAACTTATGGCGTTATTGTCGGCAAAGTTTGGGGACGATCTTGCAACGCTGGAGAGGCTGACCGACAATGTATACCGGCAATATAACTTCGGAAGCTCTTGGCAAATAATACTAAGAACATGATCAAGGACATTAACACGAAAAGACCTTATCGTTTTTATTCAACGCAGCCACAATCCTGGGAGTTTATCGAGCGTCGATTCGAGCAGGACTTTGGCGGTTTATACACCCGAATGGGAGCCCTTATTCAACATATCCGCCAGGTCGGTTTATCTGACCGGTTATTTGCTTATTCATCCATGGACAAACTTGTGGTCAGTAATGATGAACTTATCGACCCCTACAAGGAAGCGCTTCATGTCCATTTTGACCTGTTTTCGGGAAAGTGGCATTTCAGCTATTTTGCAGTACCGTTCAAACCTGCGGAATTTGAACGGTATTACCCGGCAGAGGTGGGCATTGAAAAATTTGACCAGTTCCTGAAAATGATCCGGTGGTGAGAGCGATAATCAATACCTTACTAAATTGGTTCAGGCAATTGACCCTGGAAAAGAAAGTATCCGCCACCGGGTTAGGGATCGTTGGCTTATACCTCCTTTACCTGCTAGTCATCACGCAAATCCAGCGGGTCCAGTTATCCAAGCGGGGAGTATACTATATTGCTGAAATCGTCAAAATCGGTTCCAGTAAAAATGGTTCGCACTACTATATTGAATATGAATTTCAGGGCAAGTGTTATAAAGGCAGCTTCAAACCGGACTTTGGATACCGGCCAAGTCGGGCAGGTGCTTTTATTTTTATCCGATTATTGCCTGATCAGCCAAAGGTGTATCGGTATCTTGACAAGGGAGAAGTGCCTGATTGCGTCCGAATAAACTATTTTTCTCCTTGCGGATGGACGGAGATACCTTCCTGTCCATAGCTGCTTGTAGGAGTATGCGGATGATATGAACTTTGGCATTGAATGAGCGATCAAAGATGTATCATCCCGGCAGCTACCTGGTAATTATTATGGAATTAAGGCGCTTAGGCATCTACCTATCAATGCTGACATCCCGCTTTCTATGTATCGTAATTGTCATTTTGGGGGTATTCACCCTTTTCCCGGGTTGCTTATATGAAAACAGTTCGGTATTGCCTTTTATTCGGAGCGTCACAAGAGTTTCTATTCCCAGCAGTATCTCTACTATATCAGAGTTCGATCAGGGAGAGTTAAAAGCTGGTGGTAAATACCAGCTTGAACAAAAAGATGTAGAGAGCTTCTTATCAAAAAATAGTTTCCGTCCCATTGATCAGGAGTATCTCTTATTATCTCATTTCAATCTTATGGGCAAAGCCGACCTATTTCCGATATCCGACTCCATTCCAATATCGGACACTTCTCACTTACAATACTTCTATGGCTGCAAGGAGGGAAATTCCTGGATCTTCACGCTACATGAAAAAAGTGGAAAGCTTTGGATTGAAATTCAATATCCCGATTTTCAAGACCAAGGTCCAGCATGTGGATTCTGATTAATGCCCCATTAATGTAACGAGAGTACGTATATTAGAGCATTGAAGCTAATAATTGATAAACTTTGCGAATGAGTCCTACCGATATAGGCTATTGTATTGAGATTTTGAATGAAAAGCCAAAATGGTTTTTTCAAAAAGAGAATATTGCTGGAAAGCTTCAATGTTTCGATACCATTCAACGAGTTGGAACTACTTCTGCGATTTATTCGCTTATTGGTTTTTTAAAAAGTGATAATATACTGGTACAAACAAAGGCTGCGGAAACTGTCTTATATCTTTTTGAAAAGCTGAAATCTTTGAATGACTATGCAAATACTTTGAAGCACCTGATGGTCAAGAAAAGCGATCTCGATCGTTATAAGGCTAACTTCGATGAAAGTACTTATGTACAATTATTAGGGATCGCAAGCTTAAACGGCAATGGGTATTTAAGAGAAAAGGCGGTAAAAGAGCTTGCCAGGATAAAGAATGCTGACGGACTTAAATTTATTCTTTTGCGACTCGGCGATTGGGTCGCAGCGGTCAGGGAAGTCGCAACCACAGCAGTCTCTTCTTTTTTAGAAGATGCTTACACGGATGACCTATTAAAGCAGCTGCCAACTATAGATCAGTTGCTTAAAATCGAACGCATGGATTTAAGCCAAATCCACCAGCGCATTATTCAGTTTATTGTAAACCAGGAATTTTCTGAAGATTTTTACCATAAGATAAGGCGACTGGACGATAGAATCAGGGTTCGATTTTATAAAAACTTTTTGGCCCATAAACATCCAACCAGAGAACAGGTTTATAGAATTATTGCAGACAGAAACTTTTTGGTCCGCGCAGAACTGCTAAAATATCTTACACGATTTGACCAGGATATCCAAAAAGAACTCCTTGGACGATTTCTACAGGATCAGTCATCTGTAGTGCGGCTGAAGGCATTATATGCAAGTAAAAACTTCAGCCCAGCGTTTGAAGACCAAATCACTGTACTCCTCTCTGATGAAGCGGCTTCCGTGCGCGAATTGAGCAGGCATTTACTGAAGAATAATGGAATAGACTTTGCTCAATACTACAGGCAGAGCATTGCTGATAAACGATTTCTTTCAGGCAACTTACTGGGACTGTCTGAAACCGGGAATGAGGAAGACCTGTCAACCTTTGAACAGTATATCCATAGCGGGAAAAATAGACTTGTTGTTGCTTCTTTAACGGCCATCAACAAGTTCAGTCCAGACAGAGCAAAGAACTATGCGTTAGCATTACTTGCTCATGGAAGCACAAAAGTCCGGAATAAAGCAGTTGAAACTTTAGCAAAAAGTAACGAAAGTCAGATATTAGAAAGGATCAGAGACATTTATACCCAAGGCGGCCATGAAATAAAAAGGACAGTTTTGGCACTATTCAACAGAATTGGTGGCTGGAACATTATTGGAGATCTTCTGCTTGCCTTAACTGACGAAAATATATCTATTCAAAACTTAGCCTGGCAACTACTTGAAAAGTGGAAGTTAAAAGCGACAAGGTTATTTACAACGAAGCCAAAGGCTGAACTCGAAAGGGCCAATCAACTATACAACCATCTTGACCTAAGTAAATTAAAAATGAACAGTGACAGGGTGAATCTTTTACAAGATCTGAAGTTTTACTTAAGATAAATAAAAATAACGGGAACTACGATGAAAGGATTTTGGATTTTCGCCATGGTTTTATTTGGAAGCTGTCGTGCTATTAAAACGACCAGCATTTTTACTGAATCCGTCTATTTTGGGCCACTGTCAAAAACATGCAGCGAGATCATCCAATGGGAAAACACCCTGCAATCTGTTGATGTATCCTATTCGTATCCGGTGTCAATAGGAGAGAGCTTGTATCCTAATCAGCCAGGATACAGATTGACCAATAAAAAGAGATTCCGTAGACCAGCCGGAGATAACAGGTTAGAGTATACTATTGAATATTACACATCACCGGACGATTCTATCCGGGTCGTGCTTTACGAATGGAACATGCCTGCCGTAGGACCAGGAGGGATTAATCGTGGAGATCCTGGTTATGACAAGCCTGTACAGAATGCATTTGCCAAACAGTTTTCGGAAGTAAGAAATGAAATCACCCGTACAGTTGGGAATCCGTCACAGATAAACGTCGATCCTGGCTATGCCAATGTGACGTGGAGAGATGACTGCAAATGGTTAAGTCCTGAGAAACCGAAGGTTTATCTCCTCATGTTCAAGCGGGACAAGAACCTTTACCGGCAGATCAGGCTGGTGGTTTATTTAAAATAGCCTGTCGTGCAGAATTTCCCTTCCTCCAAATGGTGCTTGACGTGAAAATGTGTTGTTTTGAAACACCAATGGACTGTGGTACATTAGATCAAAGACTTTACTATGGGACTTATCAAATTTCGGTTTGAGTATACAAACGATCAGTACTTCAATAACGTAGAGCTCATTTTACGTCTTTCAAAGATTATCTTGATGAGATTGATGGGTGGATCAATAGTACACTCACATGGCTTCCGGATTTTTTCAGCTTCGAATATACAGGAATTTGGGCAGGGTTAGTGGCGAAGCATGGGAGGCAGGAGCAGTTTAACAAAATATACGTTGTGTGTTTGCAATACCCGGCATAGAATACCGTTGAACAAGCTCAAACCAATACCATGCTCTCCGTTATCAAAACCCAGCTTAAAGTTGCCTTTGGCTTTAGTTGCCTGCTTCTGTTTACAGCCTGTAAGCATCGATCTGACCAGGCACTCCTTGATTCGCTGGATAAAACAATCGCTCAATCAACGTTGCGGGCGAGCCAGGAAATGGAGACTAAATTGGCTTCTTTGCAGGAAAAGCTGCTTCATCCCTGTTCAGCGGAAAGAGCGAAGCAATGGCTACCGATTGCCCGACGGGTACAAGAATTGACTGTGCAGTTGACCGATTATTTTGTCCGGCAGCGCAAGGCCCTTGGATCAGGTAATGATAGTCATGATGCCAAAGGATTAGTTGACTCTGTCCACCATCGCGTACAGGTCTACCGGGACGCAATCCTATCTCTCCATGAGAACATCTATCATGAATTTGCAGCATCATTGGAGGGCTTGAGTACACCGGAAGAAACGCCGTCAGCCATTAGTGAACAATTGCAATTATTGCAAAACGCGAATGAACACCAGTTACCTGTGTTGTTAACGCAACTCCGGCATAGTATTATGCAGCTTGGCGCCCATGTAGTTATTTTTTGCGGGGCGCATGTGGGATGTTTCATTGACCGGTTTGACACCTATTCCGCCATAATCGGACAAAGTAATCAAGGTGTGCTCCCAGGCGATTCGGTGGAGATATTTGCTGGAATAGGGGCTTTCTCCAAAGCAGCGCAGCCAGTGATCACTATTGATGATAAGATTTATCCCGTCGGAGAGGATGGCGTTGTGAAATATAAACTGGCCGTAGGCCTGAGGCCCGGTAAGTTCAATGCACGGGTAAAGATTGAATATTTAAATGAGGATGGCATAAAGCAATGGATCGATAGGGAAGTAGAATGGGAAGTATTGAACAGGAAGTGACATCGCCAGGTCGTCAATCTTTTGCTATAGTGGAGGTAATGATTATCTTTCGTGTCTATTTATCTTGTTTGTCAGCATCTATTATTGTCATTAATTGTCCATCACCATGTACGAACTCACTAAACAAAAATCAAAAGGGCGGGTAATCCTGTTTGGGATCATCATCTTTACGTTTATTTCCGCTGTGCTGAAAATGGCTTTTTACAGGTCCCCTACTACGCTCAATGATGACCTGATCAAAGCGGCGAATGAGATCAATTCACATGCACCGGTGATACTCGATAGTTCTACCCGGTTTGATTATGTGAACGCATTGCATGGTAATACCTTTCAGTACAACTATACCCTTACGAAAGTGGATGCTGCACTGTTCGACACCACCGGACTGATGGGTAATGCGAAGCAATCCATGCTTGAGGAGATCCGTCGTAATCCGAATATTTCCTTTTTTGCCGACAACAATATTGAGATTCAGGCCCGTTATACTGACCGGCAAGGAAAAGAGGTGTGTATCGTGACGATTCCTGCAGCTGAATACAAGAGTGGTCGTAAGTAGGCCGGGATCTGGTTGATTTTATTTTCTATTGCTATTCAATTGACAATCCTCCCACCAGACGAACTTCATATCTTCGTTAAAGGCATAGGCGTAGGACGTTTTTTCTTTACCGAAATAGTTATTTATCCTGATCAGGTAACAAGTCTTATTATCTTCTTTCCATGTTCTTTCCAATACAATTTCGTCCTCCTCGAAATTCAGTGTTTTTGAAAGCTTGAGCTTCGTCTTTCCTCTCGAAAACAGGGTTGCAGTGAAAATAAGTTTAGCGGAGTAAGTGTGCTCGCCAGAATATATGCTGTCGAGACTGTCCTTCATTTGCTTAAACCTGGCATCGTCGATGAATCCCATCGTTCGGTCAACTATCATCGTAGTATATTCAGCCGGTTTTGAAGAGGTATCAACGAGTTCATACAAAGAATCTCTTCGATGAATAAACATTGTTTCCCGATAGAAATCGACAAGTATTCTACCATCGGATAAGACAGACTTTGCAAAAACAGATCTGCCAAATTCGGGATTTTTCTCCACTTCTTTAAATGCCTCCAATGTGTGCGCCCACTGCATTCCCAGCGTCCAAATCTTGATCGTGTCACCGAAGTTTCCCCGCACAAATAACAGGGAGTCACAATTGTAGTAAACCGTGTAGCCTGTCGGTACCTGAAGCGTATTCAGTTGGATACTCCTATCGCGGACGTATTTGTGCGTGGCTATCCATGCGCTGTTATCCTGCGCAAAGGAGCTGGTGGATAGCAAGAGTAAGGCTAACAGCCAATTATTTTTTATCATATCGGGATGTGTTTGAAAGAAGCAACCATCTTGCCCCTGAGTTTATTCTTTGCCGTGCCAGTGTTGATTATAATAGTATTGCTGTCTTGCTGGGTATATCCGAATGTGGGGTTATACATCCAAAGGATGAGCAGGATTGAATATCTCATAGTCGAGAGAATGGTCTGGTTTTCATGAACGCCATAATCCTTTTGTTATTGTAATTCGCTGATCATGTCATGTTAAAACTTCCCACTGGGCTTATGTTCTTTTGGATTGGAGGTCAGGCAAGGGAGTATGAGAGTTGGGTTGATGAGGAGTTTGTATATTTAGGGTAGGGGACTATTCTCCAATGCCCATCCTGCTTTATGAAAATAATTAACCGCTTTAAAAAACATACTTTAACGACTGACAATAGTGTATCAGGCCCCCAATATTATGAAGCAATTTCTATTACTGCTAAGCCTCATCGTTATTATCCAGGGATGTCAAAGCAAACGCAAGTATAAATCAGCCTATGAATTCCTGAAGGCTATGTCCACCGACATCAATAAAACTTTGCCACTCCAGGTGGATAGTGTACTCAAGTTGGAAAGTACGGTGGCTATCCCCGACGTTACTTTCCGATTTAACTACACACTTCAATTCGATACCATTACCTATGACATCCGTGAATTTGAAAAATCGCTTACCAGAACAACCATTAATACTGTGAAGACCAGCCCGGATGCCGCGCATTTTAGAAAAATGTTTGCCACCATTGAGTATAATTATAGCGATACGTTAGGCAATTATCTATTCCGCATCATTGTAGGGCCGGGAGATTATTTAAAATAGGTTACTACTCAGGCCTGATTGGTATATCGAGTACGGTAGTGGTAGAAACTCTATTAATTATTGAATGTTGATCAAGGTTTTTACACCATATATCATGATCATCGATGCCTTCCCTGTTTCTATAAAATATCGAACGTCAGCTCCGTTTGCCGTCTGAATAATGCCAAATGTAAATGGTTGCGAATTTGTTCCTTTAAAATCTCCATACAGCCTATTCTTTGCACCAGCCAGATCGGCGGCATGCGTTACCCCATTTTCTCTGGTGATTAATCGCTGAGTCGTTAGAATGCTATAGTTGTCAGGATCAATGACCGTAGAGCAAATAACGAGTTCATATTCTGTTGGCGAGAAATTGATCTGCGGATGCGTCTCTTCAAGTGCCGTGCTATTCTCATAGAACCTCGTCCAGTTGTAATTTGTCTGCATCTCAGTATGCCTTTTAATGGATGCGATACAAATATCATGTTTTAATCTGTCTGACTTAGCCATTTGCTATACTCTGTGTTTGGGGAATTTTTTTTGTTTGGATTACCTCAACACAACACGATTAAACACCCGCGCAGCCAAAGCGTCGATTGCATTGGTTTTTTCAAAGGAGTAAGTAGGATCAGCGTACTGCACTGACAGCATTACCGAGAATCCTTTTCCCACTTTTTCAGAGAAAATGATCAGGTCATATCTACTTTGGTTCAACTGGTTTGACTTCCTGAAAAATCGCGTATGGAGAAGATAGGATTTTATTCCGCCTGTGAGGGTGAATGTATACACTGGGTCAACATATTCCGGCTCAAAGATGCGGTCGGTGTTTGCCCGGTATTCTTTCAAAGTAGTTTCTTTCACTTCCTCTAACGAACCACCCGCCACATTCAGCAGAAATACACCTACTAGCACAGGCCGATCATTCATTGATTCTTGAAAATACAGGCCCGAATCGTCAAAAGCTACTTGTACTACTGACCCCAACCCGCCCAGATTCAGCCATTTGTCCGGCACTTCCAATGAGAGTATTTCCGATTCATAATGCTGGAGGTACTGCCAGGAGGTATCCCGGGGCAAATCATAGACGCCGGACCTTAATGCTTCCATCACAACCGGGAATATCCTGCTAGTTAGTGAGTCTATAGAAACATTTGGTACCACCTGTGTGATACCTTTTAAACAGAGAAGCAATGTTATGATGAGGACCCGGTATTTCATCATTTTTGCAGTGGGTTATAGTCCATAGAAAGGCGATTACGGATGTATTGCAGTTTAAAGATAGTGAACTCTCCTGTACTCAAAAGAAGAAGGTGAAGGGCCTTCAATAGTAAATCCAAAGCTAACCATTCCAGCTTAACATGGATGCCATTCCGGTTTCCCATTTTATGCACCACTTTGATGGAATCGCCTTTGATGATCAGCGTGCAGGTTGCGTCAAGAGTTTCGCCGCCTCGCTCGTCCCAGGCGATCGCGTAAGTATAGGTGTCGCTTTTTGGTTTTTGCGCCAGCGAAGTGGATAAGAGGCCGGCACAAAGAAAGATCGTCAGCCAGTATATACGATGCATGTATGCGTATTTGTTGCAGTCGAATTTGCAATATAGATGGGGCATGCTGCGTCCTGTTCCCATGAAGTCATTCATTCTTCTCCCCGCCCTGGTTATGGGAAACAGTGAGTTCAAGTACAACAGAAGCTGTTTTAACGTGTCACTTTGATCCTACCTGAGCTAACGGCCAACCCAGCAATAAACAGGCCTTCGCTAATTTAAGTTGCTCTTCATTGCGCTGTTTTCGCTCCTGGTTCTTGAGATGATAGTTATAGTTCAGAAACAGATAATACATCAACACCCTGTTATAAGCATCGAGTTTGTTATCAGCGATCAGACCTAGCAATCTGTTTTCCATCATTTGCGGCTGACTGTATTCGGCGAGCGCACGGCCGATGCGTCCAATATACCCATCATAGTGATTCTTCGCGGGATTGGATATCTGCAGCGTGATGCCTAACAGGAGGTCTGGTACATTAATGTCCAGCACTTCCAATTCTTTCAAATAAGTCTGCCGACTGGCCCAGGCATAGTTGCCATCCGATGCGCGTTGAAAATTATCATTCATAATATCAAGGTGAGCGCGTAAGAAGATCTCCCAATTTACCGTTTCAGCAGCGAGTGTAGCGATATTCAAGGCATGTGTGCGGGGGCTCAGGTCCTGGCTGCACATGCCTACCACAATGCGGTTTCTTTTTAACTCCAGCGAACGGGGTGCAGCGCCTTGCTTTTCAAAATACTTCTCCAAATCTCCTGTTGAAGTGCCGGTCCTGATCGCTTCCGTGTAGGCATCCTCTGCCAATTGTTTAAGCCGGGCATCCTGGTTTGACAGCTCAAAGCTGGAATCCTTTTCGTATTGTGCATTTAGGTATTGACCGAATGCGTAGATCTTTGGCGTCTTTTTGGGATCTGAAAAATTCCATCCGCCACGCCGGGTCGCCTGTTCCGTGAATATTTGTGCAGATGTGTCAACCAAACAATCTGAATATTGTATCCACCGCGCATATTCAGGTGGTATCTGGGGCGTTTCAAATTCTTTCTCGATATAAAAGGCTTCCAGTTCAGCCGAATAGTCTTTGCTTGCTGGTTCATAACTGATCAACCATGTGCCCGCTAGTTTGCCTTCATATTTAGCAAAATTACTTTCGAATGAAATGAACTGCTCATTGTTCTCTTCTACGCCAATGCTACGAAAATTGATCATCTTTTTGCGTTCATCGGGATCAGATTGGTAACGGATGATCACGAGGTTTTTATATACCGTCACCTCTTTATATCTAGCTAGCAGCTCCGACACAGAAATGCCGTTTTGCAGGTCTTTCCGCGCTGCATTGCACTGTACCCCTGACATAGAAATAAAATATCCTGTGGTTTGCGGCTTGGCGAGGTAGTAAGGGCTGGCATTGCACACTTTGAATTTGAGATTCAGTGAGTCAACAATGTATTTCAGCTGCCCGATCGTTTTGGATGTGTAAATAAGTCCGTTCTCTGATGGGCCGAATTCTGTGGATTGGGCCAATGCTGCTACCGACAGGGCCATGAAAAAAGCCAGGATGAAGCGTTTCATAAAGAAGGTTTTGGTGATGGTATATACAAATAACTCTATTTTATCTATTTGAGCATATCTGTTTAACCGGTTTAACAGATTTTTGTTTATTAGATGCCGACCCTCGCCTTTTTGCATAAACGGCATTGCCGTAAAAGAAAGGATACATGCAAATGAGGGGAAATGTTCCATATTGCTCATTGCAAGGTTTGCGTATATTTATCACCATCAAATGCTGAACTCCCCACAACCATATAAAGACTGGAAGGACTTCTTTACAGAGAAGCTCGTTAATACTGGTGCTTTTCAATTAGCATCTGCTTCTTCAAAAGGTGATACGGATATCGAAATCTATTCTACTTTGGAAGGTGATCCCGATACGATCATTCAGGTGGGATACCTGTCGCCGGTGACATTGATTTACGTTCATGTACTGAATCCTGCAACTCCGGGCAAGAACAGGCAACAAGAGATTGAGCATCTATATAAGTACGAGTTCGATACGGAAAAACAATATGGATCACCAGGGCTTGATTTCAATGAAATTAACGTTCAGGGTATAAGCAATTATTTGGATCAAGGCTTTAATGGCATCGAGACGATTTATTACCTGAATGGCAAGCCCGTAAAATCGAAACTTACGACAAGCTATTATCCTGATAGCCCTCAAAATACCGTTACTTATCGGTTTTATACACAATCAATTCTCCAAAGACTTTTGAGCAAAGTATTTGGAGAGAGAAACGAGTATGACGAGGTTAAAACTGTTAATTTGCAAGATATCTTTAGCGGCCGTTCAGTCCGCTAAAGATATCTTATTAAGCTAAATAACAATGAAGACGATTTTAAACCACCACTCAAATGTTTCTACTTTACGGAATACGGACAGCAAGAATCAAAAAGCACACAGATCATCAACGCCCCTGTAAGAATTGCGGTGTGTTCGACCTTAATGTTAATGTTTATCGGGGCTATTATCATTTATTTTTTATTCCAGTTTTTCCTTTTGGCGACAAGAGCGTAAAGATGAGATGCAATAATTGCGGAGAGCCAATGAGGTTCGAGCCTCTTCAGAAGCATTATGAAGGCCTTACTAAAACGCCGATATATTTATATGCAGTACCGCTTCTTGTTGCTGCATTAATTATTTTTCTTATAATTTCAAACTTTCGCACTCAAAAAGAGAAGGCCGCATTTGTTGCCCATCCAGAAGTTGATGATGTCTATCGGATAAGAAAGGATGACAATAGCTCGACCACTTATTTCTTTCTTCGACTTGTTCGTATAAATGACGACACCGTTATTGCGTACCATAATAATTTGGAGTACCATGGGTTTGTTACAAAGTTGAACAACGACGACTTTTTTGTTAAAGATGAAGAGCTGTTTTTTACAAAGAGTGAACTAAAGCAAATGCTTGACAATGGAGAAATCAATGCTGTAGAACGAAACTATGAGAATGCTAAGGGGTTTAATCGTATTAGGTGAGACAAGTACTACGGTGAACGATTTGTCTGTATTGGTTGGGCTATAGACGCTTCAGAATGAAATATAAAGGAATAATTCTAGCGATCGCTTTTTTATTGATAATTGTCAACACTACCTACTTTTGGGAGGGTAAGTTAGGGTTGTTTGCATTTCCGGCGTTTCTCTTATTGACCGTTTTTTACGTTGTACTAACTGTCATACTGTTTCGACAAATCATTCTGATTCTCAAAAATAAATTTAATGATAAGAAAAGAGTGGCCGTCTCAGCTCTTTTATTTGCAGTACTTCTGTCAGTATATTTCAAGCCTACTGGGTTTATCGACTTTGATAGTCTTGCAGGTAAAGATTTATTGATTGCGGAGAGAGAAGGGGGAGGAAACTGTACTACAACGCTCAAATTGAAAGATAATTATACGTTTAGGGAAAGAAGTGTTTGTTTTGGAGTGAACGAAATAAAGGGAAGTTATGAGATTAAAGGTGATGTAAGGTTCCCTGAATGTTGCCCACCCAGTGTTAGAGAAAATCTCTAACTTAAATGGGTCAATTATGAAAAAAGTACGATTCACCGAAACACAAATCATTTCGATTTTAAAGAAACAAGAAGCGG